>Ga0181612_103432_pt1 | contig 13179 bp, 7 predicted proteins | sample HoacroProtozoa21_FD_119630 | JGI IMG/M metagenome (GOLD analysis project Ga0181612, IMG submission 119630) | Hoatzin crop microbial communities from Cojedes, Venezuel. Combined Assembly of Gp0051906, Gp0051904, Gp0051908
CATTGACGTCATCATGTCATAAGTCGATATCGTACAGTACAGTAAAATCATAATCCTGATCCTTTTCCCCGTGACGGGGATAGCAGATTAACACAGTGAAACATTGTGGTGTGAACACCAGCAACCTCTTTGTACATGCTTCATTTTGTTTAATTCTAATAATCCTGTTGACTCGATGGGTGCAGCTGCACAAAAGGAACGATTACTTCAGCAGGCCCACATGAAGATGCCTTGAAAGCTGAAGACTCTAGTCAGAACTTAAAGACAAATTCTTTCTCTCCTGAACACTGAAAGCTTCAAACTGCCACTTAGGCAAGTTTTCAATGTACTATTTTGAAGTGGAATTTCCTAATCGTTTTTTTGTAAAAAACCACAACCTTTCCTTTTCTTCATTATCTATCAAACAGTAGTTGTGTATTGTTTACTGTCGCTGCACATCCAATATAGCATAAAACCTGCTTTCTTTCTTAGTCCCTTAATTTATCTGCACGTGCTAATTTGCAAACTGCCTAAGAAGAATCAGTATCTTTCCCATTTTCTTCTCTACTTCCATTTTCCCCTCACTCCTTTCATTCTTTGTCCTGTTCTTTTCTATACAATGTCTGTTATATCTCCTTTCATATACTATTTTCTTATCACTCTGCCCCCCAACCAAATATGCAGAACCAAGGGAGTCATGAAATAAATCATTTGGTCACTTTAAATAAAACTTCTCACCGATACAATGCTGTCCTAAATCCTTACTGAATTGACAAAACACAACCTGAAAAGTACTTGGATCTTGGCTGAATTTCCAGTTTTCTAAAGTCTACTTCTGAACAAAAATTTGGGTTTTCCTCATCCCACCCACCTTCTTTCTTTAAACATACAAATAACTAAAAAATTCATCTCTTATCTTTTAAACCTTTAAATCCTGACCTGTAATCAAAATGCATTTCCACCACCTTCATCCACTCGTTCCCCTGCAAATTCTGTAAACAGTACTTTGTAACAACACCTTTAGAACCTTAAATAAAGGCTATAAAATGCATTACATTCCCAAGAACATCCACGTTTGTGTGCTGCAGCTGGCTTCTGAAAAGCTGCAGCATTTTCAGATGCTAACATCTCTTATCTGAGCTATTGTAACTGATTACGCAAGATATATTAATCTTTTTCAATGCAAACTAAAACTTGCTTGCAGAACATTGTTTTACTTGGTACTGAAGAAGGCACTGTCAGTTGCTCCCAAAGCAGAAAATATAACCAAGGTACTAAGCAATTTTTGAAACTACTTAAGCCATTTTACATATGAACAACTTACTGGGAACTGTGACCAGATTTGAACGAGTATGGAATACAGATCAGGGTCCACATTCACTAACTTCATGTTGATAGTTGTCACCCTTATCATTTCCTTGGAAATATCTAAGAAGGAGATCTACAGACATCACTTTTCCCAAGTTTTTCTTGCACATTATTTCTTTATATATCATCCCCCACATATTTACATATGTGGAACAAGGAAAAAATAAAAACATTACTACTCAGCACCTTACCTTAGGAAGCAGGGCCCTACTAACAAAACCTGAGACCCTGAGTAAAGAATATATTTACTATCTGTTCCACTTCCACAAAACAATAATTTAAATCAGAATACCGGGGACAAATTTTAACTAACATCAAGATAGCCCTTAGAATTTAATAGATACATACATCCTGCCAAATTTCACAGAGCTTTTAATGAACTCATGGGCATCTGTGTTTTATAAAATGAAAAGAAACCAACACACTTATCATGTTTGATAACGGATCCATTCCGGGGGAACACTTGGAGCAATAGCTGTATTTCTCATTGGCAAAAGAAGGTTGCTGAGTATTTTGTTTATCAACACCACTTTCTACTATTTTGTTAAAAAACCACAGGTAAGAACAGACATACAGATTTCTGTTTTGCCTTATGCATTACTTAAAAAAACATTAACAATTTTGTATTTATTTAAAAGTAAAGTTGTGTTTTGTGAATCAAGGGGAAAAAAAGCCCACCTCAAATATTAAAGTTCAAGTTGTTCTTACAGGCTGACAATCAAGAGGTAAAGCAAGAACCCCCCAACGCCTTAAATTGCTGAGGAATCAAGATCAGCAGGCAATGAATTTTACACTTTCACTTTTACTGAATGGATTTTTAAAATAGAAATGTTATATGCCATACTTACAGATTGCAGCTTATAAAAGAACATACATGTTAGGTTTTTCAAAATTTTGAGGGGATGTCTGATATGTACTTTGCAGTCCTATGAACATGACTGCAGTTAGAAACAGTATTTTCTGCAAAGTCTTTAATACTAAACAACATGTGCAAAGGAGGGGCTTAGTTGGCAGAAAGGTAATTGTATGGGATGCACAAGATGTTTGATATTTGCCTCCATTCCATTTTGGAAAAAACTGTTCATGAGAGATTCAGGGTAACTAAGCAGAGCAAGAACCTCAGTCCTCAGCTGCTATATTTATGCGCACATATACATAGTCTTGTGACTCTTCTGTGGGCAGGATGCCATTGACTTTTCCATAACATCAAGCAAGTCATTTATGTGATCAGGTGAAGACATGTACGTGATTTTTTTTTTCAGCTCATTTCCCCTGTATGCCCATACTTTAATTTGAAGATAAATTTTTTACCAGCCAGCCTGCATCTTGTGGCAAACAAATGTTTAGTCTTCTGGTTTTATGACTTAAGAAACTCTCAGAAATGTTATCTCAGTCTCAGTTTGCACAGAGGATGTCTACCTGGATGAAGCACGAAGATGCTGCACTGCTTAAACCCCTATCTGCTCTCTGTGAAAGTGCAAGTGCTTTGCTGTGATATACAAACCCAGTGTAGACCTAATAAGTGTTTATATAAAGAATGACAAAATGTTGAACAATACACACCTAGCTGTGGTATTGGCCAAGCCATACGCAGTGGACTGAAGCAGAAGTCTGAGTAGCATGAATCATTTGCTAGGTAGGACTTTAAAAATCTGAGTCAGAAGGACCAAGCTGAACAACAGTTATTCCCAAGTCTAACTAGATGTTCTGTTGGTTATTGTGCCAGTCAAACAGCCATCCAAAATAGGATGTTTTCTGAACTAATTCTTTCAATGCTGCAAATGGACGACACTATGAAAGTCATCCTCTTTCTCTGCAAGGAGCTTTGCAGTGAAGTGAAAAAGACAGCTAGATTCTGAATTCAAGAGACGGAGATAAAAACTTCATCATGCTAATGACTGCCCTACAATCCAAAAGATTCAATCTCAGTTCAGGTTTTCTTTATGCTCTCAATGGATGCTGTGGGTCTTGAAGAATTCTATCATTAGAAAGTCCTTGGCTAAACTAAGGATGTGCTTTGAAACTAAAGTGGGTATCACTTCATAGTCCACTCCTTTGGACTGTAATGACATGCATCAACTGGAAATCAACTACTTTGTCATGGTAATCCAATCCTGAAAGCAGAAGAAATATACTGGAATACTTCTCCATTATGTTGTCTTAAAGACACTGTCTCTCCCCTGAAGATATTCTTGGTACTAAGCATGCATTAGACAAGATTTGCTATTAAGGTAACCACTCCTTTTGGTGCCCAGCCTCCTCAAAATGTCTCAAAGCTGATCAAAATAAGATAATGAGCACTGTATTTAATAAACTGGAGAATTATGGAGCTATAAACTTATTTTAAGTCCGCATTTGTTTGTCTCTGAATTGTCTATATAAGCTAGTGGGAAGAACGATTGATGGAATTGATGGCACGGATGGAATTCGTAGCAGAATAAAATGGTGGGTACTAATGAATTACAAAGGAGATCTGTAATTTTAAAGGCTAATGTGTCTTTCTTCCATCGTCATCTTCTGTTAGATTTTTCCAACAAACCAGAACAAAACCACAAGAAATGAGAAATCACGGTTTAATAAATACTATGCACAGGTGAACTCTATTCATGATTTATTTATAAAGAAACCAAATACAAATCGTAACCTAGCTATAAATTGAATAGCACTCACAAGATTCATTTTCTCCTCATTAATGGACAATATCTACTAACAGACACAGCAAACAACATAAGCACCCTCATGAATCAGGCATCTTGCAGTTCAGCCCATCTTCTTATCCGCTACAGCAGGCAGGAGAAGAACAGGATCACGTTCCAAACTCAAGCTAATCTCTTATGGCCTCTCAAGTTCAAGAAACACTCCTTGGAGCCAGAGTTTCTCTTTAAAGCTGTGTAAAAAAGGTCAGTTAATATTGCTTATATTTTTAATGATGGCAGCTGCAGCCTTCCCTTTCATAAGCAACACTGTGGTGGTTGGCATAGACTGTTCTCTGTGGTCTTGAGACAATGTGAGATTAGAGATAAAATAAACAGTGATTCCAGACAGAACATAAAGTATCCTAAAACTCATCTTACTGACAATAACAAATAACCAGAGCGCACTACAAAGAACAGAAGAGATGAGAAAAATGAGGAGAAATTTGACCTTTCTGTACGACCTACATGTTCTAATTATACTCTGTGTACCCTAAGTAAAACTAACTTGATTTTTTTTGCTTTGGAATATCTGCCATCTCACAGCTACAGAGAAGAAAACCTGAAGAAAATATATGGGATATGGGATGCTTGATCAGATGGGCATGAGGGACAGCATGCAGGCAGCTTATGATGAAATGAGAACGGCTTTTGAATCAACATATGCGAGTTTTCCCTTCCATTTACTTGTTGCTCTACATCTCTATACACAAACCACCAGAACTTAAAGACAAAACACTACTCTCATTTCTCTATGGCTTTTTGCCATAGAAATAACTATGTTTGAAAATTCTTTTAGGCAACAAATGCATTTTTATGTGACCAGTGTAAACTTAACATTTTGAGCACACTGTGAAAGACTAGACTGACAGGAATCCCACAGATTTTCAGCTCCTTTCCCACATCATATTAACCATCACTTCTTTAAAGCCACAAGTCTCCTGGAGCCTCTTTTCCATCACATTGTTCCACATACCTTCTAGAAAGAAAGCTATTTTACTGTATCATGAGGAAACCAGCTTTTCACTGTAAAGCAGTCTTACCAACTTCAGAGTTGTGTAATAAACTTCATTAATAGAATTGTTCAGGTATTTTCTATTGAAAACCTCTGACAGCAAGTCTTACTTTTACGTGCACAATCTCTTCCTAACCCCCACCTACATTACCTCATCTTACCTAATGTTTCCATTGAAACAGTGAACTAATAGTAGAGTAAACCAGATTAGTAATGGTCACAGGGTATAAAAACTCTCTCATTCCTGAATACATTACTTAAAAGACAGGCTGTTCTAGCACCATAAACCATAGTACGCTATCAGAGCCTAAATTCAGGAGGCAAGGGACTATTGACTTCATGTATCTCATTTAATCTTCTGAAATTGCACAGTGGGAAGTTTTGCCATCTTTAATCAATTAAGGAACAATGACTGTTCCTGAGCTATTAGGACTGCTAATTCTTCTTCCAAATAAGATGCTTATCTAGTAGAAAACATTGTTTACACATTCTGTTATTGAAACTTGATGTTCATGTAGCTGTATCAATTTGAACTTCTGGAATACTTTGTATCTTTGAGCTATTCAATCTTACATTAATATCTAGATGAAGACACCTGGATTTTAAAAAATTATTTCACTAAACTACCTTATTGCACAAACTCCATTTTCTATTGTATTGCAAGGTCTTTCATCTAAGAGAATTGTGTATCTTCTGATGAAGAATCAAGCATAAAAGGCAATCACACATTACGCACTCCACTGACGTAAAAATTCATAGGATTCATTAGAGTGTTTGACGTGTGCTTTGTAAACTAAAGTCCTTACTGCTACTGCAGTATTACAAGATGTAGCACAGAGTAAGCTTCCAGTTACCTTACTGGGAGATGTTTCTCCATTGGCCTTTGATGTCGCACACTATGTGTGTCATGGGCTTGTATTAGCTCAGGTGTGGTGACATTCACTTCTTCTGAAAAGTATCCATCTTCCCATTCTGATTTAGCCTGAGTTACAGTGGAAATATCTGCAGTTTTATCTTTCCCTGAAACAAAACACGTACATTAGTAGGTGGAAACAAAGTGCTCATTTAATATGGCACAAACATGCCTAAAACCATGCAGCTGGCAGGATGAATCACCTATCACTGTTATGAATGCAGAACAGCGTGCCTTTCCAGTTTCATTGCTGGCAACACAGGTATATTTCCCAGTATCGGCAAGGACTACATTTCTTTTTAAAAGGTAATAGGTATCTCCTAATTTCTCAATCTGTAAAAAACCAGAATGCACATAGGAGTTTATTAGATAATATATTTTGCTTTATGCTACTTTCTCCCCAGAAATATTTCAAGAACATTAAAACATACACTGATGTCTCCAGATACCACTCGGATATCATCCTTCATCCAGCAGACATGTGGTTTGGGCTTTCCATGTATGGTGCAATGCAGGATTAAATCTTCTCCTTCTTGTAGAGTTGTGTGTCCAAATTTTTGTATGAAGTTTGGCTGTTTTCCTTGTACTGAAAAAAAAATATTCACTGTATTGTAAAAGGCACAACCAAAGCAACTGAAGGAAAAAAAAATGTTCTCATAAAGTTCACTGCATTGCAGGACAAAGAGAGCCTTTATTGATGCCTGGAGCTCAGGACAACTTGTTTGCAAGACAGTTAGTAGGCAGACATCATTTACCTACATAATACAAAGTTTGTTGAAACACATGGATATTAGCACCCAAGAATTTCATGCATTGACACAGTGATATTAGTTCCATGGTAATGCTAAAGAATCATGTCCTTTGTGTAGGCAGTCAGCAAGCCTATGCAGATTACTGTGTTTCAGTGAAGGTGGAAGAGTAAATATTCCACACAAATCTAACGTGACAAAGTCAAGACAATAAACATTTGCATTTAGTGCACTGTTGTACACCACACTTTTTCTTCACATCTTTCCCCCTATTCTTCCAGACAAAAAAATGTTATGGAAAAAATAAAAAAAGAGTGATCAATACTTGCGACAATGATGAAAGCCAGAACGTGGCCTCTGTACCACTTGGATCAAGATATTTTTGTGGCCATCACTAATACGAAAACCATGTACTTCCAGATCATCCAGTAAAAATCTGACTCAGATCAAGGATCGGCAGATAATTGCATTTCTATTGCAATAATGACAGCACATGAGATTGAGTTTGTGCTGGCTTCATGCCAGCTGTGGGAGGACAGCTGACACCTGAGCCAGTACAAGGCCTGGCTAATGCAAATTAACCTATCAAAATTCTTAAAGAAATTTCAGTCATCAGTGTCAGTTTGTACTGAATCAGAGCATTGCTTCATGTGACATGTAACTTCACGACCTGTAAAGCTGGATTTACTGGATCACTGTACTACTACCTGAGGTTCCACTGACATTCTACCTCCAGGGCCACAGTAAAAAAGACAATGACCTCAGAACTCAGACTAAGTATTCTTGACACAGGGAACCCAAAGCAGCAGATGTTAAAACCCAGAAGCACACACAGACATATACTGTAACAAAATTGAACATTTTGCATTCCCATCACACACAGAATGTCTTCTTGTTCCTCTTTACTATAAATTGTACCATGTGTCCATAATATAAACAAAAGTAATCACCAGTCTCCTCAGAAACTGAAAGCTGCTGAAATGTGTGATAAATAACAGAGCTTGAAACTGCTCTTAACTATGCCAGCATTACTCCACTGCTTTAGTACAAAATTGTTTTCTTTATGCTATTGTGAAACAAAAATCAGCGTATCTCACAAAGGTGCCCAGCAACTTCTAAACTCAAACATATTGAGCTCATAGCTATTTTTGCCAAATGTGGGACTGTCAGCATGGTGAGGTAGACCTTTTCACTCACTGTATTAATAAATCTACTTCTGGTGAGCTCTTACTTGCAAGAAGCTTTCAAGCTTGGCTGCTCTTACATTCTTCCCATGTACTGTAGGACTGAGGCCACAACATAGAGCAGAGGTATATGAGTTTTACTCTCTCATACTCTTGCTAACCTAGGGTCTATATTAGCCAGTCCCAGCAGCTCAAACAGCTCGGTTCTTAACTGTTGAAAGTTAGCATGCACAAGTTGTGACCAACATTGCATTGCATGCACCTGAAGCACAGAAGTTTGGGATCTGCAGCTTCACTTCAAGCACAAGAATGAAGCTTACATCCCTGTCTCCTCTTTGCAGGCAGCTGGCAAGGTCACAAGCAGTGCATGATTAGCTTGTATTCCAGTGGAAAACATTGAGTGGGTATCTGCCACTCCTTGTGACATTTTGGTTGGATTCCATTACTTTTGCGGTTTATATTACCTTGTGAAGTCAGACTGCACCTCATACCAGGATGGTTTCTACCATTAAAAAAAAAAAAATCCAAAACCATCTGAGTGGAATGGTGATCATGATCAGACCTCATCTTGATTTTGTATCAGTAACTCAGCAGAATATAAAAACTAAAACGTCCCGCTTCTAGAGAGCAAACGGAAAAGTATATGCAAAGAAAACCATTCTCTCTAAGGCACAGGCTAGAACACAACAGGGAAAAAAGAAAGAGTACAAGAAAAGCTGAGAAAGTAAAAAAGCAAGCGGTACAAGAAGAGTTCATCCTCTGACAGCAACCTTCAAAATAGAGTGGATACTTATATTTCACCAATGGTTTTTACATGATATCATAATGAAATGTCAGAAGAAGCCAAGACAACTTGTAAATTAAAAATGATTTCTTGGCTGGACATCCCATGAATCACAGAGTTTAGAAGGAACACATCTTTCCTCTTGCGTTGTGGAGGGAAAATATTTCAGAAAGCCAGTGGTACTGAAATCCCACTCTAAAGGCTTCAGATAAGAAGTTTCTCAAATATTAAATATTACATAAGTTATTTGTAGGAACCAGCAGAGTTCTGCTACAAACTGGGGAACTAGCAAGGAAAACTCATCAGTCTGGAGCAATGCAAAAACCACAGGTGGAGACATCACCTGCATCTGGCTTTACCACACAGCTTTCACCCCTGCTCGAAGTTTCTCTCACACACAGGTATCACCAGGTCAAGCCATTTTTTAATCATTTTGCTTCACAGCTATTCTTAATCTTTCTACTCTGGGCATATAATTTCCAATCTCTGAGATCGTGAAATGTGGTATTAGCAAGTTTATCAGCTTCCTCCTATCTTCTCTAATGTAGGCTAGGCAGATTCACACTACGTCACTCAGAGACTTCGAATTCACTCAGCATTGCTCTGAATTAAGACACTGCACTTTATTGTTTAGAGCTTTTGTCTCAGCCAAGCTCCTAACACAATCAGAAGGAATTTTATTAAGGAATACCAAGTTGGTCTCATGACCCAACTGATCAGAAATATCCATAATCAAGAGCTCCAGTCTCCTTGAATACCATGGTATAGCATCATTATAGTCTGAGCAGTAATTTTGAGACACAGCTCCTCCAAGCCACAAAAATATACACACGTAAAAATTACCAGCTCACCCTCACAAAGTCTCCAGAGAAAGGTCCAGAAATAGGCATACCTTATCAGTGATTTGAAAGGAAGCCACCTTCTCCATTGCAGCTCCAGCCAAACAGAATGCCTTATCCTCTCTTTGCCTACTGACCCATGCTTGGGTACTCAGACAGGCTGCTTCTTTTGAAAAATGAAAATAATTAAGCCCTTTCCCCTCCAAACTTACGCATGTTGTGTAAATACCCCTCCACACAACTCCACATCTTGTAGTCAGGCAATCTCATTCACCATTTTCTTTCTTAATGGGTGTCTGTGTATGGGGAAGGAGGAAGGGAGGATAGGTTACTAATATGCCCAAGTACAGTATTTTTGTTTTAAAGTTAAGAGAGATTGAGATTTAAATCTGCTCTTTAAAGAGAGAAATTGGAAAGATGTAAACATTTTGGGGTCTTGAACTAACTATGATGATGGGAACTGAACACTGTAAAACAAGAAAGTAGCAGAACCAAAACAATACCAAACACTGAGATGTACTCCCCAAGTCTGGTTAAAAGAAGGTGGAAGTGAAGCATGCACAACATGAACTATAAAAAAAAACAACAACAAACGGGGGGGGGTGAGAGAAAGCATTATGTTGCAATTATTGCTGAAACAGAATGAGTGTGGGTTTCTTTCAGAGAAATATTAGTGTATCATGAGACTACCTCACTGTCACTCTCTTAAGATTATCTGAACAGAAAATAGCAGAAATTTTACAGTAAAATTTTTTGGGCATTCACTAAAGCCCTTAATTAAAGAGTATTTAAACCCAGACTGCCACCACAGCAGCAATGAGCATTGACTACGCCTTTGTTTACAAAGCAAAGCATTAAACCCAGGAGACTTTCAGTATCCTGTTGTGTATCCAGTATCTCTAATCTCTTTTTTTCAAATCTTGTTTATTGCAGCATTTAAAAAATGTGACTGGTATCCACATACCGATTAAAAACTGTGCATTTAAAACTACACCTGATTTAAAGTAGATGCAATACCATGATTTAAAGTAGATGCAATACCACGCTCAGAAAATCAAGTTTTGTTAATCCAAAGTTCACAGAAAAGTTCAAATTTTCAGAGGAAAGGCTTAATGAACCTGATCAGGTACTTCTACAATGATTTACTAAGATTTACAGATGTGCTACGGCAACTGCTGGCCTTGTATCTACATCTTCTTGCATTCAACAATCATAATATCTGACTATGCAAAAATCACAACATTCTCAGAAGTGACAAGCTGTTTGTTTTGACCTTTTATTATTTCACAGTGTCTATTACATAAAAATAGCATGAATGCCATACGTGCATGTACTTTTGAAAATAACAGTATACTTAGGCTTTAAAAGTTGGATTCATATGCACCTCACTTTCTTCTCACAAACCAGACTTGAAAGATGTTATGTAACACAAGCAGAAACTCAGTTCCAGGATTTAATCCAGAAGTAAGAACCTCACCTTTCACAGATAAGAAGTTTGAGTAAAAAGTGAAAGTGTATGCTATGCCACAGGAGCAGAACATAAGCCACTTCAGCTGCTTTTGAACTGCACAGCAAAACTGAGGCTTACTTTCCTTAGAACGGCAGCTGGCTTCCCTGGGTGGCAGGTAATCTACTGGGATCTTCCATCTAAGCTTTAGACGTATATAATTTTTATCAGGGTGTACAAAGAACTCTGTATAAATCTACCCTTTCCCAGAGGAGCAATTTTGTTTTGTCTTGGCATAGTTGAACACAAGATCACCCTTGACATCTCTTTTCTGTGAGGCTCTATTGAAATCTGGGTTACCTAATTTGTAAATTACAAGATTCCTCATCTGGAACACCTTCCTTGAGCATGTAATCCCAAACCAAGTCTCAAATAGAAAAGCCTTAAAAAAGTCCATTAAGATAAACTACTTTTATACCTTGTTCAGTACATGAACTACCAATAGTGCTTTCAAAATACAATGAAAAAAGAGAAAAATAGATAAGGAAAATACAAACTTCAGCAACAAGGGTCATTTCATGAACTGTTTAAACCATAATTGAGAAGGAAAAAAATCAGAATTGTGTTGATTTTAAATGCTTTTCTGCTAAGGGGGTAAAACATAAGTATATTTGATTAGACACACGCAGCATGATACATACTCAGAGTTTTACTGAAGGCAGAATATGTTGTTGTTGTTCATAGGCATATGCAGCACAGATCTGTAAATGTTGGAATAAAATTTACTCTCTCTCCAAGGCTTCTCTTCAACTCCTCCCCTTTTAGAGGAAAGTTGACAGTCCTCCTTGTTATGTTTGGAACTGGGAGTGTAAGCCAAACTCCAATAAAATGCTACATCACCTGTTAGCTTCTAAATAATATTAATAAAAAAATGGAATAAATCTCACTTGGAGTCAAAGCTGCATCTCTTACGCTCACACAATTTTGTAAACTGGCCTTGTAGTCTGGCTGCCAAATCTCAGGTAAAGCAAGCAACTGAGATTGCTTCTACTTGTTCTAAAGCCAGTTAAATGGAGTTAACGGAAACAGATTTAATGCAAATTTGTATGAGGGAGCAGGTCCACATGCCTGCTCCCTTGTAATACTGCAGGAGCCTGGAGGTACATCAGAAAGTGTTATGAGGGAGGGAAAAAAAATTGTTCCCATAATCTGTGTACTCTCATCCAGCAGTTCTGTGTGTGTTTGTTGCCTTTTTAACTTGTAGAGCTGATTATCATAAATAGCAAGCTGTCTTTCTGTAAGTGCCAGCAGGTAATCAGATCCAACTACAAGTCTAGATCCAAGGTACCTCCAATTCCTGCTCTATGACATGATGAAAAGTTCCCATTTTTTTCTCCTGCTTTGGCAGAACTACAACTGAGTTTGGGACAATTATTTCCAAGCAGGGCTGGAAGCCTAGCTCTAGCCTTGCTTTCTGAAGGACGGAGACTCACCTTACAGTGCTGTTTTGCTCAACAGCTCTCCTCCAACCAAAAAGGTCAAACGCATATCTCTGAACTCACACACTGGCCATATGAAATAGAACAATGATCATTCTAGCACTGAACTTTCTGTAGCTTTAAAGATGAAGGATCCACAAGAGAAAACAGAAATGCAGCTTTAAGCCCAGCATCTACAGAGCTACGACGACTCTTTCTGTCACAAAGCTTACGACAATTCATGGTTAATTTAAAAGCCTAATTCTAGCAGAGGCACGGCAGAAGAGGAAAGAACATCTCTACTTTCACTCTTGTTCTTGTGTGCTTATTCTTAGCCTCAATACCGAAGGCAAAAATGCCTGAAAAAGTGACCCGAGTATTATATAAAGTCACTTAGAAAAGCAGAAAACAAGTCAAAACAACATCTATGATTACTTTTAATTTTTGAATGATGGCAATTTTCAGTAAAAACAGAGGACTGAATGGCAGCCATCACCTAGAAGACTCATTTTCAAATAGAAAATGAGCGTTACAAACAGGATAAAGTTATCAAGCACTGGCAGCTCTGCAGCAGGCAAAATCTTACAGCGTGTAGGAGAGGCATTTTGGTTTGTTCTTACCACCACATTGCTTAATACATTGCTTATGCAACGCAGCTTGCTCACAGAGGTTCTTTGCTGTGTTTGTAACAACCATGCATAAAGTCACAAGGGCATAAAAAAACAAAATG
>Ga0181612_109001_pt1 | contig 13179 bp, 9 predicted proteins | sample HoacroProtozoa21_FD_119630 | JGI IMG/M metagenome (GOLD analysis project Ga0181612, IMG submission 119630) | Hoatzin crop microbial communities from Cojedes, Venezuel. Combined Assembly of Gp0051906, Gp0051904, Gp0051908
ATCCGGAGGGCCGTAGGCAGCGGGGACACCGAAGCCCTGATTGACGCACTCAAGGGCTGCATATCCAACATCTCCTACGTGCTCCATGACAAGAGCGAGAAATACTACCACTCCCTTGTGATGGCCATACTGCTCGCTGCGGGTCTTGATGTGGGCATGGAGCAGACGACAAACATAGGAAGGATAGACGGCGTCATCAATACCGCGAAGCATCTCTACATAATAGAGTTCAAGCTGGATAGGACGGCGGATGAAGCCATCCGCCAGATAGACGAAAAGAAGTACCTGCAGAAGTACATGGCTCCTGCCCGTAGCAAGGGAAAGACGATCCACAAGCTCGGGATAAACTTCTCCTACAAGGAAGGTGTTAAGAATATCTACGACTGGAAGGAGGAAATCGTAAAGTAGGATACATCTCCGCCTACCCGGAAATTCTTCAGCAAAGAAAACTTCACCATATGCATTGACTTCACTCCGGACATGATGTGAGGAAGTCCGGGTTTTCAACCATACAGGTCGGAACCGGGGCGTTCACGCATATGGTATGTGACGGGATCCTATCCTGCGAAAGCGATGAGGATGAGCAGCTGGGCTACCAGTACCCTCAGGAACATCGACAGTGGATATACGGTTGCGTAGTTGGATGAAATGTACTCGGCTCCGTACTGGCTCTGCGAGAAGCTCAGAGCAGGGGGATTGGTGCACGAACCGGCTACAAGTCCGCAGATCTGGAAGAAGTTGAACTTCATTACGTAGCGAGCCACGATGCAGACTACCGATACGGGAACCAGGGTTATCAGGGCTCCGTAGAGGATCCACCACCATCCGCCTCCGGCGAGAGCCGATGCGAAGTTAGCTCCGCTGGAGAGGCCGACTGCCGCGAGGAAGAGGTTTATTCCGAGCTCGCGCATCATCATGTTGGAACTCTGGGTCGCATATGTCGTTATTCCGATCTTCGGGCCGAAGTAGCCGATAAGTATCGCCACGATGAGCGGTCCTCCGGCAAGTCCGAGCTTGACGGGCTGGGGAATGCCTGGGAAGGCTATAGGGACCATTCCGAGGATGATTCCAAGGGCGATTCCGGTGAATATCGGGATGAGGTAGGGGGTTGTCAGGTCCTTTGTCCTGTTGCCGATGACAGATGCAACTCCCTTTATTCCCTCTTCACTGCCGACCACAAGTATATCGTCACCCACGTGGAGTTTCTCGCCGGGGCGCGCCATGATTTCCAGACCGGCCCTGTATATCCTTGTGATGTTGACTCCGAATTCCTCGTCTGCGTTCAGCTGCTTGAGCGTCTTTCCGGTTATTGATGAATTCGTGACGGTGAGCCTGCTGGTTATGAGCGTTGTGTCAAGGTCGTCCCAGTCCTCCTTCGTCAGCGGAACCTCGACACCGAATATGTTGAGGATCTCGTCCGTGTTGTCCGTATATGTTACGACAAGCACCAGGTCACCCTCCTGAAGGACAATGTTCTTCCTTCCGACCTTGATGGCCCCGCTTCTCATTACCCTGGATACGATGAAATCCTCTCCGGCCAGGGAATGGATCTCACCGATAGTCTTCCCGAATATCGCGGGGTTGGTGACGGCAAGGTGCATCCTGCGGGCCTGTCTTGTGCTCTCGCGCTCCTTGCGCTCGATCTCCGTCTTCTCGGCATCGATGTCTACATTGAAAATGTTCTTGAAAAGGATCAGAAGGCCGATTACTCCGAGCACACCGATGGGGTATGCGACAGCGTAGGCGCTGGCAAGGTTGGAAGCGCTTGTCGCCGCCTCCAGGGGATTCGCTCCGGAATTCTTCACGAGAATGTCCGTGAGGGTCTGCTCCGCAGCTCCAAGTCCGGGGGTGTTGGTCACTGCTCCGCTCATCACTCCGACCATGTTCTGAAGACTTTCTCCGCTAATCTTTGAAATGACTATGGCCATCACTCCCGCAAGAAGCACCATAAGTGTCGCCATCAGGTTCATGGAAATGCCTCCGCTCTTGAACGAGGAGAAGAATCCGGGGCCGACCTGCATACCGATGGAGAATACGAACAGGATAAGTCCGAAGTCCTTTACGAATGCAAGGACGTTGCTGTCAGCGGTAATTCCGAAGTGGCTGAGCGCCAGTCCGAAAAAGAGAATCCAGGTGCCGCCTATCGATACTCCCTTGATTTTGATCTTCCCAAGGTAGAGACCCACGCCGATGGTAATGGCCAGGATCAGGATTGAGTGGGCTATGCCGGAGCCCAGGAACAAATCTCTCATATTAATAGCAGTTTTGTTTTCCGGAGGGCAAATTTAGCAAAAAATGTCCCTACGGCATAGGGAAATGCACTATCCCTTACGCTATTATTTCACAAATGCGAAGAACACCGCCATGATAATGCAGCCGAACGCGGCGATATGGTTCCACTGTATGGGCTCCCCCCTGAAGACAAACACGGTGAAGATGGTGAACACCGCAAGAGATATCACCTCCTGTATTATCTTCAGCTGCACAAGGGAGTAGGGCCCTCCGTTTCCGGAGAATCCTATCCTGTTTGCTGGAACCTGGCACATGTACTCGAAAAGGGCCATGCCCCAGCTGAGGAGGATTACAGCTATAAGGGGAGTGGAGTCCTTGATGATGCCCATCTGCTGGAACTTCAGGTGCCCGTACCAGGCGAACGTCATGAAAATGTTCGATACGACAAGGAGGATGATTGTGTAAAACCAGGTCATGATTTTTCTGTTTTGAGGGTGCAAATTTAGGAAAAAGCCCATCATGTGGGAACGTTGCACCCCGAAAAAGCGCCCTGGCACGTCTCGAAGGGCGAAAATATCCCATCCAATGCACCCTTATACGGAATTTTTTTTGTTACTTTGCGCGAGAATTCCGGCGACCCCGGAAGTAATGGAAAACAATGTTCAGGTACATGTCAACTACCCACCCCCTAAAGGGAGCGGGCTTGTGAAAGCCCATAGTTGATTAGCCTAAGTGCTTCGCGCACTACGTTGTCCGAGAATATATAGTCACCCGTGGACGTCACACCTAATCTGCGGCTCTGAGGCAAGTGATTAAACAGTTCTGATGGGTAGGAACAGTGCCAGCTTGCGCCAAACCTCGGAATAACATTGGCGAAGGTGATTAACTGAGCCCTTAGATTTCTAGGGGATAAGATTTGCTCTTAATTGAACTTAACAAACCTACGTAAGGTTGACCTCTTACGTAGGTGCCAACAAAAATTTAAGTTAAACAAGCGCTCCTCCCACATCTCAAGAAAGGTGGGTTTCCGCGCAAAAATATTTTTTATGAAAAAGAGTATTTACATCCTTCTTTGCGCTGCGGTCTTCGTTTGTGGCTGCAAGGGCGGGAACGGTACTTCGAAAACCCAGAAAAAGGGCGCAATCTTTGAGAAAGCGGATGCGCGCTCACCTCTCGGCTCTGCCCTTGACAAGTATGCGGTAGTGGACATATCCACTCCCGACCTTTCTGAAATCTCCGAAAACGGCAGGCAGGTCCTCAACCTCTACCATTTTGCCGCCATGCACGCTGACAAGATCTATTGGAAGCAGGTGTTCGGCGACAAGGACACCCTCGAGAGGATCGACGATGCCGCAACGAGGGAGTATGCGATGGTGAACTACGGTCCCTGGGACCTTCGCACCGGAAAGCCCTTCGTGGAAGGCTACGGCGAAATGCCCAAGGGAGCGAACTTCTATCCCAAGGGAATGAAGGCGGAGGAGTTCGACGCCTGCACGGACCCCCTCAAGATGAATCCCTACACCGTCATAGAGAGGGCCGGAAAGGATTCCCTCAAGGCAGTGTGGTATCATGACAAGTACCCCTCCAACGTGCATACAATATCGACATGCCTCCGCACGGCTGCCGACATAACGATAGTACCGAGCGTCTCCGAGTATCTCAAGGCTCTTGCCAATGCGGTCCTGACCGACGACTACGCTGCTTCAGACCGTGCTTGGATGAATGTCACCGACAGCAAGATGGACCTCATTCTCGGCCCCAACGAGGTGAAGGACGACTTCCTCTACGGAGTGAAGAAGAGCTACGAGAGCTATGTTCTCCTGAAGAACCTCAAGAAGACCCCTCTTCTGGAGAAGTATGCAACCCGTCTGGAAGAACTCCAGAAGGCGCTTCCTTGCAAGGATGAGTACAAGACATTCGTTCCCGGAGGGAAGTCCGTCATATACGACTGCAACATGCTCTACTGCGGAGGTAGCGCAAACGCCGGCACCAAGCTCCTGGCCCTCAACCTCCCCGTTGACGAGAAGCTCCAGGAGGAGCTCGGAACCCGCACCATCATCCTTGGCAACGTGATCGACGCCAAGTACGCAAAGATCATATCTCCCGCCGCAACGGCGCTTCTCACCCCCGAGCAGAAGTCCAACGTGGACAAGGACGCATTCTATTGGTACGTAGTGTTCAGGGAGGTCGCCCACGGCCTTGGAGTCAAGGAGACGGTAAACGGAAAGGGGACTGTATCGGAGGCCCTCGGAGTCGAGGCTCCCATCATGGAGGAAGTCAAGGGACTTGCCCTTGGAGCATACTACGCTTCGCTCCTGGCTTCAAAGCACGAGCTTAACATGCTCTCGACAAAGGAGAACGTCCTTGCGACCTACGTAGTGGGCCTCATCCGTGCAGCCCGCATAGGAAGCGCCAATACAGTAGGGCTCAGCAACATCATCTGCTACAACTACCTTCGTGAGAAGGGCGCCTTCAATTTCACGTCAAAGAATGTCTACACGATAGACTATCCCGCCTGCGAGAAGGCCCTTGAAAGCCTCTGCGCCGAGATCCTCGAGATCCAGGCCACCGGTGACAAGGAGGCTGCCAGGAAATTCACCGAGACCTACGGAAAGGTCGGAGAGGACCTCGAGGCTGCATTCGTACAGCTCCGTCTTGAGAACATCCCCATCGACATCCGTTTCGTATACGCGGACGAGGACTAGTTCTCCTCCCCATATAAGACAAGCGAGCCCGCGGATCTTCCGCGGGCTTTTGCGTAAGGTGCGGGACAAGCGCAGCGGGCCTACTCTGTCACGGCTTTGGAAGATCCGTCCTCCTTCTCCCTCCTCAGGGCGAAGTATGTGGCCAGGAACAGGCACAGCTGCCCGAATCCGTTGCATACCTCTATTATCCAGTGTATCCTGGAGTCCTTGAGGTTGCCCGTCATGCCGACGAATCCAAGCGAAATGGTGATGGCGAAGGATACGCACACAAGAATCATGGCAAGGGGCCTTTTTCTGGTCTTTCCGAAAAGGAATATCGCGGCGTCAAGGGCGAACAGGCCGAAAAGACCTATCACCACGGCGCCAGAGTTGAGCCCCGACTTCGTGAAGGCGAGGATGGTAACTATGGCCGCAATGCCGAAGTAGAGGATGTAGTGCAGCTTCTTTTTGAAAAAGGAAGAAAGGAGGGTGGAGCCCGATATGAAGAGCCCTATATCCGTCATGAGGACGAAGTTCACAAGGAAGTTCATCGGTAGCTCAATCTGCCTGAGGCCCACGATCACCTTCGTAGTGGGGATTATGAAGCCGGAGGCTATAGCCAGTGCCTCTCCTATAATTACAAGAATGTAGCGCTGACGGCTCACCAGCCCCCTTAGGAAGATGATGAGGCAGACCATCGTTAGGGCCTGGAATATCGGGTTCACATAGTCCGTGAGTCCAAGCCATACCGAGAATCCTCCGTTGTCGGATGACAGGGCGGAGCCGCAAAGAAGCGTTGTAACAGAATTTGTCATTTCGTCTTATTTTTTTTTGTCTATCTATCTGTATTGCGAGGGGGCGTTGCCGTACCCCCATTCCTCTATCGCATAGTCGACGGCGCGGTTTAGCATCGATACGAAAGGAACCGTCCTTTCAAACTCCGATGCCACTCTTTCCGGAAGTCCTTCCTTGAGGAGGAACCTCCGGTCAATGTCTTTGACTATGAGGTATCTTTTGAGCCTTAGGTACTCCGGGACCTTGCAGCCGTCATACCCGGGTGGAGTCCTTTTGAGGGCCCCTTCCCAGTCTACCTTCCATCCTTCGGCACCTTCAATGCAGGATGAGAAGGCATCCGGGGATAGCATTATGTCCTCCCTTACGCTCTTTTGAAGGAGCCTGTCCTCCCTGTAGAGCCCTGCGCAGAGAAAGTATGTCTCCGTACATGGCTCGATGTGCATGTAGTACCCGGCATACGGGGACTTCTTCCCGGCACGGGCGCAGTATATGCCCACCCAGTTCTTGTAGGGAGGCCGGTCGTGAAAGCGCATGTCCTGGTATATGCGGTAGGTTATGTCGCCGATTCCAAGACCCCTGAGGGACGCATCCAGGGCCGACAGCCCCGACAGTATGCCGAGCGCCAGGGCGTCCCTTGTCCTTTTCACCTTCAGGTACTGCTCCTTGTTCGCATCGAACCAGCTCTTCTCATTGTGGGAGTCCAGTTCTGCGTAGAACTCCAGAAGCTCCCTCATGGAGGAGGCGCCAACTGTGCTGCTGTCGGATCTGCTTTTCATTTTTTGTGTCTTACTTTTTGAACCAGTCGCATCCGGAGGCGTCTCCGGCTATCCATAGCGTGTCTCCTTCGGCGAAGACAAGGTCGGATCTGGGGTTTGTGATGAACTCTCCGCCATGGATTATGCTAATGAGCATGCAGCCGTAATCCCTCATCCTGGCTGAGCGGAGGGACTTCCCGACAAGGGATGAGTCCGCTTCGAGGGTGAATGACTCAACCTTGAAGTTCTCTCCCTTCTCGTCGGGGACTGCGGTGCGCTCGGATTCCTCCAGGAGGCCCTTGAGGGCGGAGAGCTGCTTGGATGTCCCTACGGCTACGAGCCTGTCATATGGGTATATCCTCTGGTCCCCGTCCGGTATGGTCGTGGACGAGGAGCCCCTTACTATCTTTATTATGTTTGCCCCGGATTCGCTCCGTATCGGGATGTCTTTCATCTTCCGGCCTATGTAGGATGAGTCGGCGCTGACAGTTATGCTCTCTATGTGGACGTCATAGTCTCCGAGGGAGTCCCTGACGGATGCCGATACGGGCTTGGACCTGCGCTCCTGCTCCTCGATGGCGTTGTAGTTCCGGAGGAACTTCTCCTCCAGCTCACCTCCGCCAAGGAATTTCTTTGTCCTGCCGGCGGACACTATGAAAAGGAATGCCGCCACGGCGAGCAGCAGAATCGACCACCACGAGAGCTTCACGTGGGACGATATCACTACGATTACAAGGTTTACGGCTATGAAGGAGCCAAGGAGGAACACTGCAGCTATGGGCCATACGAAGGAATCCTTCTCGGCGGTGAGCCTCTTTGCGGATTTCTTTGTCTTAGCTCCGGGGACGGCCATCCCGTAGAGGAAGGGGAGCATGAGGAACAGTGTCACTCCTATGCAGAGGATGTTCCGGATGGTATCGGACAGAGTGGGGAGGATCTTCCTTGAAAGAGGCTGAAGGTAGGTGTTCCCAAGGATTATGACGGCAAGAGCCATCACAAGGTATAGGAAGAATCTGAGGAAGTACGATGAGAGGAATGTCTTCCACTCTCCCTTCTGTGCCGATGTCTCAGCGGAATCCTTCTTTTTGTGGGACTCGAGCCTTGCCACCCACTTCTCTGGCAGAACCCTCAGAAGGAAGCGGTAGACCTTGTCGGAAGCCTTTATCATGTAGGGCGACAGGAATATCGTAATGACCGATACGGCTATGATGACAGGGTAGATGAACTCCCTCATCACCCCGTGGCTCACTCCGAGCGAAGCGATGATGAATGCGAACTCGCCCAGCTGTGCAAGGGAGAATCCGGCATGCACGGCGTTTGAAAGGCCGCCTCCGGAGAGGATGACTCCGATTCCTGAGAAGAGGCTGTCGAAAAGGAGGACCACAAGGGTGATGACAAGGATGGTCCCCCAGTGCTCGATGATCACCGAAGGGGATATCATCATTCCTACCGAAATGAAGAATATCGCCCCGAAGAGGTCCTTTATCGGGACCACGATCTTCTCGATATGCTCGCCTTCTATGGTCTCTGCCAGTATCGAACCCATGACGAAGGCCCCGAGGGCGGAAGAGAACCCTACTGCGGTAGCCAGGGTCACCATCCCGAAGCACAGGCCAAGGCACACGATAAGGAGTATCTCGTTGTTGATATAGGGCTTCGCATTCCGAAGGAGGGTGGGGATGATGTATATACCGACAAGGAACCACAGCACGAGGAAAAATACGAGCTTCAGAAGCGCGGAGAGCATCTCCCCTCCGGCGAACTTGTTGGACACCGCGAGTGTCGACAGGAGGACCATCAGAAGGACGGCTATTATGTCCTCAACGACAAGAGATCCGAACACCATCGAGGCGAATGGCTTCTCTTTCAGCCCCAGCTCGTCGTAGGACTTTATTATGACGGCGGTCGATGACATCGAAAGAAGGCCCCCGAGGAATATGCTCTCCATGCTGCTCCATCCCATAGCCTGCCCCACGACGAATCCCACGACGAATATCCCGAGGAACTTGCTGCCGGCGATAGTGACCGCGCCCCCTCCTACGGAAAGGAGTTTCTTGAGGCTGAACTCCAGACCAAGGCCGAACATCAGGAAGATCATTCCGATCTCCGACCACTGGTGAACGGTCTCCATGGAGGAGATTCCGAACAGTCCGAGGTTCGGGCTTATGAGAAATCCGGCTATTATGTATCCGAGGATCGAAGGCTGCCTGAGAGCCTTGCATATGACGGTGAACAGTCCTGCCGAAATCAGTATTGTGGCAAGGTCCTTTGCAAAATTGAGTTCTTCGCTCATGTCAAATGTCCAAAAAGTCAGTGGGCTTCCCGTTCAGGGCAGGGAAGTGAGCACCAGTGGGAAGGATAAAATTAGCGAAAAATTCCTTCATGTGCAAGGGATAGGCTCCCTTGCGGCACCTTTTTGCGACAAAAGGGACATGGGGCGGGGAGCGCTATCTTGAAAGGAGCCACCCGACGCTCCGCTCGAAGGCGTCCTCGCGGCTCTGTCGGCATTCTTCCGGATACTTCCTTTCGATGCGGAACATCCTAAGCGCCTTCGGTGACAGGGGGACGAGGATGTGGGACGCCTTTTCATATGAAACGGATGTGACACCATGGGGGAAGCCTTTTTCCCTGAGCCTTTCCTCCATATATGATACAGACCTTGCGCTCGGCCACATCCGGTCGTCTTCAGGATACAGGAAAAGGATGTCTCCGCGGATGTCCTCCACCCTTATTGCCGTCTCCTCCCTAAATGATGAAAGCGCCTCCTCGTAAATGTACGACAGGTCGACCTGCAATCCGGTAAGAAGGTTCCATATCCCTTTTGCATAGGTGATCCTCTCTTTCATGAAAGGAAGCTCCTTCCCCCTCCATGTGAACTCGCTCTCCTGAGTGACCTTTTTGTCAAGGAGGCTTTTCCCCGTTGTCATCCCGCTCCAGATGCAGTGCGATGGGGAAAGGGCTATGACTCCGCTTATCTGCGGAATGAGCGAGGCCGAGAGAAGCGCAAGCTCCGCCCCCTTTGATATCCCGTAGACGAAGACTTTCCCGTAGCCCTTCTCCCTAAGGTAGGATACAGCCCTTTCGACTGATTCCACCGGCACCTTCACGAGGTCGCGTGGAAGTCCCGGGGTGTTGAAATACATTACTCCGAGGGCGGCTATGCCCCTTCGGGCGAACATCCTTCCTACATTCATGGGGATGTTCTCGTTTCCCTCGCTTCCGCCAAGGACTATGAGCGCCTTTCCATGGGGAGCATCTCCCTTCGGAGTGTGCATGAGGCCGCTGAATCCGTCGCTTTCCACCGTAAGCCTTTTTGTTTCTACGTCCGTGTTCATTTCCTGCATTCTTGTCTTGCTGCAAAAATACTCCAAAAATGGCATATGGGCAAAGGAAAAGGCACCCCTGTGCGAGGATGCCTTCCATGCCAGATGTCACCAGGGCCTAGAAATCGTATCCTATGCTGGCGTATATTCCGAACTTCTTTGTAAGGTCAGACCAATGCACGTCGAAGGTGACGGGGCCGAACATCGCATTGTAGGAGTACTGCAGGGCGGCTCCGAAGAAGTGCTGCTTTGTGGCATTGTCAGCGGAGTGGCTGAACTTGTCGGATGCCGTTCCGTAGTTCGCGATTGCGGATAGGTAGTGCGGGCCTGAGATGTTGTAGCGCAGCTCGGCTCCGGCGATGCCCATCATCTTCGGGAGATAGAATATTCCGTTTATGCCGGCGAAGGGGACCTGGTGGTCCATGAAGCGTCCTGCCATCCTTCCGCCTATGACGTTGGCGTAGTAGGTGCAGAGCTTGTTCTCTCCGAAGATCGTCCTTGCGCTTGCGAAGGGGAGTGCATGGAACTTGCCGGTTATCGGAATGACGGCCTTGAAGTCGCACTTTGCGATGAAGAACGGCTTCTCGAGCTTTTCCTTAAGGGATGCGAAATACCAGTTCACCTCTCCGTGGAAGGATATTCCCCTGGTAGGGAAGTAGCTGTCGTCCATGGTCTTTATGTCAGTCCAGGCAAAGAGGTTGAGAAGGTCGTTGGCATCCCACCCGTCGTAGTACTTGTAGGTGTTTTCCATGAACCCGTACTTGTCCTGGATCTCTCCGCTGGAGAGCATGCTTCCCTTTATGTACTCGTTAAGCACGCCTACGGAGAGGTCCATCCACTTCCAGTTGATGTTCGACAGGTAGATCTGCTGCCAGAGCTGATGGAAGTACGTCGTACCCCAGATGTTGTTGTCGTTGAACATGTTGAAGCGGATGTCGTTGTGATATCCGTAGAAGGCTTCCGCATTTATGGTGAGGCCCGAAGGCATGCTGTAGTAGTAAAGGAGGTTTATACAGGGGGAGTTGCTAAGGCGCACGGTGGCGTCAAGGGCGCTTCCGCTGATGGAGTTGACGTTGATTCCGAGGTTCAGCAGCAGCGATGCCATCGTCTCGGTATCGGCCCTCGCTCCTATTCCCAGGCGGCTCCTGGGGCCCTTGCGGCACTCGAATACTAGGGTGTAGGGCTCTCCGTCACCGTCCATGCGGTAGGTCACAAGCTCGAATGCCCCGGTTCCTACTATCTGCGCCTCGAGGTCCTCAACGTCGTCCTTCCCGAACTTTTTGGTGATGTCTTTGTCCAGCATCTTGAGAATGTACTGCTTCTCGGCGGTGGTCACTCCCTCTATTTCTATCGCCGATACTGATACCTTCGTGGTTGCGAGGTTGGTGGCCTTGGGGGCGCAGAGCTGCTTGCTCCCTCCGCCTACCTTGGCCTTGAGGGCGCGGAGCTTGTCGCCCTGGCTGCGGGCTGCGGCGTAACCCCTCTGCACGAGGGTGTCTATGGCCTCGTCCTCGAAGGAAAGCATTCCGAACTCCTGGGTGTTGGGCCTTATCTCGACGTCGGCTCCTCCCGAGTTCCTTTCATAGGAGTCCCTTCCGAGCATCTCGATGGTGGCGCTGGTAAGGTCGAGCATATTGTTGAGCCTGCTGGCGTCACGGTATCCCTTCGACAGGTCCACTCCCACGACATAGTCCGCTCCAACGAGCTTTGCAATGTCGACAGGGTAGTTGTCACGGATTCCTCCGTCCACGAGGACCATGTCATCCATCTTTATGGGGGTGAAGAGCATGGGGATGGACATCGTTCCCCTCATGGCCGTGGGAAGTTTTCCGGAGTACCATACCTTGGGCTTTCCGGTCACCATGTCGGCGGTGACGCAGATGTAGGGGATGGGGAGCTTCGAAAAGGACATCTCACCCTGGTATCCTACTGCAAGGTAGTTTATTATGTTGTAGACGTTCTGTCCCTGGTACAGCCCGAAAGGAACCGAGTTAAGCATTCCTCCCTTTTTCCTTCCATTGATGCCGGATGCCTTGTCCTCTTTCCTGAGCTTTTCCAGGCTCTCCCTTATGGTGCGCTTTCCGCTCCTTTGCATCTTGCTCATCCTAAGGGTGTCCCTTGAGGAGTAGAACGGAAGGGCAAACAGGTACCTTTCCTTGTAGTCCTGGGACATGTATGAGAGGTATTCCTTTGGAATTTCGTCGTTCAGGGCGTAGTTCCAGTCGGCTCTCTTGAGGACGTCCTTCATCTCTGCGGGGGAGTAGCCCATCGCATAGAATCCTCCCACGAGTCCTCCCATGCTGGTTCCAAGGACTATGTCCACGGGGATTCCCACCTCTTCGATGTACTGCAGGGCTCCTACGTGGGCGCTGCCCCTGGCGCCTCCTCCTGAGAGGACCAGGGCTACCGTGGGCCTTCCGCAGGTTTCCCTGATGGAGTCCATCCTGTGGCGCAGTATGTTTACGGCGGCAGAGTCCAGGAGCGGCTGCATCCCGTAGGCGTAGTCTATGGCCCCGAGAGAGTCGGTCCTTGTCTTTTCAGGTGCGACGGATGCTGTCTCCTGGGCTACGGCGATGGAGTCGGCCTTGCTCTGGGCAAAGGCGAAGGTCCCGGCTGAGAGAACGGCCAGTGCTGATAGTATAAGGTTGTGTCTCATATGAAAATTGGTTTCCTTATTTCCCATAAGAATCCTCAAAATTAGCGAAAAAATACAGAAAAGAGCCAGCCTGCAGGCAAAATAAGCATCCTCGCGCACGCTCGCTACCGGAACAGCAAGGGAGCCAGAGTGAGAAGGTATCTCCTCCAGTTGCTCCATGTGTGGCCTCCGTCTGTGGGGTTGAAGGTGTGGGGAAGGCCTTCCTCGGTGAGCATCCTATGCAGGTTGCATGCAGACCCCCACATGAAATCCTCCCTGCCGCAGCTAAGGTGATAGAGGGCGTAGCCTTCCTTCCTTATCCTCTGCAGTCTTTTTCTGGCATAGTCCGAATCCTTGCACCCCATGCTCATCGGGGCGATGTAGTCGAACATCCTGGGGTATGTGCCTGATATGGCGATTGTCTGCGCCCCTCCCATCGAGAGCCCGGAAATGCTCCTGCATGCCTTTGACGGGATGGCCCTGAAGCGTTTCTCTATGAAAGGCACGATGTCCTCCACCATGCTCTTTGCGAATATGGAGATGTTCCAGGGGCGCTTTTCGATGGGCTTTTCTTCATAAAATTATTAGGCGCGGAAACCCACTTCTCTTGAGGGGGGGGAGGAGCGCCTTTTTTTGTTATCCTTGTTTGCTCAATATACTTTTGAGCAGCAGGGGTTGACACTTCGCCGATACAGCATGCGAAGTAGCCGCCTGTCCAAAAAAAACGTTTTTCAGCAGTGATGTCTGAGGAGTCC
>Ga0181612_143033_pt1 | contig 13179 bp, 10 predicted proteins | sample HoacroProtozoa21_FD_119630 | JGI IMG/M metagenome (GOLD analysis project Ga0181612, IMG submission 119630) | Hoatzin crop microbial communities from Cojedes, Venezuel. Combined Assembly of Gp0051906, Gp0051904, Gp0051908
CCATGTTCTATGTTCCTTCTAGATTCAATGACATTATCCAGAAGGAAGCATGGACAAATGCTTGCACACTTATGCCTACAACCAACGCAGAAAATAGAAAAATACCACTGCTGTTAGCAAATTAATGTTTGAGAAACATATTATAGCTTCCTCTACTAGCCCCTTGCAATACCCTGTTTTCTGCTACCTTTCATACAGAAACCGAAACCATTGTAATCTGAGCATAAGATATTTTTAGCTAGAACATAGAACACTCCTTGCAGCTCTCAGCATTCCCTTGGGAAGGGTGTAATGATGGGTTTTGTCGGTTTAGCACTGAATATGTAGTAGTAGTGTGGCCCGAGAGATGAAAACACAAAGCAATTCTACACAGCAATCTCCGGTTTTGTAGGAGCGTTCATATCCTAATATGTAAGTTCAGACCAAGCACAGAAAGCAGGCAGGTAAATCCATGTCTTTGATTTCTGTCGATCTGTTTGCTAGCAAGGAACAGAACTGAAGTGATCAATCAAATTTAGCAGATGTAGAATCAATTCCATTGGTCCTCTAAGCAAAATTAGAATTTCATCAAGAGATAAGCTTAATTTGTATTCATGTTGACTTACAGAGATAGCATCTAAGATATCTGGAATTGCTCTAATTGCTGATGCCCACACTTCAAGTGCTCTATTTAAAATCTAAAACAGAAAATGAACTTCTTTACAAGCACACATACACTGATAAGATAGAAGGGTTAAAGCATATCATCAAAGCTATGCAAAGTTCCTTGTGGTAGAAAGGATAAAAATGGAGATACACTAAATCCAGGCTTCAAAAACTGGATTTAAAATATAAAATAATAGCAATATTAATATCCCATTGCTATTCACCTAGCTGCATAGCTGTAGAAAGCTGGGAGCAGAATGGTGCGTGCTGGAATACCGTAAGAAAATATGTTCTATATGAAAATAGCTACCAGCATACAAATGTCTATACTACCTTTATCTGCAAACAGCGGGTACATAAAGCGGGATGGTTTGTGGCGTTAAGCAGCATGACAAGCAAAACTTCTCAGTGCCTGTGCTACTCATCTTGTCTGACTTCAGTATGGGTACGGGTTTTTTTTCAGACACTGTGGATAGGTTTCATTCCCCCAACTTTGCTCATCTAAAAGTTAGGCATCTCATTTGAGATGCAGGTGCCTGCCAAGAAAAAGTAAATAATTACCTTAGACTGCATATTGACTTCAGCTAAATAAAAGTTAACTGACATCAATCTTCTCCTTTGTTAGTAGACTAGTGCAAATTTTGGAATTTTCAATCCATTTTGTCTTGATTCCTCCCCAAGCAAAATTTTTTTTTTTTTTTTTAGGATAATGGATATTCTGGAAGGTTTCAGTACAAGCTAAACAAACAGTGTTGACATTCTGGTAATTGAAATGTTTCAATGAAGTTTGTTGAACTGCCCTGACACATTTCTTCTCAAATTGGTTCAAGCTGAAATGCTATTTCACAGTACAGTATGTTTTGTATGTTATATTTGATCAATGGATTGAGGACTTCTCCTGTTTACCAATTAATTGCCATTATTTTTTTTACTTCCTATTTCTCTAAATCCAACAGTAGCACACAAGAAGGCAGAATTCTTTTCCCACATAACTAAAAAGTTTAAATGTGTTCAGGCGTTCATGGGCTTGGAATCTGACTTTGAACAGTGGAGCAGCAGAAGAAAGGCAGAAGCAGATGGTGGCCGCGAGTGCTCAGAGGGCTGTAGGAGAACGGTCTTTCCCCAGGAGAGTGGTAGAGCAATTCAGATGCAGCACACAACTGTGAGCAGACCCAGCTCTTTAGTCCACAAAACCTGTTGGGACTTGCATTTCACATTGGAGCGGGAGAATCCCCTTCAGTTTGGGGCTTCGGGGGGAAGTTTTAAGGGCTCAGCAGCGAGGGGGTGATTCCTCCCACCCATAGGGTTAGAAGTCTCCAGTCACAGTATCTGCTCCATTGTCTTTGCATAAGGTTGTTGAAAGACAGCTTTTCATTTCGGTGCTCAATCATTCCCCCGTGTTTCCTTTGAGAAACTGCAATAACTTGAGTGCAAAACACCAATAAAAAATGTAGCATGGGAGAAGGAATTTACCATGTAGATCAGCCTTAGTTATGGCAGAGAATCAATTACCGTCCTTCACAGAAACGGGACTGAGCCATGTCCTACAAACAAGTCTAGGAGCCAACAAGTATTGAGCATATTTTATTGACCCCTGAACATACATACTTCTTGTCCAGTCCCCAGAAAATGATTTAAATTATGAATATTTGCTTATTACTGATTATTAATGCATGGAAAGTGCTGTATATGACTAATGCATTCTTTCAGCCTACCTCATTTCTCGGTTTTCCCTCAGCTATCCTCATTTAAATTCTGAGTGCAGTGAATCACATATGTTTATATGCATTCACTACAGCGTTTGGGGATCCTCAACTCATGGTGAGGGAATAGCACCGCTCTCTGGTAAAGCAAAAGGGGTTCCAATTCCCATTTATTAAAATGCTTCAATCAAAAAGAATTTTTATAAAATAAGTATTCCGTGAGGGATCTGATCCTGAATCCACTGAAGGCGATAACAAGACATACATTAGTGATGAGATCAGTGTCTAGACTTGCAAATTTGCTTTATTTAATATATGAACTCTTCCCTACTACTCTTTCCTTTCCTCAGTGGACACGAGATGATAGAAGACAGATGAAGAAAATTCCCATCATACTTACTGAGAATATATGACATACATGAAGATAACCCATATCTGTGTCAAATTGCACAAGGTGGAAGTCCAGAACATGAAGCTCGTTCCTTTTCTTTGTTCCATTTCAATGCTACATGGAGCTAAAATCCACAGCACATGCCAGGAAAAGGTTGGGCATTCAGCAAAGGGCAAACAAAACCTTTTCAAAGATTTGCCCATTGGAAAAGTGATATTGCTACCAAACGCCCATTTCTCAAGACTTCAGTCAAAAGCAGGTTAATTGCCCAAAAGAAAACCTGAAGTTGTTCTGCTAGATGATCCAGAGAAGCTGATCTGGGGATCACATGAAGAAAGAGCGGGTAAAATCAGCTTGGATTAGTCAACTACAGAATTCCCTTTTGACTCCTGCAGCTGATAACCTTGAAATCCCCTCCAAACTGGCCAGCAGCATGAACTAAAGATAGAGCCCACTACTCAGGGCATAAGCCACACCAATGAGGGTGGAATTTAGCTACTTCTGAAAATTCTGAAGTAGAATACTTAACGTGGAAGGGACAGTAAGACTGGGAACAGTAAGCAGACGGTACAGGTATGATCAGGCTTAAAATCTAGTGTAAAAATGTGTTGATTTTGGAATTTTTTGGAAGACTTCCGTGTGTGCATTAAATGAAATAAAGTATTCTGCATAAATCAGAGCATACCAGCTGTTGAAAATCTGGGCAACGATGTGCTTGAGCTGCAGCGAAGATGGGAAGAGACAAGCAGGGCTGGAGGAAAATGTCTGTGCCCTGAAAATGGGACTGAGGGCTGAGGACCTTCACCGCTGGACCATGGCAAGAGATTCAGAAGATTACGCTTCAAACTCAGGAAATGTTAAGATATTTTTCAAATAGCAGGGGCCCAAATACTGCTTCTTGGTAAACTTAAAAAGGCTTGATAAAAAACCCTCAGAGGAAATAAAATAAAAAAATCTTTCACGGTGCTTTTATTAACATGGATAGTCTATTAGTTAGCTCTTCCTAGTTAGCACACTTCTCCACACACTTGCAAACTAACATTAATATAAAGCAGTGTTATCTTGTCATATTAAGAGCTCAGATGATCAGGGAGAACAGTGACCATGCAATCATGGCTATCAGGAATAAACTATTCTCACGAGTGAAAGAAAGGTGAAAATAGAAGAATAACCTTTCCCCTTAGGGTGGAATAGATCTAGTTGCACTATTTCTGTAACAAAAGTTTTAATTTTTCTAAATAATTCTAAAGAACCTATGTGAACTGACTGATTCAGCAATGTGTCCACCACAGCTCTGCTGTCAGAACCATAAGGGATTGGTATTTCCTTTTCTTCAGCATTTATAACCCAACCAAATATTTTAAAAAGAAAAGCTAGTAAAGGAGTGTAGAGAGATAATAAATGCTGCATAATAAAATGGGAGCAGAAATAAGGAAAGCTGTAGCTAAATTAGTTAATCTGGATGTGACATATCAGGGTTTAATCATATATAGAAAGAAAGGCAAAGAAGATTCCTTCTCTTTTTTATGAGCAAGGATACATATGATTTTAGTACTTTAATTAGCTGTGTGCTTTAATTACAGCCATACAAACCCTTATTTCATTTTCTGTTTTCTGTCACAAAGATCTCTGGAAAAATCCTAGAGAGATGATTTATTTTCTCTTCTTTAAAACTGTAGCATTAGCTATTTTGTCATTTAATAATCAAAAGCCTCATAGATTCTACTTTGCACCAGTGGACACACTGGTAATAATGTTTTGCACCCGGAGAGTTTAAACACTCTCTCCCTGTGCCACGGTGTAAATCCTGCTCCTTTTGTTTACTCCTGCTAAGCAGCAGAAGGTCTTCTGGGATGCTCAGAAATTACAATGTGCTTATAATTATTGTTAGTAAATTAATACAGAAGCACAAGTAAATACTGTATGCAGTATGTAAATATTTTTTATAAGCAAATCAGATGGGGAATGTCAGGATACTAGAACCTCAAGATCTAGGCTTAATAAAACAATTGAAACTGGAAGTTTTAAACAGCGATCTCCTTGCTCCTGCTCTCATCAATGTCAGAAAATCCAGAGATTACCTGTGGCAAACTGTATGCTGAGCATGTTTTCTACACACTGTAGGGATACTGTGTGTAGAATAGGAATGAACAGGTATTTTTGTTGAATATACTGTATAATCAAAATGCAAATAACGATTTGACTGTACACTAGTTAGAAAAATATTTCATCATTAGCTGAGCAGTTAAACAGAAAACAAAACTTCCATTAGGGAAAGCGGGGAAAAAAATCATTGGAAGGTTCTCTACACCATGTGACGTGGTTTGCTTACCCAAAAGCAGCTGTTTCATTGCGAGTACCTATGTGAAATATTTCTTAGACTTGCACTTTCATTCACATACCCTTCTCCGATTTATTTGTATTGTACATTACTGCAGTATGGGGTATTGAATCATTTCTTTGTGTCACTGTTTTGGATCATGTTGTTTTAATGAATTATAACTATTTCAAAGTCTTATGTGATCCAGACTAACCTCCTTTAGCAAACTGGTCCTGTGTGCAAAATCTGGTGTTCAATTTCCAGCACTTTATGAATTACTGATTCTGTTTTCAGTCTTTGAAAATGATAATGTGATAAAACAGTGGTGTTGTCATATTTGTGAACTGAAAGAGATGCTGAGAAAGATTGCAGTTCTTAGACTCTCTTGCCCATTTTATCCATCTGTCTACATTTGTATATGGAAATATCATCATGGTTGTATATTGCATATGCTATTCACAGCTTACTCAAGTCAGTCAATGACTCTTGATTTTAATGCTTTACCATTTAATTGACACTATCATGTAATAAGGCAGATGCTTTGTGGTAATTCACAAATAATCTACTAGCCATCACAGAAAAAGCGTCAATAAAACCCCGCTGAAGACTATGGAACCCCCTACCAGTTGGTGATGGAGTGTACCAACATGCTGGTCCAGTGGCTAAATCCTGCCTAAACAGAACAGACAGAACATGGAGGCTGATTTAGCTATGGGTTATTGTACAACCTGTACAGCTGCTAAGCAATTATGCCGCAGCCTGGGGGTATATTCAGCTTCCCTGAAGCCTCCACTGATGTCTCCTATAAGAAGCCGATTCACTCGGGCTTTGCGTGCCTTAAACAGTCAGCTCTGATAGCTCTGCAGTGAATTAACTGCTGATGAACGCAAACGTATGTATCATACAATTATCTGCATGTATTCGGTTTGGCTTTGTTCTCCACCAGTTTTATAGCTGCAGAACTGTACGGCCACCGCTAAAGACAAATAGGCCTCTGGCATCAAAGTGTTCTGTCAATGAGCTGTCAAAAGCAATCCTAAGCCAGCTGTGCTTCAGTGATGCTTAAATGACAGAGAACTCCCAACAACCCAGCAACTGGTTTACTACGGTACCTTTTGTTCTGGCGCAGAACCTCTGAGCCCTTTCTCCAGTCAATAACTGCTCTGGGAGAAGCACTTGGTTTACAACGAATTGTAACTTCACCTCCAACTTGGACAACAGACTTTTTTTTCACAGGAGTTTTGGAAAAATCGGGTGCTGCAGCTAAAATAGAAAAGTAAGAAGAAAGAAGAGTAGAACAGTATGCAGCTGACAAGTTACTAAATGAATTTGCTAAATTCTCTTCGAGCTACGTAGTGGGTGAATCCAATAATTGCTTTGCTTTTGAGGTTTCTGAGAAAGCAGATAAACAGGAAAATGTACCAAAGAATAGCATTCATTGTATCTGATATATTCTGTTTCTAAACTCCCTACCTAGAAACTGTTTGCTCTGACAGTCTTTCTTTCAGGTTATCTGCAGACTGGGAGAATCTGTGATGAAGAATGAGGTTCCCGAGCAGAGCGATGTCAGAAGGATGAACATCACACTCCTGATCCCAGCCACGTGTATTCATCTGCAGAGAGTGTTCAATTACGAACACAGTTTTTTTGTGGTTTTCTATTCATAAACCGACACTGTTTTCTGAAAGTGTGTTTATTTGTCCAGTATTTTATGTGAAAATTCACACTTGGAGAAGGAGAAAACAGAAGACCTAACAACAGTTGGGTGCTCTCAAAGTCTGTGTTTTTCTGGTTTCACTGGTGTTTGGCGGTTGAAGAAAATTTGTATTTGGATATCTATAACAGAATACTTTTTATAATATATAAACCAATTCCATTTTACGTGAATCTCCAATAATCATTAATGAGATTACTTGCAACATGTTATTTGTTTTTATATACAAATTTGCCATATGCTTTTTGTTTACAGTTAAAACTATTTTTCCAGCTTTCTGAAATGACTTTTAAAAACTGCAGAATAAATAACTCAAAATGCTAAGTGAGAAACAGCATTCATTAAACCTGTGTGTACGTGATAAAAAAGACCACACATGGGATTAGATTCTTCCCCCAAACCAGTCACGAAATACAATAAGAAAAACATTTGCACGTGGGTGAAGAGCAAGCAGTAAAGAAATATCAACAGACTTGAACTGTTAGGTGGAATTGAATCTAATCATTTCTTAATTTCAAATTTTTTTCTATGAGTGTCCTGTTATACACAGTACCTGTTCAGTTTAATGACATTTACTCACCTATCACACGCAACTCAGCATTAGCATAAATGGTATCGTACTTGTTTTCTGCCACACACTGATAAAGGCCAGAGTCTGACATATTCAGCACAGGTATGATAAGAGTTCCATTTTCTATTTGAATTCTTTCCTGATAAAAGAAAAACAAGCAAAAAACATTGACAGAGCCAACGAGTGTACAACCTCAAAGTTTTTTGGTATCACACTGAAGAACCTGATCATCATTCAGAAGCAGAAATGTTATTTTCTTGGAAGCAATGTGGGTGAATACATCAGAAATACGATGTATACCTCAGCTATATGGTGGTGGTTACATTTTCAGACCTCTCAGCTCTTCAAACTTTTCAAGAGCTCCGGGCACTTATTGCAGAGTCGTTGCCTTGGACAGGTTTGCCCAGATGTTCCAGCTGTGGCATGTGTTTCTGTGCTTCGTCGAACTGCGAGTCTGTGGGTACGCTTCACTGTGAAGCGGATGCAGAAGCAGTAACCGCAGGGCAGGTAGGGCTGCTCGGCGCTGGGAGCCTGGAGCAGTTTCCATACGGTTCCCGAGAAGCAGCACCTGCAGCCCTGTCTGGGGGCACAGCGAAGCACGGCCCCATCCGACTGAATGAATGTGCTGACGATAATTGAAGGTGATCAGAAAAGCAGAGGTGCTCAAGCAATGGAAACATTTCATATGTCATCAGATCACAAGTCACAGAAGAATGATCCACTGAAAAAGCTCTCCTGAAAGCCAACACTTTTAAATTCCTCTTGGAATCCCACAGGCAGCTGTTCAGATCAGAGGGAGAGCTTGCTCCTCAAGGCTTGTATTTCTGTACACACAAAGTTTATTCAGTGCAATTCCACCGAAATAGAGGAAACTGCATAGTAGGTAAATTTGGACCAGAGCTTGGGTTTTAGTGTATTAAAAAGATTTTTATTTGCTCTGTTTTGCCAAATAGAAAAAAGCCTGTGCCATGCTACAAGCATAACTTCAAGCTAAATACTTTGTGGTTTTACTATTACTACCCTCCGGAGACAGTAACAGCTCCTCTGTGAAGTGTAACACTGAGAAGGAAAAGAGAACATGTTCCCCAAAACAGATCAGTGTGGAAGCAACCCACAACAGAGAATATAAATTCCATCACTAAATGCAAGTCCGAAACAACAGATATTACTATTATTATTATGCTGCTCCTTCAGTCTGGCTCTGCTGCCTCTGAAGCAGCGATGGGAGCTTATATTGTTAGCGTACACAGCAGAGTCCTTGCTGAACAGCTATAAGCCTCTAAAATGCATTTGTGAGCTGCTGAACATAGATCACCTAACTTGCTGCCTTGCTACAGACCATCCATTTGCACAGCCTGTTGGGGGGACTTCTCTTCAGCGCTCGCAGACGGGAGCGTGCCGCCTCTTGAGGCACAGAGCTCGATTTGCCGGTACTCTGGCTTTTCCTTGGAGGTCTCCCAACCAAGAGCTGACCCAGCCCAACCGTGTTTTAGCTTGGAAATTTGAAAAGAGCACAGGCTGCAGTTGTATGGCTGGTGTATTGCAAACTAATTAACATTACGTTACTTATCCACTGTTAATATTTTTGAGGCTCTCGCTACAGATACCTTTTTTGCATACTTAGATTACCTTCAGGCTGCTTGCTATCCTCTTGATGCATTCTACTTTTACAAATACCCTTTGAATATAAAAGCCCTTTCTGAAGCAAGATTCGTGTTTCATGCACATGCTGAATTCTCCACCATTCTCTGCTGGCTCTTTTGCGCTGTGCAGACAAAGAGAAGAATAAAGCACACCAGGTACACAAGCAGGAGTAATGCAGGGATGACCATCTAGGTGGTCAGGGAGAAAGGTTTGACAAAGAGGAGACAATATCCTCAGAATCAGCCCCAAGGTGGAAAGTGTCTGGAAGGTATTCTTCCTGTGATATTTCCAACAAGCAGGGTGCTGTGACAGACTGAAGATTTTATTACACCTCCCTTGTACTTTCACCTCCAAACTATCCATTTTGTCCATTGAGCAATAACTTTCAGCATTTTGTTGCCTGAAGTATTCCATTTACAATACACTGTGAGTACTGTGAAAATGTGTCTGTAGAGTGTTTTATTCTTTTTTATTGAAACCATGCAATTGAAGAGTGACAGATTCTAAATATTACTGTCTTCAAAGAGACAGAAACTAGATAAACTTGCTTAAGAAGAGATGACAATGTGTAGAATGATCAGGTTCAGAAAAACTGCAATCCAAGTAAATTTTGGCTAGCCTTCTAGGATGCTAGTTGAGCTCTGTTTAGAGCTAAACCAGCAGAAACTCATATGGAAGACTGTACCCGCCTCCAATTTCTTCAAATACATACTACCAAGTCAAACAAGTGCTGGTTCTGCAACCCAGCAGGTGTTAATTTTCTCCATATGTTTTGGAAATGATTCTGTATCTGTTCTTGCTAGAAAGAAATTAATCACAGTATTTTTTTTTCCAACCAAGCAAGAATGCATTACAGATGAACCACGCTACTTTATGCCTGATAGGTGTTGAACATATGCTGAATAAAAAGGAAAACTTAGCCTCAGCAGAATGATAATGCAGCAAAGACTGCCTTGCCACAGTTGTCATTCTCCATGAGGTTACCAACAACTGAAGACTGGAAGATGAATGTGCCAGAGCTTGGCTTTCACAGAAGTACAATTATAGTCTGGAAAGACACAAAGCTGGGTTTTCAAAGACCTGTCTGAGTAAGTATCTGATCAGGTTTCTTAAATGTTTGAGTTCCGCTTGATTTCCCCTCTTCTCCTGAACATCTACCACTTGACTACTACTCTTTCCACTTGGTCCTTCTTTTTCCTTTTAGAGATTTTATACTTCTTCACTTTTTCCTTATAACTCTGTATGGTTTTCTTTAGTCTATTATTCCTCTACATAGCCCCAGAAAAGTATTAACCTCAATATTAACTTCTTTTCGTAGCTGGCTGATTAATTCAGTTAAAGGATTAACATAGCAGAAGAATGGCCATACTGCATCAGACCAAAGGTCCATCCAGCCCACAGGTTAAGAACAGAAATAAAGTGCAAGTTAACAGGCTGTTCCATTTGCAATGCCAGCTCCGAAACACCCTTCTACAAACAGTCGGTCGGTATCCTACCAGTTTCACAAATTACAGATTATGTCTAGAAGTGTATCTAGTGTTTCTGGGCAGTCCCTTCTTTAACTGTAATTTTTATTTTTAAACCCATCCATACCTACTGCCTCATCTTGTAGTAATAAGATGCTCTGTAAGAGAAATCATATGAAGAAATGAGCGTACCTGCATATAGATTGGTAATACCGTACACTTTCAATTAAGATGAACTCCAAGAACGAAGGCTTTGTGTTGCAAAGCATTTGTGCTAATATGTTTATTTTGCTACGTTATCCTTTAATCGAGCTTCGGAAAAAAGGTAATGCACTATAAAATGAATGTCACGACTAAAAGACATAAACACAAAAAGACAAGAAAGAAAGCAAAGAAGACAACGGGAACCTTACCTCTGATGTCAGCGGCTGGCCATTTTTTAACCAACTGTAGGAAGGGTTTGGCTTTCCTTTTGCCTTACATTCCCAAACTAAACTGTCATAGAGAGACAGAAAGGCATTTTGGATTTTTTTATCCCATTCAGGGAGTGCTGAAAAGAATACGCAAACCATTTTAAGCGGGAGAAAAATTGTTTCGCTGGAGGTATGCTACCTTTAATTAATGAACTGAGCAAGGCTAATTAGTATTTGTCCAACACATTCTTATTATAGTGCAGGTGAATTCTGCATGTTTCCCTGACAAAAAACTTCAGGAATAACTTGGAAATATGTTAGAGATCAAGTGGCTAGTGGACAGGAAGTTCATTTCAGATATTATTAATTTTTATGGCCAAAATTTGCAAAAGTACTGATTTTTATATGCCTGAAATTGTGGACACACTCTCTGAAAGCATCGAGACCCCTACTCTCAAGGTGCTTGGATCTGTGTACCAAAAACAGAGATGTAAAAATAATTAGTATCTAACAAAAATAATGGATTGTAAATATTACCCCTCTGTTTTACTCACGTAGCTGAGACTGTGGGTTCTTTGTAATTTACAATACATATATTACACAAAAGATTTAAGGCTACTCAGATTAGAATAACACCTCCTGAATACTTGTGGCACATTGACATAAATTCATTGCTGCATAAAAGCAGAATTTGCAGGAATCATTTATGAGCTCTGTAAGCATCCAACTAAGCACTCAAGGACTGAGCTGAGTAGGAGTTAGGTTGAGCAAGGCTGACATTTAGAATAGTTGGCGAGGTGTGGGTGACTATGAGACCTAGGGAGAACAACTATCACCCACCTTACTTTGGGATAGACTAAAGCCAGACGGAAGTGAGATACTAGACTGCATCCCTCTGCCCCTAGCATAAGTGGCTGGTGTCCTAACATCCTGTGAAAAAATTTTGGCTGGGTTATTAAACCATAATTTAATAGATAGATATTATCTATTAATAATCTATTATCATAGGCTAGATATTAGGAAGAAATTCTTCACCATCAGGGTGGTGAGGCACTGGAACAGGTTGCCCAGAGAAGCTGTGGCTTCCCCCTCCCTGGCAGTGTTCAAGGCCAGGTTGGACGGAGCTTTGAGCAACCTGGTCTGGTGGAAGGTGTCCCTGCTCGTGGCAGGGGGGTTGGAATGAGACAAACTTTAAGGTCCCTTCCAACCAAACCATTCTGTGATTCTACGATAGAGGGGAAGAAGATCTGGCTCTTTCATCAGCTATGCTGATTTATGCCAGCATAGACTCTGCATGAAACTACACTGTGTCTGAGAACCTCGAATCCCAAGGCAGAGGGTACTCGTTGGATCAAGAAAGGATGTTATCATCATGGGGACTTAGAGTGAGAGGCCTTTGATGGACATCTGCCCTGTGCACCACAGAGGGCTGCCCCAGCTCTCAGTGATGCCCTAGATCCCAGAGGGATCCCAGCCCCAGCCGCTCAGCACTTCTGCTGTGCCTCGCCGGCACACCGGGGGTAATCTGCCCTGCTTGGTGGCAAACACACAGCACTCATCCTCTGCAAAACAGGCCAGAAAACCAGAGCCTGCCATTATACTGTCACTGAGAGAGTGGGGAATACTGGGAAGAACTCGGTTTGCAAGAAAAAGAAGAGAAGGATAATTTTTCCCAGGCTATTCAAGGCAGTAAACACAGATTTGAAATTTTGGCAGAAAACAAACTCCTTTTCAGACAGCTGAGGGCGCTCACCACTTCTTAAGTGAAGTTGGTGTTTTGCAGGTTTGAGCCTTAAGACACAACACTGAAGTACTGATGCTTTAATCAAAGATAGTGCTGCTAGTGAGCCAAGCCTGAGCAGGGGCTTAGGCTGTAGCATAGCTAAGAGCTGAAAAATAAAGTGCTCAGAGCTAGTTGAGTAACTGCTTATGTGCTTCAGTACGAGCATAAATTTAATGCCTTAATTTTAATGGCACCTTGAAAGAACTCTTTGATCACAAATTTCCCCCTCTGAAGCAGAAAGGTTTTATTTATTTATTACGATTTCAAATACCTCTATAAAAGTAGCACTGGAGAAAGATGTTAGGCCAATATACCTAGATATTTGTATTCTGACCATCGTGGAATCACAGAATAATAGAAGCATTTGGGCTGGAAGGGACCTTCAAGACCATCTAGTTCCAACCCCCTGCCATGGGCAGGGACACCTTCCACCAGACCAGGCTGCTCAAAGCCCCGTCCAACCTGGCCTTGAACACTGCCAGGGAGGAGGCAGCCACAGCTTCTCTGGGCAACCTGGGCCAGTGCCTCA
>Ga0181612_156956_pt1 | contig 13178 bp, 7 predicted proteins | sample HoacroProtozoa21_FD_119630 | JGI IMG/M metagenome (GOLD analysis project Ga0181612, IMG submission 119630) | Hoatzin crop microbial communities from Cojedes, Venezuel. Combined Assembly of Gp0051906, Gp0051904, Gp0051908
CAGGTTTCCGAATGAGTGAATTTATGCATCCCCTTTTTTAAAATGCGTCCTCAAGAGCATGACTGCTCGGTTAGCTCATTTGTTGGTTCGACACGCTCGAGAAACGCGGCGCAGGGTAGAGACGGCTGCTGGAGACGGCTGGCGGGTCAAGCGGCATGGCAGTGGTGTTGAGCAATGTGGGTTTTTTGTCATATTGCATCAGAAATTGAGTTTTTCCTTTGATTCAAGGGTGAATTGAAGAGAGTGAGTTGGAGCAACTCCATACCACCGCACTGTCACAAGCAGAGAAGTGGCTAATGGAGATTTAAAAATATCTCAAGGTGTTGCTCTTTCAAAAGAGAGGAAAGAGGGGAGGGAAGAGCAAGGGAAAGCGCTGTTCCTCTGTGAGGTTCCACACTAGTTTTTACTATGGAAAGAAATGCTTTTACTGTTATCTTTCTGAAGCCAGATAAAAAAGAATATGCAAGTACCCATATGTAAATATCTCCCTTTTTCTTATGATATTGAAGTGACAAGCCTGACTCTCCTGCTCGAATTAAGTAAGGTTGTCTTTTTCCATGTCACCGATTTTGATCAAATGCTTTGATAAGGAGAAAAGGACGGATCCTTGTATTGCATAAATTGCTGTAACTCTGCTGACATCAGGCTAGTGGAAGTAGGCATGTTAAATTCATCACTGTTGAATTCTGAGCACTTCTGTGGCGTTTCATGTTAGGGTAAAGTTGGTGGAGCTGTGATAATTTACAGTGGCATGGCAGGATGATTCCCCAGACTTCTTAATCTTGATGTGCTGAAGGAAGCATTGGGCAAATTGAATTTGGCCTTACAAGGCAGAAGTTTAGAAACAGAACAACCAAAGGCACAGTTCCTTGATTTATAGTGAAGAGCTGCAGATTATGTGCCTGCGCTGTGTCGGAAGGAGCGTGTGTTACGCCATGGTGTGCAATATATGTTGTGGCATCGTCTGTCTGGAATTTAATTTCTAGTTTACCCTGAAGTGCTTCATGTAAACCTTGTGAAGCAGTGCCCCAGGTCGCACCATTTCCTAGTCTGTATGAGACATTTATTCTATAAACGCTGTTTACAGAGGCTCTTAAGATGGTAGTGGGACTGTGTTTTTTATTCCCCACCTGCAAAGCCAGGTGCTGCACTTAACTGTGAGTCCCACTTTGCACAATTCCAAGGGAGCCATTAAACTCACTAAAAATAACCTAAAATAGTCCGTAATGCTGTTAAAAAAACCATCTTTGATTGCAAGAGACCTCAGGCTCTTTAAGACCACAACCGAGTGTTGTGGTCCCCTCAGGGAAGCAGAAATCTATACTCTTCATCATTTCTAGCCCTGCAGGCCACAGGACATCAGGCTGTAAAGTCTGGATGATGGTGCAGCTGGGCTCCTCTGCTCCAGGAGCCCTCAAATCTGAAGCCATTACTGATAAACAGTCTCTGATCTCTTCCAGAGAGCGGGGCTAAGGTAATTCTTTGGCAAAGTTACCCAGGGACAACCTGTTCTGTGGCTGCAAGGAAATGGTTTTCTTTTTGTTTGGTATTTTTTTCCTTGCCTTTGGGTTGAAATGATAAATCAGTGGCATGCTGTTAAACTTCTGGGTGTATCAGGTCTTCCTTCTGGGTAGTTCTGCTCCAAGATGGAAAGCTGCTGAGAAGATTTGTAGAGCCCAAAGCTTGCATCCTGGAAGGCCATGTGCTGAATTCTGGCTCGTGTATGTAAACTCGAAAGACTTCAGTGTGGCAACTGCTATTTTGACCATCAGGAGGGTTTTCCAGGGTTTGTCCCACAGAGCTGGAGTTTTTGTACATAGGGTTATTAATGGATGGTGGTAATCCTTTGCCGGTCCATACTGTGTGTGACCAAGGTGCCATTTTAGTTCCCTCAGCTGTCTATCGTGTGCTGGAGCTGGTGAGCCATGACTTGGAAACACCTTTACAGACGGTTTCCATCAGAAATACTTGGTGTTCCTTTAGCCTTGCTCCCTGGGCCACCATGCAGATAAGCTTAACGTGGCTAGTATTTCATGCAGCTAATTTAAAAGCTGTCTTTTAAAACGGATTCTTAGTAATTTTTGATTGAAATGTCCCTAAGATGTTCATGGCCACATTTTGATTGGCGGCTTTGACTATTTGAGTACTGATTTTAGTTTGCTATTTTCCAAAGCTATAATCCTATCTCTAACTCATTTATCTAGCACAGCTTTAAAACATTGTAGCAATAGAGTTCATACTGTTTTTTACAAATACATTAGAAAAATGAATTGTGCATGCTTTTCTACGTAAATATTTTAACACAGAAATTATTGGATAGGATTGCCATTAAGACAAGACTTGGATTTTTGCTAATGCGTTAATGCTGTGTTGGAATGAACGTGTACTGCGCTGACTGAATTTATAGTCTGGCAGGTGTTTTTTGTTTGACTGATGTTCACAAATGTTCCTTTGAAAATCAGGTTCTCCAGTGAGTGAACATTATATTGAACTATATAATTATTGGTGAAACATTAAATAATTAAGAACCCTCTTTCCTCCTTTTTAAATAATTTAACTTGGACTATATAAGAATTTTCCTTACTGAATTCACTGTTTCAAGGGCAATTTCCAGGTAAAGTACGTTGGTTCTGAACTTGGATAATTGAAGCATTTGGAACTTTTTTGTAATTGCTAATTAAATCTATGCTTTTCTCCTTGCTTTCATCATAAACTGTTGATAAATTCTGTTTCTGCTTGCATGCTGCCGGTCAGTTGACCCGACAAATAAAAAAAATTACTATTTAAAATCAGGAAACAATTCTTGCATATACAAACTGCTGTAATTGCTCATCGCTGTATTTCACTGTGGATAGACACTCAGTCTCTCACATAAAATAGCACTGTGGGGACTCTATAGCAGGTATTCTCAACTTGTGAATTAGAGGAGCTGGTCTGAAATCTCTAGCTGGGCTCTGAAAGCTGATTTCTGCTTTGGAGTACAAGCTGTAAAGTGAGCAGGTATGTTGAGGAAAAGGGTCCCATGGTCCTTGCTCCCTTTTCTGACCATAGCATCACCTCAAGCATTGTGCTGGGGACTGTTGTATGTACAGGGGAGCGCAGCAAATACCAAAGCAACAGATGATTTGGCTCTGCTGAAAATTCCTGCAGGCTTTCATTCTGTAGCTGTGTATTTGGGGCAGAATGAGGTGCCTCGCTGTGCAAAAACCAAATGGCAAACAAACAAAACCTTGCACCATGCCATGATGTTTTCTTCAAAATCCTCTCGCATCCTCACTGAGGCCACAGTGAGTGTAATAGAGGAGCAAGGTGACTTAGGAACCTCTGATCTTTTTAGTTCAAATTATTTCAAAAGCTATTCAGCTGGAACAAGCTGAAAAGGGGAGAAGGGGACTCCAGCCTGCTGGTGTCAGATACAATGGTATTAAAGCCCATAAACATGTTTCACTGAGGGTGGAGGAATCAGTGGGAAAATCGGCTTTTTTCATAAAGTGGGAATATCTGTGGAAAAAAGTCAATAGTTTTCAAGAAGAAGAGGGGATCAGAGTGTTAAAGAGCAATGTGAGTTAAAAAGCTCTTGGTTTTTTGTTGTTAAAGAGAACTCACTTGTTATTTTCTCAAAAATCAAAATCATCTTGAGACAGATGAGGTAATGCCAATGATTTCTCTTTGGCTCCTGACAGGCTTTTCAGCAGAAGACACTATGACCATTCCTGTCGGTATTGGGGTTACTTGGTGTTTCTCAAAGTGACGCTAGTGCTAGTGGAAGATGTTTAACTTCACGTATCCGTTACCTCCCGCCAGCAGTGTCCTCGTGGTCTGCAGCAAAGCCTTCCGGATTGTAGGAATGATAACGCTGCAGTGATGGGACCATCTGCAAGGGCTCGCTGCTTTGGGGACCTCTTAAAAGTTGCCTTGGCCACATGTTGAGACCCACCGATGTGCCAAGACGCGTAGTGGGTCCCAGGCCAGCAGGGCACTGCAGTCTCCATTGAAATGATCCTAACGTGAATGGTTGGTACGCGTGCCTAATTTCAGCCCGTGTAAGGTTCAACTTGTACTTAATGATATTCTGGCTCTGGGCCTTGGTTAATTGTCGGGCTGAGCTGGTTTTGAAGCAAGCCAGGAGAGGAAGTGAAGGCCCAGATCTCTCGCTGATTCCCGAGTCATCTGTTCATATATATACATGTGATACATATTTACAAGTCACATTTGAAATGAGTAGTTACTTGGATTAAATGTATTCAGACATATTGCATGGCTCTGTTTTAACCATCTAACAATATAATTCATTGCACACTTCACTACTTGCTTTATTAAAGCCAAACTTAAATGTGTTCAAAACAAACATATTGCTTTTGCATTTGAAATATTCATCTTTTGGGCCTGCGGTAGATTCATTACAGCAGAGAATGCTTCATTTCTTGATTACTGCTGTGAAAAGACACAATGCTAATTCCCTAAGCACTCATCAAATATTCGATAACTCAGAAATTCAGGAGGAGGTGATGGAATTCTTGTTCCTACAGGGAGGGCATATAAATCTATTTTATTATTTGCAAAGAAAACCATCAGTGATTAGTTACTGTGTCTCAGGTACTCAAACAAATCATCTCTAAAGAAGTTAAAGTAAAAATGAATTTTAAAATAACTTTTAGCAATTCTTTCATCATTAAAATTATCTTCATAATGATGAGTGATGTTGATACCTGGATCACTTAAGAGCTTGAGCAGTGCAGGGCTAGAGTTTTAGGGATAATTAGGTACCTAGCAGCAAATATGCAACTAACGGTATTTTCAAAAGTACAGGGCATGAAAATCAAGGAATTTACAGGTCTTTTTCTGGGATGACATTCTTAATTCTTTTTTCCAATACTAATATTTTTTTACAGTTGAAAAGAATACTGTATAACGCTTTTAACTTAGACGTGTGTTATCTGTGTGTAAATGCCTTTATGTCTGGTATTAACTCATGTATGCAGAGATTTGCTCGTCAGTAAAACAAATAGTAATTGTTGCCTTGCTTTTTGTAAGATTGTTTTGGTAGTAGTTCTTGGTGTGCTTCGTGAAGGCAACTGATAGCTAACTTTCCACAGAGGCCTAAATGAGCTAGATAGAAGAATTCAATGGAACACTGTCAAAGTCATTGAATATTTGGCACAAATACGTGTGTGTTAATATATATTTCTCAAATAACAGATTTCATCTTTTGACTTCCCTAGAAACCTTCTCCCTCCCCTTTTTCCCGCTTTCATTAACTCTTTATGTGTTGTACATCATAACCGAATAAATTTGGTGAGTAAGTGCTTTAAATACAGTAGCTATTGAGAGAACTGTATCTGGTAGGAGACGAGGTTCCCATGTCCCCACCTTGGTTCCTGGCAATTCCCTAATTCCACTTCTCCTTTACTATAATGCTTTTTAAAAAACTGAACAAAACTAGCTGGGTGTTGAACATGAGAATGGAGAGGGAGGTGTGCGCTTTTCCTGAAACATTATATCCACCTACATGAAGCATAATCAGTGTTGCAGTGTTTAGGCAATATCTTAAAGGTGATTTGCAATAGTTCAAATAACATGTCGCATCATTAACATGCAGGGCATCATCCAGAGTCATTGAGAGGCTTTTCATTTATTTTAATAGACTTCAGATACACGTAAAGACCTTAAAATTAAATTACAGTATTAATTCTTTTAATGGTTGCATTAGAACCCATGGTGTTTTATTAATAGTAGCTTATGAGTAATAAAACTATTATTATTGATTAGCAGTATTATTTAGTAATTAGCACAAGTATTTTTTTTTAATCTTCATAACATGAAAATATGTGCAGGCTAAAGCTTCTTATTCAGTGCCTTTGGAAAGTATAATTTATATTTGTCAAAGTGTATGTGTATGTACTAGTAACTCTCCATGCAACAGAAGACACACAAAGCAATTTGAAAAGTGTCCCTACTCACTGAAGTCCAGTTTCCTAGCATTTTTTAATTGTTGCAGCTGTTCAAAACTATGAGTTGTTACTGATAAAAGCAGTACTAAGGCCTTTAAATAGTTGAAGAATAATAGAGAGATACAAAATGGCTACTCTGACACATAAAGAATGAGCAAATCGGAGTAGGTAGGTATGGTCAATACAGTACTGAGAGTACTTTTTCCTGAGAACCAACTTGTACAATACATGTAATGATGTCGAGTAACATGAAGCATCTCTGGAGCAGAAAAGGAGTCTCCTGATTTTCCAGTAAATAAATGGAGATAAAATTATGAAAAGACAAAAGTGCTTTTGAGTCATGGAGAACTTAAATATAAAATTATGAGAGCTTCTTAGAGTCTGTTAGATTTTTATTTAGTTCAATATGTGAATGGCACTGAACAGCTCCAAAAGTGGTTTCTTTAGCCAAAACATGCACGTTTGGTGTCTAGCAGTAAGTATTTTTGCTGATCTAAAAACTTGCCCTGGAACCCTTTTGACTGGGTGTTGAGTTTGGGTAGAAGACAAAAATTCATGGAAAGTGTCTGTTTCTAAAAAATATATTCTAACTTTCCATTAAAGAAAACAAAATAATTTTTTAAACTAAGTCCAAAATCCAGATTTTTATTTCAGCTTCTGTTGAAAGTTTCATTGGGAAATATGAATATTTTTGAATATTTTATGTAAAAGAAGAAAGAAAGGGGAGAACAGATGGGGAATAGCTCTCTGAGTAAAAAAAATATATATATGTATATAGTTTCAATTTTGGTAATTGTTGAATTTCAAGTGCTTGACGATGAGGCTTTAAATTTATTCTGATCCATACCTTTGTCCTGATTTATCATGTTTCAGATGTTGTTTAATAGTAAAATTGGTGTTTACAGCATATATTTAAAAAAAAAAAAACCCAAAGTTTCTGTAAAAAGGTTCTTCATCCTTTGTTTTAGTACATGAATAGGTAGGCTGACTCTCGAGAGTACTAACCAAACAATTCCTGATGAAGTCTTGAGTTGAACAGAGAAGCTTCAAAAGGTTTTTAGCTGTGGAGCAAGATGCTGTTGTGACATGGACAGGGCTTCATCACTTTCTTGAAGATCCTTGCTTGGAGCAGGTAAGGAAGCGGCAGGCTGCTGGGCTGAGCCCTGGGGCTTCACCGAGTGAGAGCCGCGAGTGCTTTGGGGAACACGAGGAGCCAGGAAGGGGTTAGGGCTGTGAGCCCCGAGATGTTCATCGCTCACATGATGCTGGGCTCACAAAACGAGGACTTTGTTAGTGAGCTGAATTGCGCTGAAGAAACACTGACCCTTTCACATGTGGGGGTTTTTTTACCAGATAATCTTCAGTACTCCAAATGTTCTGTCCATTGACAGCAGCACTGATACACACCTTTGCTGCTGGGGTCACTGTGCAGAGCCTGGGCTCCTGGTAATCCCTTATTTCAAATCAAAGACGAGCAAAGTTTGTCTTGATTGGCAGGGTACTGTGTGTTCAGGCTTTCTTCTTCATGTGGCTGTACATTTGTCATGGTTTATGCACGAGAAAGAGCCCAGTCTAGGCTGAATCTCGGGCTGCGAAGAGCAGAGGTGTTCACACAGCAGCCTGAACATCCTGAGCAGGCGGGCTTGGAGGAAGGAGGTACAAACGCGTGAGCAAAAGTGGGGGCTGGATGTGGAGGCAGACAGACTGACAGGGCGGCTGAAACAGATCGTTCTTGGAAGCAAACACATCGTTCCGCTTCTGCTTGCCTGTGTTCTGCCAAGAGGCATTTGCAGTCTCTAGATCATGATGGCTGCAACCTGCTGTGTTGAAACTTTTCTATCCACAGGCTGACTGTGCAGTGTAGAAAGATAATCTACCTTATGTGCACTTATCTTCTTCAGTGCCCAAGCAATCATCTTCCTTTCCCTTCTTCTTTTCAGCTCTGTGAACTCGTTCATGGTATTTTCCAATACAGCAGAGGCGCAGGAAGCCAGATCTTATGTCAGATGACCTTCAAAATGCAATACTTTCAATTAAAGCCTTTTTGTTAGGTGGAGTTTTAAAGAATATGGGCTGTACAGAAAGCGGTGTCGTGGAGTTCTTTCTACAGTGCAGAGCGATGTATCAGAATGCACAGAGTGTCTTTGACTTTTATTTTGCTTTTAATCTCAGATATATCTAGAGAAGTGCAATTTCCAAAGTGTCTGAAAAAAACTCTAATTGAAGGTAAAATTTAGGTGCTTTTTTTCTTTTTTCCAAATGCACTGTAAATGCTTTCTTAACGGCAAAGTCAGAGATCATAACTTGTGCCGTAGCTGCTCTGGTTTGGATGCGGTGGCAAGGAGGGTGGCTAACAACAGCGATGGGTTGTCGAGTGATTTTTGCTTTTTGTGATAAATCACAGTCCATTGCGCCGATTTCTTTAATGGAAACATCACAATTATTGATGCTAGGAAGGAACTGTGAATTTTCTTGCTGTTGAAAGGACTCGGACTACAAATTTGAAAAACACTCTTTGTATATTTTATGGGGTCCCGCCTCAATATCTGGAGCTATCTGTCATAAACACTAATGAGAGCTGGTTGTGTGCATTGCATGGGGGATAGATCTCTGCGTTCATTTGAATGTCAGGATCACTATCTTTCAGTTTACAGCATTATAATGTTTTTTACTTGCAGCTTTTTTGCTTTTCCAGTGCTTCTTAATTGATTAATGTATTATGATTAATCCCAAGTGGGATACCATTATTAACTTGCTTCATTAAATTACATACCGATTTGTTAGCCTTAATGCTCATAATTGTCCCTGTATATTTTAGGGTTTTTATTTTAATAACTTGCCCAAAGAACTCAATCAGCATGCGTTTGTGTATTCTTTTTCCTCCCTTTCCTTCCTCTCACCCTTGATGTTCAAAAGTCGAGTCAGTTTAGGAATATTTATAGTGTCTAATGTCAGCATCTTAAACACAGTAATTTACTTCTCTGTGATTTAAAAATATCCTGTCTTAAAAAAACCAAAAATCACTTTTGTAGCCATGCCATAAAAATCTTTAAATTGATAGAAAAATATCTTGTAGAGTTTTCATTACCAGACTCCTGAAAATGTTAGATGTCTCATACGTAAAAATTATAGCCGTCAGTCTATAATCTCACCCCCTCTGTGGTTCAGGAAGATTGATACTCAGGAAGCCAGCTGATTATAACCATTAGGCTAAAAAAACAAATTAGTTCCCTAACTACAGTAATGCTTTTTGCATTTTACTCTGGCATGCTTTGTGGATGCGTCACTTTCTCAACCATCACAAAGCAGAAGCTAGAGCTGGATGCCATGGGAGCTGGGTCAACGTGGAGGGACCCCCACTCCATCACTCGCCTGTTGTCTGCTTTCGGGAAGGGATGACAGCCCCGTGTAGAGTCTCTCTTTGTGTTTTTGAGCATTGAGAAGCCGCCAAACGTGGCTTGTTTTCTTTGCTGCAAGTACCTTTTCTCCTCTCTGTGATAGCAGTGATTGCTTCATCCCCTTCCTTCTTATATGTTCCAAATCTGGTGCATTTGGACTGGACCTTTTTTGTTTAAGAAAAAGAGAGAGAAGCTAGAAATAAAGCATCTATTTTTTGCTGTCCAAGTCTTCAGAGAGTTTTGCTAGAAGTAATCTTAGTTACAGAATCAAAGGAGATGTAAAGCTGTATGTTCATCTCCTTTCCTTTCTCCTCTCTCCCAAACACAGCAGCTGCCTCTGATAAGTCCCTGTTTTCTCCCGTTGTTGAACATCCAGCCTGAATTCCAGGAAGAGAATTTTTTATGCCTGTCTGCCTACCTCTTTTTTTAGATTTAAGTCAATTTCTTTTTCTGCAAAAACCATGCTCTGTAGCCATCCAGGACTCATACCTCGTTTCTCTCTCAGAGCACTAATGAAGTATATTACATGTAGTTTACATTCGTGGGACATAGATGGAGGAATCTAACACTTCAATCAGGAAACTCCAGCTCTTCAGTCCACATGTTGCCCAGTTGTGCAGGCTTTCGCACAGGATTTGTGTACTCATTAGAAAAATTGCACTTGTTTTCATCCTCTGTATCTTCCATGAAAACTGTAGAGTCTTCATATGTCTCTGGTTACCAGTTAGTGTTATGGCACATTTTAAGTGAAGGTGGGCACAGGATCTATTCATAAATGATTGCCTAGTCTCACTTTGTGCCATAAAAGAGAGATTGGTTGTAAAGTCTGAATATATAAAATAGATGGGTAAAATTGGGGCTTCCTTTGCCTTTAGATCTTCTGGCTCAGATGAAAAAGTTATTCTTATTAAATTTAAGCTGTTCTGCCTGAAGAATTATTACTGTAGTTCTCAGATGTAACAGTGCCAAGTTTCTCCTAGTACTGGCAATAATAAACAGTGCAAGCTTCAGACAGAATTTCCTGGGTAGCATACCAAATGTTCTAGAAAACCTTCTCGGACAGCAGCTAATACATTTTTAATACAAATAAAACATAATTCTTTAGTCTCGTTTCAGTTTGATCCCTCAGGTGGAAAAAGTATACTGACCATGCATAATTTATGTATTTGTTTGAAGTGTTTACCCAGATACTCCATTCACAAAGTCTCTTTTTGTTAATAGGTTGCTGTGAGATGTAAGAATCACTTAGGGCTCACTTTGTACAAATAAATGGAACGTGTCATTTTTGTACAGCCAGTGAGGTGGTTATGTAGCCATCCCAATTCAGCCTTCATCTGCACTGACCCCTCCATCCGTCCTTAGCCAAGTCACAGAACAGGTCCGGCTGAAATATCGGTGTTTTTTCCAACTTGTATGTGATGTGGAAGCATGGAAGCATGCAAGGGAGGGAAGAGCAGCAGTTGGGAGCAGAGGGTGTTGCCTACCCCTTTCGGGGACAGCATGGGCTGGTGTCAGGTTGATGTGTCCATGTAAGCACCACCCCGGTTATTACCAATGATATGTGTGGTTTCTTCTATAATTCCTGTGCGTTACGCATGATGCAGAGCGAGCATGCAGGGAAATATCCCTCAGTAATCTAATTATAATCTATCCTAAATTACTGTAAATCCAGTGTTACAGGTTACTGCCAGAGGGTCGAATTGTTGCTGGTTTTTGTCATCTGTCATTTCTCTGCTGCAGGACAACTGCGGGAGAGATGGTTATCGAGCGTTTTCTGAGCTGGTGGTTTTCTTTCTGGTGGTCAAAGAAAGGCAATGAAAGTAAATCAGTCTAGTCTGCTCCCTTTCTTTATGTCTTTGTACAGAGGTAGATGTTTGTTTGTATGTATGGGTGATGGCTGAACTGATAAGGCTGATGGCATATCACCCCCCAAAATAATTCTGCAGCCGCGATGGCGGCTTGCCCAGAGCAATCCTTGTATCTGATGTTTTACCTCCTGTGAATCTAAATCAGAAATCCTCAAGTTCGTATGGTGGAGATGAGGGTGTGTAAACCTGGGAACCCTTTTACAGTATAATTTTAGTAGCTTTCAGACGTACCTTCCACATCCGAGATTCACTGGAAACCACACTAATATGGCTGAAGTAAATGGTCCCAGTTTGAATAATATTAAACCCCACTTTGTTGTAACTTCAGGCATGCTTGTATCAGAGTTCCCAGAACACAACGAACGAAGAAGCTGGGATGTGCTTTTATGCACATTAAGCTCTACTGGAGATAGATGAGAGTCAAGAATGCCAATCGCCATCTTATTCTATGCTGAAAATTGAAATATGTGTTAAATAAAGATTGCTTAAATCTGTTTACAGCACCTCTGAACAGTGAGTTTTCAGAGGCTTGCAAGATGGAGCAGGATTTTTTCTATGAGCTTATGGTGTTTGCAAGTGTTTCACAGCTCTGAGAGCACAGAGAAGCCAAAGAAAAGCTGCCTGGCTGATACCTTCAGAAAAGTATTTAGCTGCTGATTGTAACTGTACCCTTTCTGCACATCAAAAATGCATTGTAACGTAGTCATTATCAAGAGTAAAGAGGCTTTCTGAAAGAAGCTGTTGGTTTTGCAACATCTGTACTGTATCAGATGAGGTCTCACTGGAGATGTGGCACACTGTTGTTCATGAGTAAAGTAAAATGATGCACCACATTAGAAAGTTGCTTGGTTATTAGAAAGCTGAGTCTTGCTTCTGATAAAATGGATTTTTTCAGCATAAAATTCATCTTTACTTTCTGCAAGAATATTGCTAAAAGAGATTAACTTTGGATCTTGATATATTTTATAGTGTGTCTCGTTATTTTAAGGCTGTAAATATATTAGCTGATCTGTAAGCTTCACTTAAGTTACTGCTTTCTGGGTTTTTGAAGAAATAGGATCAAGTTATGCTGGAATCAGGATGATTGAATTAAATCACCACTTTTGGTATTTATTTTCCCTCGGGATCATGCTACCAGATCAATATTTAAAACAGCTTTATGGGTATGTATTAAAGCTCCATAACCCTAACAGCTAAGCGAGTAATTTTTTTGTGTGTATTTTATCTGTGGTTTGTATGGTATTATGCACATGCCTGTGTATTAGAAGCAGTCAACATAAAATTATTTTCTTACTCCTTGCTTCCCCCTGCCTACCTTACCACCTGACAAACCTTCTTTATCGCATCTAGATTCTATAAAAACATCTAACATAATTTGAAATGCTCTTGTGTGAAACATGATTAGACTGCATCAATCACTTTTCGAAGATGTTTTTTTTTCCTGCATTTTGTATTCTAAACTGCTAAAACCACGTGCTTTTCTATCCTGCTGCATTTTGTGGAAGACACGAGCAGACAGATAGTTCCCCATCTTGGGTGAACCAGTTTTGTAAAGTACTCTCCCAAAGTGCATACCAGTCAAATTAAAATTTTGGTTAACATTTTGGAATGCTCTCCTCTTGCCAACTCATTACCAGTGATATGGCTAAGCAAACTGTTGCCTTCTGCTACTCCAGATATCTACAGAGATTTATTACATTTCAGCTAATCAGCTTACCTTCTCTAATAGCAAGCGGCCCACCCCGCCTTATGGCTAGACGTGTCTCTTCTCATAACTTGGACAGAGAATTGAAGGCCGGAAGTAAAGCTGGCTTTTAAACCTGTCTAGGTAGAGCTGTCTGATGGTCCTCGTTTTGTGGATGGCAACATCCATAATTTCTGAGTCTGAACTCGCTTGTTATTTAGACCTGCTTTGGCGCTACCCCTCAGGGCGATACCAATACCCCACTGTGGACAGATGG
>Ga0181612_128951_pt1 | contig 13177 bp, 10 predicted proteins | sample HoacroProtozoa21_FD_119630 | JGI IMG/M metagenome (GOLD analysis project Ga0181612, IMG submission 119630) | Hoatzin crop microbial communities from Cojedes, Venezuel. Combined Assembly of Gp0051906, Gp0051904, Gp0051908
GAAGAGGACGGTTTGGGGGCTGTCGGTGCTTCCCGGGCTGCATGGGGGCAGAGGGGTGGTGGAGGAGGGTGCCTCAGTGCTTCCAGCCGTTTTGGCGTGTCTTGCGGAGGGAGCGGGTGCGCTCGGGGGAGAGGACACCTTGTGCCTTTCCGTTCCAGCGCACCTGTGCAGTGCCAGGTATCATTTGTCTGCTCAGAAGTGCTCCTGTAGAGCCTGACGGGAAGCAAGGCTGTGAACTGCTCGGTGCTTTTTCAAGTGCTTATGCAGCTTGGTTGTGCAATAGCTTGGAAACTCTGCTTAGTTAACTTGGTGGTATTAGCATGCAGTTTAAAAAGGAGAAAGAATGTGCAACTTAGAAGTTTTTTGGAATGGACAGATGCACAGAAGAGCAAATATGACCCATAGTATTTAGATGCCAAGTGTTGCATACCAACTACAAAGTGTAGGTGTTAGGACTCCAGGCAGAATTATGGTGGTGGTAGTATATTTTATTGTGGGGAACTAATCCTACTTGGATTAATGCAGAAAATGAGTCGTGAAACACTAGTTCTGTCTAAATGTTGTTGCTGTTAGATACAGATGTTGACATATACATGGCCATCTAGACTTCAAAGTGGCCAGAGAGATATACATTATTAAAATCTGGATATTTCAAAGTAGGCACATACCTATGGTCCCCATTCTTCTTATACAGAAGCAGCAGAAATTAAGCAACCTCGGAAATTTTCACCCATTTGTATAATGGAAAGTAGATTCAGCCTTGCTTCTGTTGTATTTCTCAGTAACGTTTAAAGAGTAATTTTCAAACTTCTGAAGATGCCCATTCTTTCAAGGCATTATCTGGAGTGGTAATTTTATTTTAAATTACTAGCATCTTCCCATCTCCCTAAGATTTAAACCTTCCTTGCAGTGGGTTGTCACAATTACTGATGGACGTTGCTGAGTGCTTTTGCCTCAGTGAAGTAGGTTTTTCATGTGAAGGCTTGATTTGTTATTCTTTTTGTGAGAGTAACTCAGCAAATCCTGCATGAATTATTCCAGAGTGTAAGGCTTGATGAGGACCTTACCCAAGCCAAGACAGGTAGTGACACAAGGCCAAGCCATCACTTCTGGTAAACTAAGTTTCTAAAATAAGTTCTGAATCTCGTTCTTTTTTCTTTCTATATCAAGAAAAGCAGACCTTTTTTAAAGCTGAAGGTCTACAGTCATTTTAGCAGTGCTGCTCACCCCAGCCTGCAACTTGTTCCCTACCGTTTCTGCACCATCTGATCCACTGGCAGAAAAAATGGGTGGGTTTAAAAGTAATCTTGCACAACCATTTTTTACTTTTTTTTTTTTTGGTCTTCCAGTTTCGAACTGTCTCATGCACAGCGTGCAAGTGTTTATTGCACCGTAACGTGGTACCGAATAAAGTGTCTATGGCTAAGTAGGCCTGTTTTTTTTTCTGGCAGCTGCGATGGCCTGTCAGAACAAAACGGTTGAAAAAGCAGTGTGAGGAAAGGGGACAGAACATGTTCAAGATGACAGCACATCAGGGCTTTAGCCGGAGCGCGATGATATCAGACCTGCAGTTAGGTCCTGTTGCTGCATCATCTCCTCTTTCGCAATCCCGACGGAAGTCACGGCTTGTCCAGCGCCCGAAGGTGCATCTGCACCCACGGCTCTCGGACACTGTCCAGGGCCTTTCTCTGAGCTGCTCGCAGCGCTGAGGTTCCCCAGTCCAGCCCAGGCTGGCACCCACCAGTCCTGTCTCTGCTGCCTGTGGCATAGTCAAATAAGAAGCTTTCGACTCACTGGAATTTTAAAGCACCCTCAATTGTTTTATAGCATGGAACAGATTACTCCTAAGGCAGTTTCACGAGTGAAGTTTTTCATGTGAATACTCTTGCAGATGAGGAACCTGTTTTTTGATCTTGATTGTTTCAACAGTTTTAGTTTGCTGCAGCCAAGAAGTGGCAAGTATGATCATCGTTTTCTTGAGAGACATTTTTCCTGCACCAAAAAGCTCTCAAAAGTAGTTCCTTGTTGCTCCTTACCTATTTGAATAACAGGTGGAAGGATGTAGACTTCAAAATGTTAGAAGGATTTTTGGGTTTTATTATGTGGGTTGTGGGCTTTTTTTCTTTTTCTGCAAAGAGACAAAATGCCTGAAGAGTGTTATTAAATACGATGTTATTTAAAAATGCACAGCTGAAAAAGGTACAACATGATCATGGAAGAATTGGTATGCATCATCTTGAGACCTTTGCTCATGAAAGTTCTTTTTGAGCTTGACCATACAGTCTCTTGGTACAAGTACAAAAAAAAGATAAACTTGTTTTGAAGAAGACAACCAAAATAAATTCATTACTATTCCAATATATTCTTTTCCACTCTAATTGACTTTTTATGTTTCCATAGGTGTACTGCTTTTGACCCATAAAAATTTTAAGCCTACTTTAACAATGGATATAGAATTTTTTTAAGCTGTATGTGATCCACACTTCTAGCATGTACATTGGCATGAACGGGCTGTAACTACAGCTTTCACAAGCTAGAAGTATGTTTCCCAGTGAGAAGCATTAAGATGTTTGGGGGAAGGGGAAGGAGGCAAGGAGAGGGTCCCTTCTCCTTGTCTTCATTAATGAACTGGCACCAGATGGTAAGTCTACTGATACTGGCTTACCATTTAGCTTCTGTATGGAGTTTTGATCTAGGAGAATTTTATTTTATCAGTCCTTATGATGAAGAGCAAGGAAGATTTTTTTTATTACTATTATTTTTGTTTTTCAGGTAGAAGCCTGCCTGACTGTTGGAACATTAGTAGGAGGCAGCAATCTGTGTTGATGATAGATGATGTGAGTGGCTAATAATGATGGAACCACTGAAAAGGTGAATGCAATTTGAGGATGTAGTAGAGAGAAGAGAGCAATAAGGCTGTGATATGTGGCAAGGCTTTGGAATCTCAGGCACCAGCTCTTAAGAAAGATGGCAGGAACCAGGAAGGACTGCAAGGAACAAAGTGCTGTTGCGCAGATGTGGAACTGTTTGTTTTAGCATAAGGAGAACTGGGAGGAGAAACAACTGCTCTCTCTAAATGTGAGAGGGGGTAATATGTTGGGTAGGCATTTCTAAAGAAGTTTAGGCACAACACAGACTATAAAAATTGCAGTGAATTAAATTAGGCTAGAAAACAGCGTGTGCCTGTGTATTTGGGATAGAAGGGAAACACTTGAGAGAGCCCTTCCAGTCTCTGAATTTGGGAAGAAGGGCACAGTATCTGAGCAGTTTTCGAAGCCAGCACCTTCAATGCTGTCAAAGAGGACTTGCTATGTGGCACTGTTATGCGCTAAATTTGGCCTGGTTGAATGAGGAGGCTGCCTGTGCTTCTCAGTGCACCCTGTTGAGGAGAAGCTTGAGTCCAGTGAGGAAATGGCAGAAGAGTTTTACTGTCTGGTGTTACTTTTTTTTTAACTACTGAAAACGGCAAAAGATTTTCTTATGCCCAGTGTGCACCTGTGAGCAGTGCACTTCAAACCATGCTTTGTGTCTGGTTTGTTTTTCTTTTTTTTGGTCCGTAAGGAATCTGAAGTCAAATGTCTTGCACTGCTTTTAGGAGAAGTGGCTTTTAAATAAATTTCAAAACTGTTTTCGAGGCTGTTTTTGGTTGGACTGATCTGGCTGAATGGGAGCGATTTCCAAGTAGTCCCCTCCCTCCACCATCGAAAGAGAGACTGTGTTGCTGTTACCGGCGTTGACCTGGGCTATAGAGGATGACTTTGAAATAACTGGCCGAGGGAATTCATACAGACTGTTGTATAAAGAAACTTATCAGAGAAAGAACAATTAGCAAAGACCAGTGATTGTTTGTTTTAGTTTCAACAGATTGCTTTTACATGAGAACAGTGAACAAAACAGATGGTTAAGGTACCAAAGAAAAGCTATGTAGCATTGAAAAACAGTCTGTGAAATTGGGTGGTTGGGGTGTGGGGTTTGTTTTGAATTTTTTTTTTTGTGAAACTGCAGTTACCAGCTGGGTGAAAGTGCTGTAAGTTACTGGAAGGTGGTAGCTGATTGTTGTTGAACTTCCTTGTCTTTCTGTTAGTCTTTGTTTAGCTGTATGCTTCACTTGACTGGCTGCAGCATCATCATTCTGGATTTATCTCCTGATGTCTCATTCTAAGGTTTTTTCCCTTCCATTTTTTATACCGATATTTGACAAGTTTTGTGGGAGGATTTTAGCATCCTTTAAGTACTCTGGCTGCCGGATGGTCTTTTGGTAGCTTGAGGTGGTGGCAAGGTGATTTATTGGGGATTCTAGTGAAATCCATCCTGGCTCTGTGCCTGGCCTGGCGTACATAGAGAGGACTTTGCTGCTGAGATGCAATAAACATTGTGCTTCTGTATTCATCACAAAATACATGTGCAGGCTGCCTGAATGAACTTGTTGAAGCTGTTGTGCTCTCTATAGCAGCTGTATGCAGAAGCTAGATCCACAGGGAAAATCAACAAATCTTGCATAGAGGTAGAGGCTGGGTAGCCAAGCACGTGTATCTTACATCTTTAATGTCCTATGTGTGTCTGCACCTTTAAAGACTGTGTAGCATTAAAGAATATTTTTATTCAATTCTTATAAAGTTAGCTTTATACCAGACTAAACTGGTCTCCTGCAGAGTTTTGTTTTCACATAGTGTCTCTGAGTTCACCAGTGGAGTCTGTCTGGGAAGATAAATTTCACGGAAGCACTAACTGATTTAATTTTTGGCTCTGAAGTAAGTATCAGGCACTAACCTGATCATGACAAGCCTACTTCTGGATTTGAAAAAACCTTACAGAAACATGAAGACTGATATATGCTGACACCATTAGGCGTTGAAACATGAAAAATATTTCTGAAAGGTGTAAGCTTGTGATTTTTAATGGGTTACTTCATAGATGTACGCTATGGTGGAAAAACTGAGAACTATATCTGGAAGATATAAAATAATAGTGTATCTTGTGTAGTGGTCTATTGTGACGCTTGAAAATGCAGAATTATGGCCCAAGGAATAAGAAAAGGCAGGTGAAATGAAGTAAACGGCTGGCTGGTAGTATCTTGAGGGGGTTATAAAACCTTTATTTGTGGCAGGAAGTTGAGCTTCTTCAAAAGGTATATGCTTATCTAATGAGTGCTGTGAAGAACCTGGAGAGTGACCTCTGTTGTCACCGACTTCCAACTTTTGCTTGCTTTCTTCTTCGCTTTCCTGGATGAGCTTCCTTTCCACTGTTGGGAGCTTTTTTTAAATGGTATTTCCTTTCCGTAGCAATCCTTTTGCTTACAGTATTTGCAGTTGTGCTGGGAAAAGGTAGAGGTTTATACAACTTACAACTAACTTGGTCACGTTGTATATTGTTCATCAGTGTCATTAAAGTGAAAGTTTTGTGTTGGAAGAAATTTAACATCTGTTGTATGCTGTGTGACTCTGGGGGAAGGAATTGCTATTCAACCATGGACCCTTCTTACCTCCGTTGTATTGCCGTAGTGTTTGTCTTGGTGTTTTTCCTGGCAATGTATAACTGATCAAGAGAGAAAGATCTCCTTGCAGGAAGATCTTTGTAATCAGATGTCACATCCTTTTGTCCGTCCAGCTCCTTTTGAGCAAGTGTAATCCACGTGACAGATTTCTCTGAGAGCTGGGGACGCTTTGCACTGGGGGTGTCACTCTGCAGTGGTAAACTAAGACGCTTAAGCCAAGGCTGAACCTTTGACACAGCAGTTACAGCTGGCTGAAGAAGCTCTCCACCATGTCTTGCTGTTGCTGTACACCTCTGGAGAGAGGGCTGAACTATGCTAATAGCAGTGAAATTGAAGGGGTTCCCCCCCTACCCCCCTTTACTGCAGGGTGGTGGGAAGCGTTGTTACTTGTGGCTTGGAGAAGTTGAGATTTCTCTCTTTTCTGGACTAGCCTATGCTACTCTTACTCAACTGTGATTTCAGCACACTGATTTTGAAGATCAAGCTCAATAGCCTTGTGCTTCTGTTACACAGATTTTTTTTTTTTTTGTGGCAAAGTGGAGCAGTTGTGAAACTTGGAAGTATAATCATGAAAGCCTGTAACAGATTATTATCTTACTCTTGTGTTAATCATTACAAAAAATTTTTTGAAGACACCCCACCTCCCTCAAGTAGCAGAGGAATTACTGATTTTATTCTCCCTTTTCTTACCAGTGTCTCAAGCTCTAGAAATGAGAAGAGGGTGGAGCAACAATGAGATTAAGACTTTAGTTGCCTTCTTTTCTCATTTTTTCTCCTCTCTTTCTCCTTGAACATAATTTGGTCGGGGAGCATTGGGAAAAGGAGTTGTTCTCTCTCTGAAACAATAGTTCCTATGCAGAGTGCCTCACAGGTGTGTGCTCCCTTATGTGCAATGGCACAAGGGACAGGTTTGCTCAGTTGTAGCTTTAATGTTTCAGTTAAACCTGTACACTGTGTTGGATGTAATAAGAGGTGTTCTGATTCCGCACAGGTATTGAAGTGCTCATGTGGGAAGTGACTAATACAGCTGGGCAGGTAGGGCTGCACTAATGAGGCCAGGAAGAAAATGGGCTTTATTTTAGAAAGAGCAGCTGCCGCTATCCAATTTAGAGAGCACATCATGTGGCAGTAAGAAATTTAGGGTTGATTTAGCATACTATTGCTTTGACCACTCGCATTTTAGAAATGATATTGGGGGGGGGTTAGGATTTCGAGAAGTTATGTGCCTGTACCATGTCTTGAGTTGTACAGCAGATATGTTAATTGTGCTATTATTACATGTTGCAAACCCAAGCAAACAAGAAATTGTTCATAGCTTTTTTTTAAACTGGAAAAATACAGAATTAGGATAGCTGATCAGTTTTAGCTATCCTATGGTGACCACAGTGGAAAAACCTTGGAATCGTGCCTGCTTGTAACTCCATTTTAAACTACCTTAAAAATCAGTTTTGCTTCAGTTTTTAGTGGAAAGGATGTGGGTTTTGGTATGGTTTCATCGGAAGCTAGTGGCAAACTTGTAAATTCTAAAAATGCTTTTCTGCTCAAACTGTAAGTTTTGGGGGAGTGGTACCTCACTGTTGAAATTTCCTTTGAACCTGTAAATATTGTATGGAATGACATTGACTACTGTAATAATACAAATATCTGTGCTGATAATTACACTTTCATGCTGAAGTTAAATTGCAGATCATTCCATGAAAGAGGAAATATATATGTTTTGCATAGCTTCCTTTTTCCTTTCATGTTTCCTTTTGGATTTTTGTGTTTGGATTCTTCCTATTAGTTTCCTTCTGAACTTGCATGCCTCAGGAAATTGTAATACTCCTGGTATGTAGGCAGAATTGTGATGCTCCCATCTTGGTGGCAGTTAAATAACGGTCCTAGTCTCTTCTCATGCACTTTTCTCTCCACTTTCTTCTTTTTTTTTTTTTTCTTGTTCCGCTTGTCTGGTTAGATCCCTTAAGCGTTTCTGCTGGTTGGCTAGGTTTTCTTTGCTGTACTACACTTGAATTTGCATCTTCCTGGGTTTTACTTTCCAAGTGTCTCTTAAAAGCACTTCTGTTGTGCGGTAGTCAATACTGCGTGTATGCAGTTTGTCTAGTCCCATGTAGGATGTGAATCCACCACCTTCAATCGCAAGATGTTTATCTGCTGTGGTAGCTAAGGAGGAAAGTTGTTGAAGTACCATGTGAATTCAGCAAGTGCTTTTTTCCGGAGTAAAAGTGTCTTCCATATATCATAGCTACAATTTATTGTCTGATGTTAAAATCGAGTAATCCTAACCTGAATTTCTAGATTTTCTTGGTTTCTTCCAAATGGCAATGTTCTGTCCCACTTGAACCTGTGGGGAAAATCCTAGCAAAGAGTTGATTTGGATACCTCAGAGAGTGAACTTTAGAGAAACCCACTTATTTTGTTGTTCCTACCAGTATATTAAAACAAACAAACAAAAAAAATCCCTTTCAGGCTAGTTCACTAAAAATCTTTAGTGTCTCAGTGACTGAGTGGGGACTCAACATTGCAGGATGTCTGTCCTGATGTTTACAAATGCTATCCACAAGTATGATGATGTGTCCACAGTGATATATGGTGAAAAACTGCAGTTAAACATGCATTCATTAGGTGGCTTAACATGCTAGTAATTCCGACAGCATCAAGCAGTCTTGTGGGACTTGAGCAAGATTTACTCTTTGTCCATCCAGGCTGTTTTAGACCCCTGTAAAACGTCCTGTGGTGGATCCTGGAGCAGAGTGGCACTTTCTGGTGTGCATACGTGTTACTTTCCTGCTGTCCATGCAGAGTGGGCAAACCAGAATGCGGCAAGAACAGCAGGACGGAGGTGGCAGAGGAATTAAATTGGGGCGGGAAGCCTTTTTTCTGGGTGCAGTGCCACTACGTGGGAGCTGAAGGCAGTCTGCATGCCGATGGCAGTCCTGTAGGGCTTCCAGTGTGGAGGGTGAAGGCTAACCAGGGCTGGCTTCGCAAAGAGCGAGAACCATGTGGCGTGGGGAGGCCTGGGGCAGAGAGCCCAGAAGAGATGGGGGCAGGGGATGGCAGGGGCAGGCTGGCTGCAGGCTGTGACTGCAGGGCTCTGCTTGCTGGCTGCCTGTGCTCTGCCTAGGGTGAGATTTCTTATGGTAAATCTCTCTCTAGCAGCTGAGCAGCATAAAATAACTGCCTAGTACTGCTAGTGGTTATTCCCTAAGTTCAAGCATCATTTATTTTTTTTTCCCTCTATACGTGACATTTGACTTCCAGCTTGCTGGCAAAGTCCGTAGAAGCTAGTATTCTCCCGTACAACTGGTTTTGAAGATGAAGATTATTATAGCTTTCATGAGTCTGGGAGCCCTCAGACGAGAGAGAATAATGTAATAGTTAAGGTGGGAGAAATGTGGTGGTGGTGTTTTTTTCGTGGCAGTATTAGAGCCTTCCAGGGTGACACTAGCCAAGGCCCCTAATCCAGACTTCTCACAGATGGCCACTTACTGCAGTGGCTCAGTTTATGAACTCGCCTTTGGCACTCGAAGTCACTAGGAGCTATGCTTTGAGGTAAATCAAGGTGACGTTAGGAAAAAGACATTCTTATCTGCAAGATGTTCATATGCTGTAATGAGAGACTGATAACTTTCTTCAGAGGTTTGGTGTGCAGAAATAGCTGAGGATGCACATTAAAAAACGCTTTTATGATCTCTATTTATCATTCTTCCTGAGTGGTTAAAGACTTGCTAACTTGTTCTTTCTTACTGATTACAGTTTTGAAAATGAGAAATCAAATGGAACTGTAATTTGCACTTAGTTAAGCATAGCTGTTTGTACATTGGAGACTTAGCACACAAAATGTGCGTAGTATATGGAAATTAGCACTGGTGTGGGGTGTCTTAATTTTTTCCTAGTTTTACTAATGTTTGCTGTTTTGCTGATGTGTATAATTTTGTCAGACTTCCTCATGTACGTCATTCGTTGTGCAAAACTTGCATAGTTGTTCTGTGTGTGAAAGCATGAAATGCACCTGATCATTTGGGGGAATCACTGATCAACTGGAAGACTGAAGCACTTTTCCACTTAAACTATGTATGTCTCTTCTTCAGTCTTCTATAATTCTTTGTCTACGTAGGTTAAAATATTTGTACTAAATATGTATTTCAGTAGGGGTTGAAAGTAGACTCCAGAGACCTCATTATTAAAAATTTATTTATAGTTAGGATACGCTATGTACCAGAATACAACAAAGAATTAATTTTGCCTTTAATAAAAGATGCTTTATTAAATCTAAATGAGTTCGTAAAATGTTTGTAAACTTCCCCTTGATACTACCTTGCCAGTGCTTGACAGCAAGTGGCTTGTGGATTTAAGTGTAATCATCCTTTGGCTTTTTCAGATTTGTTATTTTTACCTGAGTAAAGGATTATATTTTAATATAATTTTTAACAGATTTGTTTAGGGTTTTTTCTTGATGTTTGTAATTTACCCTGTTCCCAAATGAAGTTTGAAAAAAAAAAAAAAATAGTCTTTTATACACTTTCAACTGTTTCAACTATGTCACCTTCAATTTATGTAGGAAATACATAGAGTATGGGAGGGGGGGAAAGTAAAAGCATGGCTTTCATTCAATTAACCACTGAATTTCAGAGGTGTCACCTTAATGTTAGTGTCATTAGTTACTTGGTACTAAAAGTTTATTAAGCCTGTGTGTTGGTAGGGAATGATGGAGTTGCACAGGCACATGGCGGGACATCAGCTGATCGTACTGGGGAGAGAAGTGCCAGGGAGTAGCTGTGGAGGGATGCTTCTGCCATCCCTCCCTGTCCAGTTGGGAATAAGGGGGTGGGAAAGTCACTGAGCCTGATCTCTTTCCACTAAGGAAAATGCTGAGACATGTTTTAACAAGAACTAGAAATCTTAACTGTCAGGGAAAATCCTTTATTGGGTACTGCCAAGCTGTTTTTCTGTCCTGCTGATGCTGCCAGAAATTCTGGCTTTTATGATACTTCTGGTTCAAAAACCTGTAGCATATTGGGGTGGCACTGAACAATCAGAAGTAGGCACACATGGACACAAGTTCCAAAATTGCTGAGTTTACTAGGAAATTAGCAGAGCCGTGTTTGTTCTCAGGCAATGATTTTGATTCTTTTAGAGAAATGTCAGTACAATTCAGACCTTAGTTCTGCATCAGGATGCCACCCATTTCGCTCACTGTAGGCAGCATTTTGGTGAAAAGTGCCTAACAAACACATCACTTGGTGTTTGGATGTGCTCCCAAAACCACAAAAGTCACAAACCCAAATAGTACTGCCTTTCTTCTGCAGGGAAAATCAATGTGCTTTGAGGCAGTAGTTTGCTGGGCGGTGACAGCAGCTTCTGCTGTTCAGTGCAGGTTAAAAGGAGACTTTACAAGTGCGGAACCTTCCCTGGGTGAAGGTACAGGGCAGCACGAGCAGTTCAGAGGGTAGCCAACCTCTCCTCTGTATGTGTGTTATAAAAGTGAGGGAAATTAGGTGGTTTCAGAAAATTTTAGAGTAGACTTTTTTTCCCCTTGTATGTAAGACAAGAGGACATTATGTTCTAGGGGAAAAACTGTAGGAGAGAAAAGATGTAACTCAAAGGAAAGGCAGAGACTTCCTAAGAAAGGCTGAAGTGGGTACCTCTTCTTTCTTTTTCCTGAATTTTCCCTACTTGTCGTCTTCCTCTCCTCAAACAAGCTAGAGCAACTGTGACTGCTTTTTGCTTTGAGGTAAACCACTGCAGCTGGCCAGGCCTCTACAGAGGCTTATATGGGTGGCAAATGATCATCAATGATTGCTTAATCATAGAGGGTAATTGCAGTTTGCAACTACTAGGTAGAAGTATCTTTTTTTTTTAAAAAAAAAAGTAGTTCTTATCCCATTAAAAATCTGAAACAAAACTAATATTTTGAGAGGGGTCATATTTGGACAGGCAGGTCAGTGTTGTTTCATGTCATATAGTGTGCTTCCATTTCGATGAAAATACAATAAAATGCTAAATCAGATACTTTGAAAGGTTTTTGTCTTCTTGCTAACAAACATTCTGTTTATTTTCTTGTCTCTTTGTCATGAAGGCTGTCAATCCTTTCGTTTTGGTTTTGTAAAATCTGGAGTTGGAGAGATACGTGTCCTTATGTGCAAGCCCTCTTGTACCTTCTCTGTTACCATGCTTTGCAATGATTCCTTTCTCCTCCTGTGCTGCTTCAGTTCCTACCTGTCAGCCTTCCTCCCACTAAGGGCTATATATATTCTTTGGAAATAATTAATGAAATTAGAATTTCCTCAACTGGTATTGAATTCAATTACTACTAGAGTCTGTGGTTTCAGAAGCGGAGGTGGATATAGTTGACTTGATACCTCCTTCACCTCACTTCACCTGGCCACCTCCTGGTCCCCAAGCTGCAGTCCTTACTGCTGGTGGTTTGAAAACTCTGATACCTACTGATACAAAAAAAGCTGCTGCTTTAAATATTCAGTGTGGCAACCCAGTTTTTGGAGCCCTGCAAAACTTTAGTGCTGGCAGAAGTGATGTTTCAAGGTATCTAACAACCTGTTCATTACCTTACAAACCCTTATAGTCAATAATCATTGATGTATTTTGGGGGGGAGGAGGGGAGTGTTTAGGCTAGTTTGAAGTAGTTTTGTTTGTAAATAGATAGGCAGTATCTTCAGAAATTACAAATACTGGGTTTCCTTCAATTGTAGGCATTTTTTCTGACCGTAACTGTTTTTAAGTTGGAGTCTTTGGAGGTGATGTCTTACTCTTGGAACAGTACAATCAAACATATTTAGTGAAAATTCTTTGCAGTATATGTCAAGTTAACGAGGTTTCATTTTTGTCATATATCTTTTATGAGTGCTTTATTCTTATAGTCAGCTGCTTCACAGTGTTTTGTAGCATGTGTGACAGTTGTTGATAAAGTTCCTCCCTGCTTCTTTCTCAGAAGTTGCTGAGGATACCTATTGACTTAATTTTTCAGTACAAGTAATGCATTTCTTCATCTTAAAGCCTAGTTACTTCATAACTATTCCTTTTGCTTTGGCTTCCCAGGTAAGACTCTTGTATCCTCCAGGGAGACAGCTGAGAGGAGAGCAGAAATAGTGCCGAGAGAGGCAGAAAGTGTGAAGACGGACTGAAGGGCCGCAGGGTGGGTGTCAGGGCAGATGCCAGCTCACACCTGGAGCTCAGTGAAGGATTTCCATGCATGCCTCTGAGCATTTGAAGTACTTGTACAGGATGGGAAAATGTACATTAGTACTCATAAACCTAATAATCATCTAGCTATGTCAAAATACAGGGTGCTTTCTGAAGAACAGCAATTTTAGGACATGTGTGCGGAAAACACTGATGCATAGACTTGTGTGGAGAAGGGACTGGGTGCAGCCCTCCAACCCCGGTACTATAGTTGCCATTAACTGTTTTTACTGAGAGGAGCTTCTAAGCATATTTCAGTCTTGTAGCTTCGTAAAGGTAAGCAAAGTTAACACAAGAAGTACCTGGTACTTGATCTGAAGGTGTAGATTGACATGACAGGTGAGACGACTGGTGGCCTGCTACCTCTGCGAGAGTCACTCTGCTTAGCTGTGTGTTTCCCGCTTTTCTCCTGGGTTGTGAACTAGTGATCATGTGTCACTAGGAGAATTAATTCAGCTGCCTGATCAATTGGAAAACTAATTAGAA
>Ga0181612_139463_pt1 | contig 13177 bp, 7 predicted proteins | sample HoacroProtozoa21_FD_119630 | JGI IMG/M metagenome (GOLD analysis project Ga0181612, IMG submission 119630) | Hoatzin crop microbial communities from Cojedes, Venezuel. Combined Assembly of Gp0051906, Gp0051904, Gp0051908
TCCTTGCCTATGGCAGGGAGATTGGAACTAGATGATCTATAAGGTCCCTTCCAACCCAAATCATTCTATGACTCAAAGATCTGGCTGAACTGGACTTCCTCATCATGGCAGGACAGTGTGTTGAATCATGACTTATGTACCCATGGAGAAGATGATTACACTGAGGTGACAGTAGGATGGGCTAGGGTGGGAGGAAAAATGTACACCAGATGCCATTTTAACAGTATGTATTTGGAAGAGAAAAATGCATCTTCTGTTTCTAAATTTTCCCACTCCAAAATTAGCAGATTTCATTAGATAAGTGGTTTAAAGCATACACATGTCCCTCTTCTTCCTGTTTCTTGAACACATTAGAACATGTAATGAGGCAGTAAATTTAGCACTTAGGTGGAGTATTGAAATCGAAGACAACAATGCCATTTCCTCCCTTCTCCCCATTGTAATTTAGTTCAATTCACTTATTCTATAGTAATTTAACTAAATGGCTGGGAAATTATGAGCTTTTTGCTACACACCATGTTGTGATGATGAATCAATTCAGCGTTTTCTTAAATGTCACAGATGGTTACAAATGCAATCCCAAAATGAGGTGGACTCACTTACTATAGACGTAGGCTGGAGGGGAGAGGAGGAATTCCCTTCACAGTAGAAGTTCCTCTTCACTCAGCAGACTTAAACTATTCCCAAACCCCTTAAGCAGATGTATTTGGGAGAAATACCAATCAAATAAGATGATGTGACCAAAGATGACTGTGGATGCAGAGTTTCATAAGAAAAGCTTTTCTGTCATGTCTCATACTAGTATTACGAATAAAGCTGTGGGATGGAGGCAGGATGAAGGAGGGAGTCCTGCACACATGACATGCTATTGTCTAGATGTGGAGCTGAAGACATCAGAAGGTGTTTGGGGCAGCAGAGGAACAGATGATGTCTCAGGAGTGGCATCTCATGAAGATCAGCAACAGAATGGGGCCTCTTTCAGTTGCCGTGGAAGTTGATAGGAAGCTTTCCATTGAGTAATACTGCTTGTTTTTGTCATCGCTTGAATAAAACCTGCAAGGTGGAAGGAAGCCAGATTCATGACTCAGAAAACTAACCCCAAAATCATAATCTGTCCTGGAGCTGGGACATTCACCTTCAGAGGGGTGGCCTCTGGGACGCCTTGTTAAGGTGCAGGCTGGTGAGAAGAAAGAACAGGTTTAACTCTTCAGCATTTCAGTATCCTGTGTCATTCTGAGAGCTCTGTTAAATTGCTCCCTTCTCTCTTCTCTGAGGTTTTCCTGTGGCTAATTAATTACAGAGAGAATTCAGAGGCCTTCACAGGTAGTTTGTCAACTCTGAGCTATGAGTCAAGAGGAGTGCATCTTAACAAGGCCTGGAATGTGGGCTGGGCTCCATGAGGCATTCCCAAATTTGGTAGTTTATCTGGATTCATCTGAGACATTTTGCATCCTCTCTGTATGGCCAATCCATCTTGCTTTCAAGGCAGTGCACGCATGGAGCATGCAGCACACAGAGTGTGGTGGCAGCCATCAGGACCTTGAGTTGTTTCCATATTCACCAGATCGATGCAATATTGCGATGTCTTTCCTCTGGCTTTCCCTTGATGTGGTAAGGAACGGCAATGCACAGAGAAAATCAGGATGTGATTCTTCTTTTTGTATTTTATAGACAATAACAGTGATGACAAGAATATGAAAATCCAGACTTGACATAAATATTCTCCTTCCTTGCTATTAAGCAAGAAGCTGAAGGGATAGCTAAGCATGAAGATCCCTTTGACCTCAAGACTTCACCGTTAAGCCCAAGCCTATACAAAATATTCACCCAGGAAAAGCCATACCCTTCCAAACAACTGGGGCGTTTTTTGGCATGACATGGGTTCATCTTCTTACCATCTGTTCAGAGGCCACTTCTTCAGGAAGGGTTTCCTCCTGCTTCTGTATATTCTTGTGGCTCAGGCTCATGGCATTACTGATGTGGAAATTCAAAATAGTCGGTGTTCAGCTTGCAGAGGTTTGATCATAACTTGTCAAGTATACCCTGGGGAGAGGCTGTCTTATTTGAAGAACCTCAGGTCTGTGGGCAAGCTCAGGTTGTTTCAGCAGGAACTGGTCTTATTTGTGGTTTATTGTTATGTAGTGAGCTGGAAGAAATGGTGGGTGACTTCAGTGACAAGTCATACTGCCTAAATAACAAATGCACTGGCACTCAGATGAAGTTGAGTATCCACTGGCTGGTACAAATCTAGCAGATACTGGGCTGGAAAAAAAAATAGGTTTGTAGGTATTTCACAAGGAGTAAATTGGTGAAATTATGCTAGAAAGAATTCAACAAGCCCAACTCCTCATCTCCCTGGTTAGTTGAATGGTGCAGTCTATGTTACATACATTTGCCTTCTGCCCCGCTTATACTACTGCGTAAATCCAGCTATGTGAAACAGTCTTAAAAAAGGAAGGGAGAAGATTCATAAGAAATGCAAATGACATAGCCTGTGTGTGAAGGAAAAAAGTATGCTTAAGGATCAATATTAGGGCCTCAGGAGTAATTGTAATTTGAGGGCTTCTATATTTTTGGTGCCGTATATTACAATCTTTTATCGGTGAGCTTTTTTGGATGTGTTTCCATGTTACAACTGTTGGTCTTGGACCTCCAAATCACAAACAGGAAAAAGAGGTGATAATGGGAGGACCTTAGTAACCACAGTCTTAAAACAAGAAAGAAATTGGACTTGTTTGTGCCAGCTGTCAGCTTCCAGGCTGTCGGAGTCACATGGATTCAGCCAAACCCTGACCAGCTATGTGAGCAGACAGTCACAACAGATTCGAGCTAGTTGTGGCTGTACTGCTTAGCACGCAGCAGGGATCAAGTAAAATCCCAGTTCTCTGTATCCTCTTGGCTGTCCTTTCACCATGACTGAGCCTTTTTGCAGGAAGGTAGAACTTTTCCATCTTTTCCAGACTTGACTCATGGTGGGATCCTGGAGTCTGCAAGACAGACCTCTGGGACTTCTTCTTGAGAGTTCGACAGTCACTGGGGAAACAGGAGCATGAGACATGGGCAAGCAAGAGCTGGTGACACTGGTGTGTATGGAATGGTGGCTGTTACTTGAATGTGCAAGTATAGAAGCTCATGTCTGAACCTTGAACCTACCACCCAGTTTCCTTTCAAGGATGATTTTCAGAAGTTTTTGAACAGAATGGTATCGTCAGCGGGCCATTTCAGCAATGTGGCCTCATATTTTTAGATGCTTTTCCTAAGATGCCAAGAAGACGGGATAGGAACTTGAATGTGTAAACAACCCATGTGTTAGGGAAAGGTTGTGAACATGTGTTGGGCTTACTTTCCTGGGGCATAATCATTACAGACACTTAAGTAGCAGAGTGGTTGCACAATACCTTAATTACTGTGTTTAGATGAAGCCTGTTCATTGTAAGAGTCATACTCCATGGCTCTACTTTCTCTTCAAGGTGTAATTTGAACAGTCATTGCTGAGATGCATGGGTGGCCAGCATGTACTAAAGTTTTCTGTATGGTTCATACCGTTCAAAAATGGGTATTCTTCACTCTGTCTTTCAAGGTGCCACACTTAGTGAGCTTGTGACCTGTTGGGTAAAAGGTGCCAATCCTCTGAAGCAGAAAGAAGGCAGATTAAGATACATGTGCAATGAGGACATGCTGATCCTTCTTACAGGCAACTTTTGGTTGTTTCCTCTTTGTATCTGAAATATATGTGCATCTGCACATACTTGTACTACCAAGTCTGACTGGTATCCAAACTGTTAGAGGAGCAGAAGGAAATATTCAGATGAAGCTGAGCAAGACTCTGGGATGGTGCACTACAAATACATCTGGTACCTAGTGGCACTCCTGAGTCCACTGTTTGTTTTTCCTTTGAAAGTCTGAATGAAATGAAAATGAAATAAAAAAAAAAGAGAGAAAAGACATGGCTTCAGTTTCACACAAACCCCACGACGCAGATCCAGGAGAGGGGGTCATTCTACCCGGCTTCAGGGGTCTGCAATCTAAGGCTGCATGGTGCCAGCATAACTAGTGGTGAGAAGGGGGCATTGTCGGAAGTGGTGTCTGTAAACTTCTTCCCTCTGTTCAGGGACTTGTCTCACCGCAACAGCAAATCTGTTGGCAGAGGAGGAGTTTACAGTCCTTGCCCTTTCTCATCCCAGTCTTTGGTAAAACTAAATGTATAAACCAAGGAACCACATCCCCATTTCAATCCCCTAACTCAGCACTAGGGGTGCAGAAACTTCTGAGGATGCTGCAGGAGGATATCTGAAAACAGAAGATCGTCAGGTGGTTTCTCGCTTCTCAAGCTTGCAGAGCAACTGGCCAGAGTCATGTCATATGAGGTAAGGAATTTGGGCAGGGGTATCAGTACACAAAAAAGAATGCAAATAAGCTATAGCCAACACTTCCTAATGGAGGTACCCATGACTGGAGTACATGTGTTGGACCTCAAGGACTTACTCCAGCTTCTCTCAGTCACTTCAGTGCTGTCAGCCACAAGTAGACTCACTCTGCCACCTCTTAGACTCATTCAGAGGAGCTTAACAATTACAGCTTTGTTGCTTTCTCTGGAGCCAGTCCCTGCTCAGTATCTCAAAATAGACCATTTCTTAGACCACAGATAGGTTAGTTAGGAGTGCTTCCCTGTGGGGCCACTCACTGGGATCAAGTCTTCTGGATCCTACTGCATGACATAGGCCTAAACAAGATATTAATATCTCACCTCATCTCACGCTGTTTGCTCAGCTGGCTCTTTTCCTAGCTATTTTTTTCTATCTGAACAAATAAACAAAGCCACCCAGTTTAAATGCCTGGGTTACAATTTTTATCTGAGCAAGAGAACATTTCCCAGTAGCTACAGCCACGTGCACGAGAGTAAGGACCTGTGGCAATTAGCAAGTGTGGGGAGAGAATATTGGGTCATGTTGAGGCAGGTTTTTTAGTAATTGTATAGGGGCAACAATTAGAAGAGGCAGGAGACTCATTAGATACGCTAATCCCCCAGAGTAGGCAGTGGATTGCAGAACAGCCATACAGTCCAAATGACTGCTCATAGCTCATGGTGTGCCTGAAGTACAGTGAAAAAAACTCACCCTCTTCTGAGAGGCAACATCAGTGAAGGGGCTGGGGGAAGCAGTGTGGGTTCTCTGTCTCTTCTAGTCATAGCCCTCAGCTTCTGCAAAGCAAAAGGATCCTGGTGCAAAGACTGCCATCAGTGCTTCATTGATGATTTTGTTTGTTTCTCTTCCCGTCGTGCCCTAGCCCCCAGCTCTTTGCCCTGTGGTGACATTCACAAACCGGAGTGCTGGCAACTCTCACAAGTGGGGCAGATGCAGTCAGCTGGGATATGAGGAGAAGCACGTGTTGTCCAAGGAGATGCTGAGGGAGCTCGGTATGCTTAGCCCGGAGAAGACAAAGATGTGTATGTAGGGGGGGGGGAATCTAGGTGCTCTCTGCCTTTGCTGAATGGGGGATTACAGGGAAGCTTCTCTCCATGTTTAAGAAGGACAAGTGCTTCAGCCTCTCTCCTCATGTACAATGTGCTCCAGACCCTCACCATTTTGATGGCCTCTGCCAGACTTGCTCCAGTTTATTGATACCTCTCTTGCACTGAAGCGACTCAAAACTGGACACAGCCCTTCAGATACAGACTCAGCAGTGTGAAAAAGAGAGGAATAATAATTTCTCTCATTCTGCTGGCTGTGCTTTTGCTAATGTTAACTGAGAAGCAGTTGTGCTTCACCATTGCGAAGGCACACTGATGACTCATGTTCAACTTGTTGTCCACCAGGACCCTCAGGCCCTCTTCTGCAGATCTGCTTCCCAGTTAGCCAGCCCTTGGCCTGTCCTGGTGTGAGGAGTCGCTTCATCCCAGGTGCAGGAGTCTACCCGCGCCTTGGTTAAACTTCGTAATTTTCCTGCTGGCACAGTACTCCAGCCCATTGTGGTCCCCCTGAAACACAGCCCTGCCTGCCTGCCAGCATATCAGCTGCTCCCCCAATTTGGTGTCATGCTTGAAATTGGAGAGAGTGTGCTCAGTCTCACAAATCCAGCTGATGAACAGGATAGTTTGTGTAGTGCCAGCCCCTAAAAACTCACAAGATGTAAAAGAGGTAATCAATACCTTTAGAACAAACTCATGTTTTCCACAAAGTGCAAAAGAAAAGTCTATCTTCTGCAGATATTTTAAATAAAATGCTGAGATTTTCTCAGAGCCACAGGATCCCGGGGCCTCAGGTTTTCAGAGGTTGCAGGAAATACCAAGAGACCTCATTACGTGTTAAGACTTAAGCTGATGGTTTAACTACATGCCTTTTGGTGTTTTGTAGTTTTATAGTCACCTGTTCTTTGTGGGATTACTATATATCCCTAATACATTGCGCATGGGCTACAGTGATGTGCAGTAGGGTCACAGGAAGGTGAAAGTTGTTTACTATGCCTCTGCCCTGCCCAGAACTGGTTCCTGTGATTTTCACAGGACAGACTGTTTTTTGTTCTCCATGGAAGAGCTTTCTGGGAAGACTCAGTGCTGCTGTTTAGAACTCCAGTTCTCTGGGATATTCAGTCTCTTTTTGTCCTGAAAGAGGCTAGTATCACCAATGACCTTGTTCATGTCCCTCTGCAAGAGCAAGGTGTTGATTCATCATGAAGCCAATGAGGGATACGATACCCAGGACACTCCAAAAGGAATTGTCTTTGCATGTCCTGAGATACACTTTGTCAGTGCCTGAGACAGAGGCCACAATTATGACTGCCACATGCAGAAGGCAAGCAGACTTAGCGCTTGAAAGAAAGATGGGAACATTGCTTGAACACCGGAGACTGACCACAGCAAAGTATGGAGGATGATGATGCATCTATGGATGCTAGTGAGCTTTCAAAGTGCCTGGCTTGTGTGTCTTCCCCAGAGTTAAACAGACCAGCAGATCTGGAGTCAGGAAGCAATTTCAAGTCAAATCGGCTAGCAAAAGCAGGGTTGGGTTATTTGTTGGTTTGCCTTCTGTTACAGGGATATGATCTATTTACTAGGCACACATGGGAATTTCACTTATAAAATTCCTCTCCCTTGCAGGCACCAAGGACATTGGTAATAACCTTCAGCTCTCTTGCTGTCTTCCTAGAGTAGGAATTTTTGTTGTTTTTGGGGTAGGGTTTTTTTTGTATCTTAAGCTTGCTTAAGAGCATGAGAGTTGCTGTATAGCTCATGGAGTGCAACCCTGCCCCCCTATCAGGGCTGAATACCACTCAGTGGTTGCCTCTGACTGCAGGAGGCTGGATTAGACAGCCTGGGAGCTCCTGCTCTATGTTCTACATCAAGCCAAACAGAGCATATCACACTGTCGTATAATGGACGAGTGCTGCTCTTCTGAACCAAGTTCCATCAGGAGAAGTTGTGTCTTAGGGGGTCCTCAAGACCAAGCTACCAAGATCCACTGACCAACCCTTGCTGAATTGCTGCAAGAGGAACAAGAAGTACTGTCCTCTCTCTCTCTCTCTCTTTACAAGCATATAACCTGTTAGCAAATTTTTGTCCTAGGCTCTAGACTATTTCCCAGCTGGCTGCCGCCCTGATTGGAATGAAAATTTTAATGGCTTCTAGAACAGATCTTCTCACAGATTTGGTCCAGATGGAGTAAAAAAGATGCTGGAGCATCTGTAAGCCCCCTGTGTATCAAAAGAAAAACAGGTATACCACCAAGCTGCAAGACCAACTGTTCCTAGGCTGTCTACGCATCCTCATTGCCACAGAAAAAGACCAAATGCTTCTTTGAAAGGCAAGCAGGTATATGGCAGACTCCATCTTGTGTAATACCTAATAGAAAGTCTGAACCACCTCCCAAACGATGAGTGTCATGTCTCCCCACCTTTGATAAAACATTGTTGACAAATAGCAGGTCTGCCATAATTAGAAGCATAATAACTAGGAAGCGCAGCTCAGAACCAATTCAGGCATCTAACTCTCTCCAGCTGCTATTAAAGCTGATGTCTCAGGCAATCAGCTGCAAATGGGTATTATTTTCTAATTGAATCCACAGCTCCCTACATGTGAGATGTGAATAAATGAGGTAAACACACGTGCAGCCAGCAAAACTCACTGCTGGCTGTCATCGCTTCAGTGCCACTAACATAGCCCTCATTCATCCCAGAAACTGTGGGGACCTTGCTACAGTTTTCCAGACACCTCAAGGTCCAATACAGTTAGCTAGAGAAACTGCATCTGCTTTGCTTCTGATGTTTTGATTAAGGGCCTGCTTAAAGCTGCATAGATACTCTGCAGACATAGGGGACTTTCAAATACACACCCAGGGTGAATATCTGCAAGCCATGCAAAAGGGCTGAGCTGGGAAATACGAAACAGCTATTCCAGGACAACAAATCACTCCACCTGCTTTATCTGGTCTTGGCTCCAGCCTACATTCTGGTGGAGGCTGTCTTGTCTCACCAAAACCCCGTCAGAAAGGAACATGCAAGGAACACCACAGTGTTAGAGTCCCAGATCGAGCACTGTGGGGAGATGAGCAGCACCAGACTGGCCTTTCCTGGTTGGAGTGCCCCGGACGTACCCCATGGGAAGTCTGCCAGTGCATTCCGCTCATGTGAATGGACAGAGGTGTTTTTCTTCTTCACTCCTGGTAGAGTCGTGCTGCCTGCGTGGAGGGGGGGCCGTAGGGTTAGGGTCCCCTGACCCTTGCACGTGCCTTGTCGCTTCTGGGAATGGTTGAGAGCAAAAGTACCATGTCTCTGGTAGCCATCAGCATAATACAGTAATGTTTGACCAGAACACAAGGAAGGATGGAGAGTTCATTAGAAGCATGTACCAGGGCTGCTTCTGAGGAGATTTCATATATGGTGTGCCCTTCTCCCTTCCATGGCAAGTACTTGTTAGAGGTGTTAAATGGTGGAGGGCGCTCTACTCCCCGGGTGCTCTGCTGCCTTTTTCAGAAAACTTTTGGCTTTGCTTTCAGCCTGCATTCATCTGGTATCCATGTCCAAACTCTAGATTCTGTTCTGTGTTTGCCTGTAAATTTGAAACCTCAACTGTCAGAAACCTTCCATATGGATGCATGTAGAGGCACGAGGTCTCTTTCTAAGCTGAACAGGTGAGCCTCATCCACCTCCCACTGGGAGAGAGGCTATCCAGCCTGCACCCTACCATTCTTGCCACTTTTCACCTGAATGCTTTCAGTGAGTCAGCAAGCACTGTGTGACTCAATGAAAGTACGCATAGGGCAAAACAGCCATGAACTAAATTCAGTGCTTGCTAAAGAACGTGCAGGTGTTATTCTGGGATCAACAAACCTTCTAATGATGATACTGGATGGATTCAGGCCAGAAAGGTGTATTGTGCTGAAGGAAGGTGGGAGGAATGCAGCAGGATTTGGAAAGAAGACTTGGCTCCACAGAGCGACAGTTTCACAGGATTCACAGCAGAGCAATGAGAAGAGCTACTAGAGGAGGACTGAGTCTGTGGGTAACCCTAAATGGGACAGCTGCATGTTGCAGAGGCACCAAACGGTCCAGTGACTGGCCCCTTGCAGCCGTCCTCTCCATTTTGGCTGTGAGGCACTACCATTGCTCTGAAATGGTCAGAAATACCTAGAGGCAGACCATCATCCACGGTACCATAGGACCTGGCAGGCTTCTCGAAGTTACAGCACAAGGTGCCCCGCAAGCAGTGAGCAGGCCTTGAGGAATCCATAGGAAAACCCTCCTCATTTTAGAAGAAGCAGGTCAGGGTAGAGAAAGACGTACTGAAATGGCTGGGATGGTGATATACTGATGCAAAGGACCTGATGCAATCACCTCAGCACAGTTCCTGTTCCTCCTGGCTGGTGTGAGTGTTTCCTCAATGCATGAGACATACATTCAGAGGGTGACACCACTCCTTTCTCTACCCTTCCCATGCCCAGGAGCACTTCTGACCGTGAGAAAGTTCTGACATGCAAAGAAGACTCCTGTAACAACGCCTTTCTTGCTGTCAGCTGAAAGCAAGTGACACCCTCTCTAATGATTGGTTTCAGAATGAAAGCAAATACACAAGGATGTGCTCACCTGTCCCAAGTGATCTCTGCTGTCTCCCATGGGTGGAATTGGTGGGGCTTTTCAGCACGAGTTGCTAGCTGTATTACCAAGGTGAGGACACATCCTAGCTGGAGGATCAGAGGGGCCTTAGGGACCTTCATCCCGACAGATGCTGCTCTGAATATTGTGCATCTGGACACAGCTTGTGTAGTGCAGGGGTATTTCCCAAAGACTTCCCTGTTCTTTGGTACAAAGTTGCAAATCAGGATCATCCACCAGTAGGGAATGGAGCAAAAAGTAGCCCCAAAGCTTTCTCTCTCCATATTTTTGGAGGCTGCTGCCCCATAGACTAGAGCCAATGGACATACTGAAGACCCTAATACCACCTTTGCTTCCTGTCCCCCCCTGAATCGCCCCTTGGGAGCCTCTGGCTGGCAGAAGGCGAGAGAGCCACGTTGCACATGTGAGGTTGGTTTGGAAGCAAAACTGGCTCCCAGCATCCAGAGGGAGTGTCTGCCACTGTCGATAGTATTTCCAAAGAAAGGAGCCAAACCCACCCACATGGGTCACGGAGACTGCGTCTTTCTGCCACACGCCTTCCCTCTCACTCAGCCCTGGCCGGGACCTGTTGTTCCTCACGTGTTGCCTGGCGTGCTGAGGAGACCTGCCAATGGCTGCCAGGCTCCATGGCCCATGGATCCCGTGTTTGTTTTCCCCATGGCCACAGCTTTGTGATTCCCTGTATATCGTTGTTATTTCAGCATCCCCTCCAGATGTGTTAGCCTTTGCTCAAGCCTCAGAGGCTGGTAGGCACTTACAAGACATGGAGAGAGACCAAAGTGAATCCCCAGCAGCTGGCTTCCAATGTTTATTCATCTACTCAAAACCTGAGGCTTGTAAAGAGATCTGCTTTCAGCTCCATTCAGGTGCAGTTGCTCTTCCAGAGATCCCCATGTGGCTTCTCTTGCTTTGGCTGTGAGCTCAAAACTCTTCTTTTAGGCAGGGTGTGTGTTCTTTTGAAGCTAAACTAATAATTACCTTAAAGGCTTAAAGTGCTGGTCTTCTTGCTGCAGAGGGGGCCACACGTGTACAGAGGCAGTCAGGAGTGTTGGCAGGAACAGAGACCATAGAAGTGGCCAGCAGAAGCAGTGGGATCAGTCACAGCAGCAATCTCTCCCTCAGAAATTTAGATCCAGATGCAGCAATGCCCTTAACTACAAGCTTAAATTTAAGCATCTGGGTCAATGAAAGACAATCCCATGACCTAATGAGCTTCAAAACATGGCCCAGCAGAGCCTGGAGTGGCATGTCACACTGTGCTCTGCTTTCCAGAGAAAGCAGCATATAGAACAAGAAAATCCTCAACATCAGAGTACAAAAAAACATGTAAGATCTCAGTAGCCCCATTTTTTGCCTTAATTTGGCTGAGAAAATATCAGTAAAGAGGTGAGGAACTGTCAGACATGACATCCAGGGCCTTTGACCATCCAGTGCTTCCCCCATCTTTGATACGTCTGCTGTCATGGCAATTGGGAGCAGTTCCCCAAGACTGGAAGAAAGCCAGTACCACTCCTGTCTTCAGGAAGACCAAAAAGGAAGATATGGGGAACCATAGGCAAGCCAGCCTCACCTCAGCTAATCTTGGAAGTCATTTCCAGATCCATGAAGGACAAGAAGTGATCAGGAGTAGTCAGCACAGACTTACGAAGGGGAAATCATGCTTAACTGACCTGATAAGCTTCTGCAACGAAGTGCATGCCAGAGCTGGGTGCCATACCAGCTGTGAGCCATGCCATGTCACATGTTTGCATGATTTCTGCATCCTTGTGTGGCAGAGGGTGCAGTGCGGGGAGCAGCTAATGGTGGACCCTAAGGGATGAAAATTTGAGAAGCTAGGATTCTAGGGAACTGCTCTCGAAGAGTTGGGCCTTCCTGCTGTCCTTGGAGACTGTCAAATCCTGCAGTGTGCATGAAGAGTTCAGAGGAAATTTCATCTCTGCTTTGCCTCTCCAACACCTTATTCCTGGGGTTGGCGCATGGCTGCTGCTTTGCCGTGTGCTCTGGCAGATGGCAGCAGGTCATCATGGGAGTATGGGCAGTGCTTGGAGGTGCTTTCAGCCAGCTGGACCTCAGGAGACCAGCCTGGAAAGCAGCTTCTCAGAGGACTTCCAAGATATATGATAAACTCATCAGTCAGCTCTTGATGGCTGTTTGTCCGCATGTCATACATGAAAAATTAGCCAGCTGCCATATCTTAGTGGTTTTGGTGCTTCTGTTACAGTCTTTTCTTCCTCTTCCTTTGAACATCTCCTCTCCATCCAGCGGCTTTCCTGAAAAGATGACAGGTTTTCCAGCACAGGGTGGGGAGAGGTAGAGCAAGAAACTGAACCTGGGTTTCCTCTTCCCAGGCTGTGTTGGGGAACCTGAAACATGCACACAGCAGTCTCTGACAGTGGCTTGTCCTCTCCTCTTTGGTGGGAAGGATGTGGAACAACACACCAGACTCGGGTTTATCCTGCTTACTGGGCAGGGAAGAACTTCTCCTGCCGGTGAAGGAGTGAGTTTCTCTCTATCCATTTGCATCACTCAAACCATAGAAGCCTTCCTGTTATCCCACATTAAGCAATCATCCCCTTTTTTGGTTTTGTTTTGGATGGTCCTTTCTTCTCAGGTACTCTGTCCTTGCAGCGTCATTTGCTGGGCACCCGAACTTTTGCTGATTTACTAGATAATGTTTTGGAGCTGAATTACTGGCTCTGTGCTGCCCTGCCAGCAGCGCGGTGGCACTGAGCAGTGCTTGCCTGCAGATCCAAGGGCCATGAATGGCACATTTTTTCTTTTTATTTTTTCTGGCTTTCAGTTGCCTGAATCTAATCAGAACAAGGATGCTGTTATCTGTCCTGAATGTCACGCTGGCAGAGTGAGCTGGCTGTGCAGACCTGGTACCTCTCTGCTTCCTCTCCGGAACAGGACCTGGCAGTGGTGGTGCTTAAAGAGCATCAGCCAGAGAAAGGACAGTGTGAGAGACAGCTTTCATAGAACAGCCTGTGAACCACATTGCAGCGTGCTACAGAGATGGAAGGTGTCCAGCGTCACCGCAGTTAGGATAACGTTTCTGTCTTTTCTTTCA
>Ga0181612_160868_pt1 | contig 13176 bp, 2 predicted proteins | sample HoacroProtozoa21_FD_119630 | JGI IMG/M metagenome (GOLD analysis project Ga0181612, IMG submission 119630) | Hoatzin crop microbial communities from Cojedes, Venezuel. Combined Assembly of Gp0051906, Gp0051904, Gp0051908
TCCGACCCAAAACTTTCTATGATTCTATGATTCTATAAGCAGCTGCTCACTCTGCTGTAGTCACTGTCAATGTCATGTTCAAAAGACATGAAGGAACTTGGGAAAATGTGTGACACAACCTGTGAAATTAATCTATGTGAACAGAAAAACTAGTTGTGAGTTTCATTACATCCTTAGATACTAAGAGTGTCATGGTATCCACTTCTGGTGTTCTCTATACAAGGCTTTTGCTCAAGAAAACATATTATTTGGAATCTGGTTGTATGAGTACCTGTCTCCATAGCATGTATGTTCTGGCAAGATCACTGAGAATTACATAGCAAAAGAACTCTTTCGGTGTCAAGATGTGTTCAGATATAGTTTTGTGTCTTAGGTCCTAGTTCAGCTTTACCTCAGACTCAGACATGGTAGGTAAGATTAAAAGAGCTGAAATTTTCTGCTAAAATTTGGAATTTTGTTTTTTGTGCAAACATATTTTTAGTCTGAGTCCTGATATCTTTTCCACTTTGTTGTGAAGAAGAAATGTAATTCTCCATGCATGAAAAAAACTGGTCTCTATATCCCTTTACAGATAAAGTTTACAAACACTCAAAAGAAGTCCACATTTTATATATATTCTTTCTGGCAATGTATGTATGTATTTTTTTTCATTAAAATCCCATTAATAGTCTTGTTTTCTTCATTCACTCACATACCCAGAATCTGGACCAATATTACTTCTGCAGGAAGCTAAAATTTAAATATATCAAGCATCTGAACAGAAAAATTTCTGGAAAAAACAAGAAAAATTCATCTATGCTATGCTTTTTCTTGTTGATAAAGTGAACAAGGTTGAAACAAAACATTGAAAAATTTTTACACTGTTTTCCATAACATGGATAAAAGTACATATGAAATGTATTTTAAAGAGAAAAAAAACACCAAGATCAATCTCACAATGAATTTTTAAAATACAACTACGTGGTCTAACTCTTTTTATTTTTTTCCTTAGCCAACACATTCCAGTGGGAATAGATACTGCATTAAGGGTTTTTTTTTGTAAAATATCTCCATTTCCTTCCAGTTTGCAAATCAAATTTGTGAGTTCGAAGTCATTACTAGAAATGATGCATGCAACATACAAAACATTCCTTTCTCTCTAAAAAAACTCAGTGTAATTTAATGTTTTCTACATTAATATTTTTTTTTTTTCCTAATACAGGGACTGCAAAACAGCCATCAGTTTAAGAGACATTGTGAAAATTTTGTCTTGGTTTTGGAAATTTTCGACCAGAATGAAGTTACTCTCACTGTGACAATCATGATCATGTCTATGTCACCTCTTGCTCTCTTCTAGAATAAAATGAAAGAGATTCACCTGAAGAGATGAATTATAATTTAAGGACTGAAAGTAAAGCTCTCTATTCTTTCTTAGATTAAAAGAGTTAAAATTTTAACATTGTGCAACAGAGTTGTGGATACTACGTATTGAAGAGGGGAAAGGGGAGAGAGGTAGACATAACACGGCTATGTCTTGGTGAAAGTTTAAATTTAAATTGCTAAATATCAAGCTGGGATCTTTTTGGTGTGTTAAATGAGGCAAATATATTGTAGGACAGCAAAACCACAAATGAAACTGATGGAGTTCAACCATCTTTCACGTCAATAGAGCTCTAATTGAACCAGCAATGACCTCAGATACCTACTGACTATGAAGTGTTGATTATAAGGGTCATCTATTGTCGATTTCTTACTGTTAACCTAAAAAATCTTACAAAAATTCTGCCACAGTGATGCAGGGACCTAGGAGAATAGTTACACTTTAAGTCAGGTTTGAACTGAAATTTCTGCTGGAGCAATTTATAGTCTCATTTTCTCTTTTATGCAGAATGTATCATGTCCTTTGGACTAAGATATTTCAGTGTTATTGTATTCACTGCTTAATGGTGAAACACTGACATTAAGTGTTTATATAACTGAGTTACTGCTACTTTTTTTTTTCTTTAATCTCAGAAGCACTATATCACTTGGGATAAGATACCTCTGCTAACTTCATAGGGATTCAATTAAATGAAAATAGGATGGCTGCATGTACAAAGCCCAAAACAGATACAAGTTGTATTTGAAGCCTGAGCTAAAGCACATATTTTGGACTGGTTTTTGTCACAGGATCAAAAAGGTAAGGGCCATAACTTCTTCTCCCAAAGACATATCCCTTGGTTTTCCTGAAGGTTTTTTTAACCCTGCAGTTCAAATGTAGGGTGCAGTGTAATTAGTCATGAGATATATTTTAAACTAGAAAATATGGGCAATTATTTTTCATAGCCATTTCTGAAGAGAACTAAGTGCAAACAAAATGTCCTTTTATATAGATGAACTTCTTAGCCCATGCTAGTATTTACATTGTCACAGGTATGCTGTTATTAGTACTTGGGATAACTCAGATATGTCTACAGCGGTAGTAATCAGAGATCTGAACTGTTAGATAAATATACCCTTAGTCACATTGACCTGTAACAGATGTGATTACTGCTAAGCTGAAAATAAAATCAGTGTATGAAGAGACTTTTCTTGGAACAAGGAATTCAGAAAAGTAGAATATAGCTTATGTAAGTGCAAGGCATACTGTATGCGTGTGTAAACATAAAGGTATTTGATGAATTTCTAAAGGAACAAAAACTAATATAGTGTGGACTGAAAATGAATGAAGAAATTGCTAAATGATAATAAAACCAAAGGTCTTGCTGTGTATAGATAGCATTCATGAATGCCTTGCTGTAGTGATGAGCATAGTTTATAACTGATGATTGGTTTGGTCCAGATAAGGAATGAACTGTGATGGTACTATTTATTGATGTTTTGATGTGTTGCAATATGGAACTTGTACTGGAATTGGATAAATCAGAGTAGAACCTGCAGAATTCAACACTCCTCCCAATGTCTTCAACAGCAGTGAAGAGCTACATAGATAACAAGACATCTGCAAATAGTAGAGCATGTTATACTTGTTACAAAGAGAAAAACAGTTTGCGTTCAGAGTCAGTTTTTGGAAATAATGGGATAGACTTTCTCAGGATTTCTTCTCTCAGCACTTACATTTTTCTTGAACATGGCTAAACAGTAGCTGTTATTTCTAGTACTAAGGCAAATCAAAGCATAAATGTGGAGGATTTGTGATCATTCTTTTTTTATGATTAAAAAGTCACAAAATAGAGTCATGGTTGAGCTAGAAATGAGAACAAGTGCTCCAGCTGATATCAGACACAAATACTCAAAGCATAGCTATGCTTAGGTTGCAACAACACAGAACAGAAATGCTTAGGTCATAGCAGCATTGTTTAATTTAGGCCCGACTACTTTGTATAAACAATGCTTGCCTCACTAACAATCATGCTCTTGAAGAGGAGCTAACAGACAAAAGGGGATAACAGATAAAAGGGGGGCATCCAGCCCAGAAGGCGCCGAAAGCTGGACGAATGCTGAAGAAGCACGAAGTTAATAAAGATCAAGAGTAACTAGGAAAAAGGTAAAGGAGGCAGGGGGAGATTGTGATCACCGACTCAATTCAGAAAGAAAAAGACTGCACCCCCCCATCTTGCGAGCATCCATAGTGAAGTAAGGAAGGAGTATACTTCTAAGATAAGTGTGTAATGCAATGAACCAATCAGAATTCAACAAGTTATTTCTTTGTTTTTGTGAGAGTATATAGTGGTTGTGACTCGGCTGATCGGGGTTGCTAGCTTTGTGGAATTATGACCTAGCACCTATATCTGCGCAAATATGCAATAAGGACAACACCTCTGCTCTGTGTGTACATTGGCATACTGCACACAGGGTGAAAGATCCCACTTTTGGAACAACTGAGCTTCTCTGCTCAGTTTATTCTAGATAATACTCTCTCCCACTAACTTTAATTTCTTCCAAATGCAGGATCAGAAACAGAATCTTCTTGTGAAAAACTCAAGAAGCTGGTGTTCAGATTATGTATTAGAAAGCACAAATCAATTACTAGACTATTTGTGATACACTATCTGCAATACTGCTGCAGTTTATTTAATTAATGAATTTTCATTTCATTGACATTTGAGGGTTTCACTGATTTATCTAATGGAGAGATCCACATCTCCTGAGTTAATGGGAATCTCAAGGTGACTTGAAATGAGATTTTACCCTTCAGTTTCAGCTTTATAATCACTAAATTTTTTCAGCTCACCTCTCTGCATCCTATTGCAGTGGTCATGTACAGGTCTTCAAAAATAGTGGCAGCCTTTTCATATTTCTACAAGAAATAAAAAGAGCAACCAGGTTCAGAGTTATTCTTTTTTGTCACGGTGATTCTAACAGTACAGGAGAAAAGTGTCTAAATGTCTAAAACAGCAATTCCCTTTTTCCCCACTGCCTTCCACTCTTTCCCTTTCTCTCAGTAAAATCCAACACAGTCATTCATGAAGTATTTAGCCAGAAGTTACAGGCTATGTCTTAGCCATAGATGAAATATGACCTGGAGCAAACCTTCCAGTCCAGGCTTACATCCTTTCATAACTCTCAGTCATGATGAATGGTGCTAGATTAATTTGTTTGTAAATGTAGACTTGATTGTACTGAGTTCATATTATTTTCAATTGCTGTGAAAATCTTTGTTATGATAACAGGTTTATGACATTTCACATTCTTTGCAATAACTGTCAGAAGTGTTATACAGTCCTTGAAAGATAATAGTAAACAGTTACTTCTGATTTTCTGAGCTTTCTGAAATTTCACTTGCTAGGGACAGTTTTTCATGATTACAGCTTTAGTAATCTGTAAGCAAAGAGAGCAACAAAAAGCAGCAAAATGCAGAATACTGAAAAGACTAAAAAAGTACATGTAGACTGCATATACTGTAGTCTCCCTTGAATTTTAAAATTTAAGGCTAAATTCTTATGACAAAGGCTACAGTCCTGTGAGTGTTCTATCCGTGCCTAACATCATGTATCAAGTTACCTTATCTAAGAAAAAGATGTTTATTCTTTTGTCTTGGTGTTCGTTTTCTTTGCTTTGTTTCCTATGCATATGACATTTTGAGAAGCAACTGTAGATGATAAATTCGTACTCTGGTTATAAAGCCATTCAACAAAGCCAGAGGGGACTTAATGAATTCCTTTTAGGCTTTTTGCATTGAACATATACTCATGTATGAATGATCATCTCAATTTGCTAGGGCTGCAATACAGAAAACTGTGTGGCTCTATTACAGTAAAGGATATTTATAACTTCTCTGAACTGTTAGGATATGACTGAGTGTAGTGCAATATCACATGAAAACGGAATATTTATACTAATTCTGCTCCTGCCAAGAAAGTCCTTGTGTGGAATATCAAATCACTGATGTTTCTTGTCTTTTATTTTTCTTTATTTTTTTTGTTTTAATTCACAATATTTTGTTCTGTTCTGCTGCAAGATCTAAGGATATATTCAGAAGTTTTCTAGAATTTTAAGTGGCTGTGTAATGCAACTATATCCTATTAAGTTGATATCAGTCATAAATTTCGGTGCTTCTGTAGCATCAGTTCTTCGTATCTGATACTTGCTGGCACAGTGTTTGACAACAGGGAGCCAGGGAATTCATAACCAAATTTAGCACACTACTTATTCTTAAAGTAAGATTTTACCTGTCATTGTGGTATGAGGGCTGCTTTAGAAAATGGCAGCAATGCTTTGCTGAAGAAGTAATTAAAGCCTGTGCTAAAATCCCTAGGGCTTAAGTATCACTGCCATGGTACTAGATGCTAGCTTGTTCATGATATTTATTGGTCTTTTGTCTTTCATTTGCTTTTGGTAACTAGGCCTTCTACTCTGCAGCTGTAATATACTTTGGGCAGTTGTTGATCTACCCTAGTCTTGTGTAGCAGAAATTTATTGTGACCTGTTTTATGGCTTTTGCTTGTTCAAGTGGAATATAGATAGTGCAATGTCATAAAGCACTTGGTTGAAATTGTTAATCTTTGGCATATGTCACTAGAACTGTGAGGTTTTGTGTTTTGTTTGGAGGTTTTTTTAAGCATTTGTTCAGCTTTCTATATTACAAGCATAAAGTCATGCAAATATATAACATTGATGATGGAGTTGATGAATAGGAAAGGCTTAATGGAAAAGAGGACAAAAAGATTTGAGTGTAGAAGGTTGAAGGTCCACTGTCTGCCAGGTTGATAGTTTGGTTGCCAAGATAAATTTTCTGTTTTCTACTGCTGAGTGTTTAAGTGATCAAAGTAAAAGTAGACAACAGTGATCTCCACACAGACGAGAGATCAACAAATATATTTGTTATCTTTCTACTTCTCTTCATCTGTAGGTGATCAGTGGTGGCGTGTGATCACACCAACTGCAACTGGATTCAAATCTAGTTTGCAGTATTGGACATCATCTTGAAAGATTGATTCAAGTGCTTTGAAAAAAAAAATAAAGAAAAAAGGAGAGAAGGGACTTTCCAGGCTTTATAATTTGAATCTGCAAAGTCAATGTTCCCTACAAGGTTTTGTGTGGGCAGGCCTTGGGATGTTAGTGAAGAACGTGCTATGCTTTCCATGAAAATAATACAATAAATAGTTGAAATAGATAGGACTCTGATGTCTGTTTTAATGACATTCTTAATGATGTTCAGGTATATTTTTTTTTACTAAACCTGTGTAAACTGCTGCGCATTATAAAAAGTCAATGCTGCTGGCAAAGAAGTTGTTATCTATCACTTTTGATACTTTGAGTGGTAGGCCAGTTTTATCCTGCAATGCAAGGTAGACATGAGGCATATAGTAAATTTTCCTGCATACAAAAGTAAGTATTCATTGCTAGGTAGCATCATAAAAAGAATATTAATTCATACCTAAAATTAAGCAAGCTCATAAATATTTCCAGAATTTTCACTTAAATTATTTTTAGGATGTAGCACAGCTTCATAATCTATTTTTCAGTTGGGATAAACCTTCATGGCTTCATAGTTTCATTGGTGTTGTGTTGGAAAATCTGATGATCATCTACTTTAGTAATAAATTTATGTTATGAGATTATTCTCATAAGAAGAATGATTCTTCCTCATAATTCTTCTGAGAGTCTGTCAATAGACCTGTGACATACCTTACATTCCTTACAACACTGAGTCTTAAGAATGAAACTAATAATTATTTTAGGAAGACTGTCTCTGTGAAGTATGATACCATCTTGTCCTTGATGCTCATAAAATTGCAAGAAAAGCATTTGAATAACTAGATTTATCATTTACTTGTGTGCAAAATAAGATGGAAGAATAGCAACTACTTTATTAATGTCCTAGTCTTCAAAGTTGATAAACAGACATTCAATCCAAAGCAGCTGTGTAGTTCTACTAGGCTTCCTTACATACTCAGGTGCTTAACTGTTTACTTAGATGAAGGATACAATTGCACTGCTATGTCTTTTATGTTTTTCTCTTATCCAATTTGTCTTGGAATAAGAATGTAATTAGGATGAAAGTCCGTCATGTTCTTGTTCATTAACATTTCATATGAGTTAGAGTCATAGGAATGCAAGTGGTCCTGGATCCACCAGCTATTTCAGTGTTTAAATAGGAGCTGTATTTCATTCAATGTTACAAAAGTTACATTTCATACAGGGACAAGGAAACTGCATTTTTAATTACTCTTCTGCGTCACCAGCCTTACTGTAAAGCACAAATCATAAGTTAATTAGATTTGGTAAAGATAGCCTCCAGGTTAAAAGCAAAACCAAACCTAAATATAACCCAACCTACACAATGCTACACAATGACAGGCTGCCATGTTGATAAATGTTTACACCACTACATTAAGTGCAAATTACCTGATTTTGTAGGAGGTCACATCCTTTGCTCACAGTGATTGAATGAATAAAATTCCCCTGGATCTACTCTTCAACTCTGAGGCAGCGACACAGATTGGAAAGCAGGTTACAAATCTCTATCACTGACTGAAAAAATTGTTGTTTAGTTTCATTTTGGTCATATTTATGATGATGACTTAGTTAGAGAACGGGATGCTTTGATGACAATTACCTGGGGAGAACCAGAGGCAGTTTTACTTCAGTGCACATGAATTGTTTCATAGCTTTATCATTTTACATAGTTTTAACACTTAACTCTATCATTTTCAAGGTTATTAGAATAATAAGAAAAATAACTTCCATTTCCAAGTCTTCTAAATGAATATCCCAGTCCCTTTTGCATGGAATCCCTCTGAAAACTCATACTAATTTCTCATATTGTTTAATAGATCTATCTTATTCAGAAGTTGTGAATATTAACACTGTCTAAATATACAGTAATTATTCGGATTTTAATTTCAGTGGAACTGTATGTGAAATAATGAATCAAAATACAGTTATTAACTATTAACTTCCATGGATTGGTTTCAGGCTGACTTTACAGCGATATTTTTTTTCTTAGAATGGCTGACTTGTGGGGACTCACAGTGGAGAAGCTAACATTCACAAAAGCTAATGTTAATCTGGGAACACCAGGATCCTTCTACAGCAAGGAAAAGAATCCCTCCAAGAAAGGACAGACTACCTACATTAAATTCCAGGTTTGCAATATATTACAAAAGAACTCCTCTCTGCCTACATCAAGAATCTACTTAGGGTAATCTTACTACATTAAATCACTGCAGCTAAATATCTCACTCATATCACCTCATTAATGATGCCTATTTTGTTACCCAGATATGCAGAAGAGGTTTATTCCCATTATAAATCCCATTAAAAATAACCAAAAGTTTGTTATTCTTTCATGCGAACAAAAGTAAAAATATATATGAATAAATTCAACAGTATCACAATACAAAGAAACACTGCAGTACTTTTAACCCTTTTGGAGAAAAGATAAAAAACTGGGGTTGTCTTGACTGTGGCTGAGGACTGTGATCTCTGTGTTCTCATTAACATCCTTTTCCTCTGGAGACTCTACCACATGAAGGAGGCTTCAGCATGCAGTAAAAGTGACTTTGTAACTCCCTGATGGTCTCCTTCTCTTCGGAGAAATGGAGCACCCTCCCTTACCTTCACCGGCTACACCCAGCACCTGCTGCTGCTATGATTGGCTCCTGTACTCGGCCAAAAGGAGAGGTAGGAGTGCTACCAGAAGAAAGCGGAATGCAAGGAGCAAGTGGCCTGCCTCCACAGCTTGCCTATCCCATGGCTCCCTGAGCGTGTTGCTCTGGTCATGCTGAAGCAGGTCGGGATTGTGGCGCACAGGGGAGGGAAGCAGGAGAAATGTGGTGCTGCAATGCCAAGCTGAAATATCAGCAGGAAGGCAGAAAAGGCCATAATGAATAAGAAATTTGGAAATACATTTATATAACAAAAATTCCCTTCCATCTCCCTCCCAGGCTGCTCAGAATTAGTGAGAGGAGATGTAAGCACTCTGTTTTGTACACCTATCCAAAATAGCAAAAGCAAAGAATGTATTTTGGGATATGCTTTAACTAACTGAAGTTTCAGCAATAGTCTTTCTGATTTATAGATTCCTTAACAAAACAGCATAATATCTGAAAATAAATCATGAGAATGAAAAACGTGCCAAAATCTTGCAAGTAATGTTTAGCTTTTAGAAGTTTACATGCTTTCAGTGCTGTGTGAGAGAAGTGATTGGAAGATAAGTGGGAATAAAATGGAGGGACATTTGGTTTTTCAACCTCTTCCTTTGAAATATCATTGTTGATTATTAACTACTGAAATTGGTCAGTACGTCAGTGCAGTGCTTTTTATTATCCCTCAGGTGTGAAAATGTCTAATTGTTTCAATTAAATTTATAAATTACAATTTAGAAATTGTTTCCAGCATTTACCCCTTTTTCTGCAGATGCTTGTCTGGCATGCCTCTGGTGACAGAGTTATTTTCTTTGAACGGTTTTTGTTCCCAGTGAGCTGCAAATATTTATCTTTTATTAGAAGTCATTGGTAAAAAGATTACAATAAAAAGACTAATAAGAATTTATTTCTCAATTTGTATACCCTTCACTGTACCCAGAATCCGGCCTTAACGCACAGTTCTTTGAAAAAATTTCTTCTATGAACCATCTTTGCTCAAAGCAAGTGTTCTTAATTGCTGAAAAGTTGTTTTAATAGTGCTGAGACTGCCCTTTCCTAAATAGTTGGTAAAATGACATGAGTTGGTACAGTATCTCTCAGCAGCAGATTCCCTGAAATCTTCTGTTTAAATTAATCCCAGTGCAACTTTCAATTTCCTTGATCATTCTGCCTTCTAGGGTAAGTCTGTTCTACAGTTAAAATAGATCTGCTAATTAACGGTGTGAAGTAAAAGAGCATTAAATTCCTGTACGGAAGTCTCTTCCCTTCCCTCAAAGATATGAAGCTAAAGCAGATTAACACTACCTGTCTTTTGAATGAGATAATCAAGGAGGTGTTTAGTATCTTTTATATTCACATCTTTAGTTACTTCAGCTTAATAAAATAAAATACTACATACTTCTAAGTTCTAAACTTTTAATCACTTTATGACTTTCATGACCAACCATTTTACTATTACTTTCAATTAGATAGTGCTCCTAAACGTTCTTCTCTCTTTTATCAGTTCTGTCCCCAATGGATAGCAGGATGTTACTAGTACCCATACTTTATGTGAACAATGAACTGTTCTACTCTTCCTTCCTGAATTCGTTTGCTTGTGCCTAAAATGTCTAATACCAAAAAGAACATAAAATTCAGACATTGAAGAGATTAGAGAAGTGCTGATGAAGAGTGTAGTAGAATAGCACAAAGAAAAATTGCAGCAGACATGAAGGGTGAATGGAACCAGTATTAAAAATAAAAGCAAAGAAAATTGAGGCAATTGAAGTTAAAAATCTGAAGTACAGACAATGACAAGACAAAGACTATATTCAATATCACTTATATTGTTTTATCCTTGTAATGTAGGATTTTTTTATAGAATAATACATTTAGCATAGGACGTATATATTGTCATTTTGGTCTGAAAGCAAATTAACAGAAAACATTATTATGATCCTTTGAATTTAAAAAATAAATCTTCCTTATTCCTTTCAAAAAAGTAGGGACTCTCTCAGACGTATTTCTCACTGGCGGCAGGAGATTTTGTATGGATGTGTGTACAGATCTGAAAATAATACCAAAATCAAAGAGTGAATGAAGATGTGACTGCCTTTTCCAATTGAAATGTAGGAATGGAAGTAGGCACTGAGACAGGATAGAGAAGGAACAAAAAGAAAGCCACAATACCATTCCTGTTTTGCTAGGATATCTGATATTGGATAGAAAATTCTAGGGATGTTTTGCCTTACACTAGATTTGGAAGTAAGTTCTTTTCTAAGAAAAGAATCAAATTATTTTGTGTTTAAACTGCCACTTCTATGTTTCTTTTTTTTTTTTCCCCTTCTTTTGTTTACTCCCTTACTCCTTTGATTCCCTAGTCTTCCATGAAATGATTGGTTTAATTTTAGTGTTGTTGGTCTTTTAAAATATAGATTACTGATTTTTGTACACGCTTTCAGAAGCTAAAACAGCTTTAGGAGCAGAGATTAAATGTGATTAAAACTGAGTCCACAGATGTACTTTTCTGGTCAGTGTCCAAAGTAGGGGAAATATTTGAATTAATTAATATATGTGTAATACTCCACAAAATAATCACTTAGACTTCTTTAAAAGGTGAAATATGAGGGATGGACATGTTATCAGAACTGTTTCAGAAGATTCCACTGCAGTGGCTTTGATGAGGAGACACTTCCTGAAAAGGTAGGTTCATGTTTTATGGATGGTTCACTTACTGCTGTCCCTGTGGTGTTTTTGTGCTCTCACTCTCCTTGTTCTTCCTTTCTGGTCCAAGCCAGCATGCCTTTTGCTAAATTCCTGGTAGGAGTTTATATAATTCAGAGTTGTATATTTATACAAAGAAAGGGGAGAATAACGCTCCTAAGAATCCCTAGCTTTCTGAATCTGATAAAGCAAGGAGAATATTAAGTTTCATTGAAATTCTAGTGGAAAGCAGAAGTAACAAAATATTTCAGAATCAGTTTTCAGGAGAGAATATAGTTTTGTGCAACTAATAATTTGTATAACCAGTTACCCTTCATGGCAACACTGTAAAAAATATTTCCGTGCAGAAATCTTTAGTTAATCTAATTCACTTGAGGTAATATGTCATTATGTCTGTATGGGACAAATACCATTTGGTGAAAATAAGTTATCTAGTACTTACAGCTCATTCATACATTCATGCTAAATTCAGATTGTGCTGATTGTGAAAGCTTTAAAACTGAATAGAATCAAAGAAACTCATTTTATTCCCAAACTCTTCGGTAACTGTTCAGGTTAGAAATCTGAATGAAATCTCTTCCTTTCCCTGTCTATGTATTATTCATGAAGTCTTAAAACTTGCCCTCTGTGACCATGAAGACTACTCTTTTAAAATTCTAATGTCATCCTATTCTTATGCACTGAATTATGGAGCCATCAGGTCAGCACCCATGGAGTAAGGAATTTCAGATGATTAGAATTCTTAATGATTATCTCCACAGTGTAAGTTCTGCATTGCTTCATTTGTATGGAAAATTTCTCCTGATGCTTAGCAGATGCCCTACTGTTGTATTTTAATGAACTGAATTTTAACTCCATATCATTTTAAAAGATTTGTCCCAATCCCCCTCCAGAATTTTTAATAGAAAAGGGCAAGAATGCTAATTAAAATTTTAGCATTCATGTCTGAATCCAAGAAGAACTGCCTCACAAAAGGGGCAAAATAAGTTAAAAAAAGGACACTTTTGACTTATTTACAGCTGGAAAAAATGATACATTTCCAAGTGTTTTGCATACTTTCATCAAGACAATTTCTATCATGAAATGCCTCAGAAGAGACCTGTTTTAATTCAAAAGCATAGATTCTATATTATTTGATTTTTCCCATTTTAAAAAGTACAGGATAATGATTAATTTCCATTAAAAAATAGCTTTTCTTTATTTATAAATTATATTTCTATTAAAATGTATCTTTTACATATGTGTAAAACGTATAGGATATAAAGTGACTATCTGTGTGTACACAATGTTTTGTACGTACACATATATATAAAATATATCTTATATGAGTGATACATATTATATATACGAAATTTCATTTTCATATAATGTAATTTTAATATATATTCTCTATATATTTTATAGAATATAATATATTATATAA
>Ga0181612_164330_pt1 | contig 13176 bp, 15 predicted proteins | sample HoacroProtozoa21_FD_119630 | JGI IMG/M metagenome (GOLD analysis project Ga0181612, IMG submission 119630) | Hoatzin crop microbial communities from Cojedes, Venezuel. Combined Assembly of Gp0051906, Gp0051904, Gp0051908
CAAGGTGCCCTTCGTCGACCGGCCGACCTGCCTCAAAAGCACCTCCACCACCATCCTGCAGAACATGTTCTGCGCGGGCTTCCCGGCCGGGGGCAGTGACACCTGCGGTGGGGACAGCGGAGGCCCCTACACCACCGAGATCGAGGGCACCTGGTTTCTCACGGGCATCACCAGCTGGGGCGAGGAATGTGCCAAGCCAGGTAAATACGGCGTCTACACCAGGGTCTCCAAGTACCTGAAGTGGATAAAGGAAATCACGAGGCTTAGCTAACCCACGGGAGGTTACACCATGCTGGGAGATGGACTGGTTCGTTGAAGAGAGACCATAGCAATCTACACGTTTTTCAGAAATCACTGTGTTTTAATAAATTTCTGCTCTTGGAAGGCCAAAGTTGAGAGAATGCAGTGGAAATGTGGAAATAAGGAAATAAAAAAGCCTTTTTAATTACCCATGAGTGCTTTCCTGAATGCACAGGCACTGCTGAGATGGTGTAAGCCCCCAAATCCCAAGCGCAGAGGCCGGTGTGAGTGGGTGAGCGGGGTCCATGGCTCACACGTGCCCCGGGCCAGCGTGCCACCGCCATGCCCACGGCTGCCACGCAGCGCCGCAGGCGAGGGGAGCCCAGCAGGCACAGCTCTCCCTGGGTTTCCACGGGATGCAGCCCAGGCACCGGCACCCAGCACCATCCCAGAGCAGGAGCCCGCGCCGGAGGTGAACACACAGAGCATCGCACCCCCGCGCTCCCGGCCAGACGTTTCCGCGTGAGCCAGGCTGAGGTGGATCATGGGCAGCAGGAGATGCTCCTCCTGCCTTAGGACGGCATAAAATTGGCTCTATAAATGACCTGAAAGCTGTATAAAACTCGTCTAAATGTAGTGGCAGGCTTTATGCTAATGGTTTCTGCTGAGCCTTGTTAGGATTATGAAGAGAACTGCTTAGTGCTCATTACGTGGCCTGGTCTCTGTGTTCATCATGCTAAATTCGAAGCTGTGGCCAAGGGTGCTGCTGGTGGTGATGGAGACAGAGTATTGCCCTCCTGAAATGAGCCTGGAGGATGTCCCCCTGACTCAAACAGGCTTAATTCAGTTCCCAACTTCCAGGGAAGGAAATAACCCCAGAGGAAGGGAGGTTTACCGCTGGCCAGGGCTGATTTGTCTCGTATCTCCTTCCATGGAAAGCTCCAGGGGCGCACAGGGAAACAGCGTGGCCTTCGGGAACTGCACCCCGCGATGCCTGGCACGGGCAGCTCACGCGCAGGTTTCACCACGCTGCAGGGACCATGGCATGTCCCCAGTGGCAGAACCCCAGTGACGAGGGTCTCCTCCCTCCCGGCGTGGTGAGACGTGTCCCCGAGCCCACCTCTCCCCCCACACCACTCGCAAAGGGGCTGTTGATGCCCACACAGTCCCAGGCGTCCAGCCCAGAGGTCCCTCCCGGCAGCGCTGCCCGGTGCTGGGTGGCTGGTGAAGAAGACACCCCGAGCTGGGCAGCATTCCAATAGCTGCTATTCCAGACAGCAGGACGAGCCCTGCGGTGCCTCGCGCAATTTCACTGCCACTGCATCCAGCAAGAAGCGAATCGGATCATCTGCCACTGCTTATTTTAAAATCAAAATGCATGTGAGAAGGTTCTGTTTCTTCCAAAGAAATTAAATAAAACCAGCACTGAGAGAATTATTTTTTTTTTCCTCTAGAATTGCAGCAGAGGTGTCTCTGAACAGAACTGTGTATTCGCATATGAATTTATTTAACAAGTTTTTAATCTTTAAATATAGATTTAACACATTTTTTTACAGGTACATATACAATATAGTTCATTTAAACTTGCAGAGAAAATTCTCTACTGTAATTTATAATAACTTATACATGAAGAGCCTAGTTCAACTGCATACTTCAGGTAACATACCACGTCGTGTGCAAAGTTTCAAATGTTAAAAATCTCAGACTGTACATTCAGATTTGCAGAACTTATCAACCTCATAAATTAATAAAAGCTTAGATTTGAAACTATGGAAGACAAAAAAGATTAAAACCAGTTAATATGCAATGTGTGCTATGGTTGAGACAAATATTTACAGCTGTACCTCAAAATGTGTACTGTTACCACAATTGTTACCACTACAAACAGTCCCAACTAACTTAAGTGACTTTTCCACCTAGCAAGTGCATTGTGACCAATGTAAAAGTAGACGGAAAGAAACTTCCGTGACTTCAAACCTCTCTGCGATGGTTGCCCGTGGCTGAAGAATACTGGGATCTTTCTAGGTCTTGTAGCATTGCCCAGTTCAGACTCAGCCGGTCACAGTTTTGCGGGTGCACGGGGGTTACCCGCTATGCTGGCCACCCGAAGCGGAGAAAAGCCCACCGCTGCATGGCAGCGTGGCGGGGAACCCCCCAGGCAACCACAGCCGTCACGAAGCTCGGCGGTTCCCCCGCACAAAAACGATCACCAAATAAAAAAGCCCAGTATGCTTTAACTCAACAGCTTGGGACTGAGTCTAAGAATTCATGGTTCACAAAGCAAAGTCAGATCATAAAGGTCCCCCTTCAGTCCACGGTATAAAACGTTTCGTTTTGACAGGACAGAGCAAATTCACTACCACATGCACACCGTTAACCCTGCTCTCAACGCAGTCAGGTGCTCTTCGCACACACCTGCTTCAAAGTCAAACCACCTGTACCTATGTCCTACAAAAGCAAAACTAGACAAAGAAACACAAAATTAAATTATGAGTGTTCAGTGTTCTCTTTCCTTTCTCAAAAATTCAATAGATACATTATCGTTAAAGATGCTGAAAAGTACAGTCTTATCACAAGAACATCCGTAGTGCAAACATGGACATTTAACTTCGATTTATGGCACGTGTTCCAAAAGTACATACATTTAATGTAAACTTCAACACTTGCTAGATACAGGTTTCGGCCTTGGGACACTTTGGGACCCTAAGTGATTGGCGACAACCCTGAGTTGTCCGTTTGACCTGACCCAAACCTCACTGAGATCAGTGGGACTGACCGCAACGGGCTGGAGTCAGACCCTAAGTGCAAAAAGAGGATCTTTAGCGTTATTGCATCTTCGCATGTGAGTCAGCCAGCTGATGCTCCTACAGAACATTACATTCACACAGCTGAAGGAGATATTTTAGAAAAATCCATCCATAAAATCAATTAAGCAGGACACACAGCTTCTTTGTTGGGTGTTTTTTTTTGGTGGGTTTTTTTTTGGTTTATCAAAACTCAACTCTTTTATTTGCAACTTCAACAGTTGTCAGCTAATAAGCAGGTAAAGCCTTCAACCTGTAGAGGAAATTTCAAGCATCTAAACAAAGTGTCAGGCAACTGTAGTGTACTTCTCTGATGAAACGTGATGGATGTCATGGAAAAACAGCAGGTAAAAACAATAAAATACTGTACTTTCCTTAGAAGCAAAAAAAGAAAGAGCAGAGAATGGCTTCCTTTATGGCTATGAGAAGCTGCTTAGGACGCCAGTCCCGTTCAGCGCAGATGAAGCTGTGGAGGTCTGTGAATGTGATGAATAGTACAGGACAACTCCAACTATTGTGCTATTTCTCTGTAACACTTAGTTGAAAGCTTCCAAAGAGCATCGAAAATAGGATGCTGCTAGTTCACCCTTAATTCAAGGGGAACTAAACTTTCTCGTGTTACACAGGGCAGCATCTATAAAGTAATGAAGAATGATGTTAATATTAAAGCATCTTATTCCCAGAAATACATTGTTCCCTGTAATCATGTAACATTTGTATAACATAAAAAAAATAAGTGCACTCCTGCAGTTCTCCCTAAAAGCTCAACTCCCACTAGCTTCAGCGAGAGCCTTGCCTAAGGCAGGACCACAGGGTTTGACTCATTTCCATCATCCACCACTCGATTACCACGGCACGGCCAGCTGATCTCTTCGCTGGACCCCTCATTTTGTCCGGCTCAAAGAGGTTTTCTACAGCGTCACCAAATAGCTGTTCTGTGACACTGGCTGGCGTTGTGGGTTGTACAAGGAGACCCTGCTCTATGTTTCAAAGGCCAAAAACAAAAGAAAAATCTATGCTGCCTTTAACAGACCCTGCATAAATACTAAAGCCTGTGGCTGCAATCATTAAAGTGCATGAGTAATAGTGCAAAGAGCGGTGCTGCATCTGCAGAGCTACCGGTGGCATTTTAAACTTCGACAAAACGTGCGCGTTTCAGCCCACAGGCTCATGCCCACCTGCAAGAGCTCAGCCGCGTACCATCCTCTTACTGGGCAAATGGAAGCCACGTGGCTAGGGAGCCACGCAAAGGGCTGCCTGGAGCTCACCATGGTCGCGAGGACGATCCCCACCGCCCTGGCCAGCAGGAGCAGAGGACACGCACGCTCGGTCCTTTGGGTGCTACCAGAGAGGGAAACTTCTGCTCAGCTTTACTGCATGAAGAGCACACCCAGAGGATCCCCTTCAGGCTTGGAAGGGATAACTTGGGAAGTGGGGTGTTAAAACAACCTAGGAGAGGTTCTGGCGTGTAGAACAGGAGCCTGCGTCCTCCCTAAACCGAGCGGGAGCGTGCGCCTGCCCCAGCACGGAGCATCCTTCCACGCCTGCTCCGAATGCTCCCTGCCTTTGGGCTCACGACAAATTCTGCCACATAAGTTTTTTGCTGTTTAAAAGAACTTCAAAGTTGTAGCAATATGTCTTTTATATATAAAATAAGTAAAGGCATTTATCACTGCTTCCATTTTTCATTTGAATCCCTTTTTTTTATTCAGGCTACTCTATTTCACGCTCCCTCTAAAAGAAATCAGTCTCACGCAACCTCCACGCAGCAAGTGGAGATGGGACACTCGCCCTTCTCTCTGCCCAGCTTTTAAAGGTCAGGTGAAAAAAGCTGAAAATGCTTTGTCCCCATTTCACTCTGATGGGAACACTTGGGAGGGAACACCATGTTTCCTTCTGCTTGCATCCGTTTACCACTGCTGAGAGAAAAGAAGAGCAGGGACAGAGCTCACCCTCGACGAGAGGGGAGGCTGCGGTGCTGCTGGACACCAGCACCGTGCCACCGCCCTGAAAATCAGTCACGCCTCTGCTTCGGGTTACGGCAAGGACCTCATTTCTGCCGCCCCCGCTCGCCGTTTGCCAGGACGTGGGTGCTGCGGGGTGGCTGAGAGGCGAGACGCCTTCTCCTTCACCGACACGGACGCTGCCAGTGCCGTCGGTCACGATCTTTGGCACGCCGGGAGCCAGGGGACTCGCAGAAATGTTTTGTCTCCTGGCCTGCTGTGGAAGAGGAGTTGGGACTGCAGCGCTGCAGCCCTCGCCTTCCCCGAGATGTGCGTCTTGCACCGGAGAAATGAAGAGATCATCTCGCATCTCCTTGCTAATTCATGCAAAAGCCAAGTCAGTTGACCAGGCAATGCCTGACCGCTTTAGCAAGGCAGCTTAAACTAGCAACACACGAGTAAATCTCAGCACAAACTATTTTCTGACTATTGCTTTTTCTGAGCAGAATTCTCTCAAAATCTTTTCCGTTTTGAGATCTGCATGTTATCACCTGCAACACAAAACTATTCCTACAGCACACATTAAAAAATCCACCATGGGTTTGCACAGGAGACAGAATAAATCTATTCAGAAGATAGCAGCAAGGACTAATCTCAGAAAACACGGCTAGAGGCACACCAGAAGGAAAACTGGTTTTCAAAACAACCTCCAAGCCAGCCATCTTCCTCCCAGCAATCCTCCTGGCTTACATCCAGGCCCAGATTTACAATAAGTTTAATACGGTATCCCCTACACACACCTTTGCAAAAGAAAATTTGGACCAAAATAGTTGCTTTATCAAGTTACACGGCATTGCCAATAGTAAGCTGCCATCTGTAAGGAAAATTACCTATGCAACCTCGTGAGGAAAAGGAGAAGAATGATCTGCAGATTCGTTTGGGTGTTGCATGTTCAGCTTCACCCATCAGCTGTCCCTCGGCAGCCCGGCTGCAGGAGGACGGTGGATTTGCAAAGTTGGCAATGGTAGGGGAACGGGGCATTGACCAAACACGCATCTGACAACTTAAAATGAGCAGTGAAAAAGTTCCCTGTAACTTCATTGTGATTTGTACAGGCTCAAAACTGGAATGATCACCAGCAGCGGAGAGGAACAGCTCGCCAGCGTGCAGGTATCAGCCACCCTGCGGTGGGAGGGTTTTGTTAGGGCAACAGTATAGCCCAAAGAGGGCAGATTTAGATTAGATACAAGAAATAAATTCTTTACTCTGAGGGTGGTGAGGCCCTGGCCCAGGTTGCCCAGAGAAGCTGTGGCTGCCCCCTCCCTGGCAGCATCCAAGCCCAGGTTGGATGGAGCTTTGAGCAGCCTGGTCTGGTGGAAGGTGTCCCTGTCCATGGCAGAGGGGTTGGAACTGGCTGATCTACAAGGTCCCTTCCAACTCAAACCGTTCTTTGTGACTATGGCGGTGGCAGCCGTGGGTCTCACCAACCCATGCCCTGCGAGCGAGAGGCAGAGCCGTTCATCCACGCCACGGCAGCGCTGGGGAGCAGGGACAGACTGTCCCCAAGCCTAAAGCCCTCGTCAGTCCTGGGGCAGAGCTGGAGCCGGGCATGCCAGGTGAGCATCCCTCCAGCACGGGGAGCAAACAAGAGCATCCCCTGCCCGCGCTGCCGGCATAGCGGTGGGAGGGAGCAGGGGTGAGGGTTTGCCAAACACACACCTTGGCACAGAAGCAGCAAAGCTCTGGTTAAAAACCTACACAAGTATTTACTCTGCAAGACTATCCATAGCTCACCATGGAAAACCTAGAGCAGGTGAAGTCCCAGAGCAGAAAAGACCCCGAATCCCGGGTGTGGTGTGTTAGCTGACCAAGCCCACTGAGTCATCACCACCAACTTCCCAGCTGGGCTTCCACCCCCTAGCTCCCCTTCAGTCATTTTTTGAACCATCTACAAAGATGACAGCAACCCCCTCCACGGTGCAGCAGACCTCTGCGGCAGGGGCAGAGGGAGAAGTCCTTGCTCTGTGGTCTAACCAGGCTCCCACCGCTCCTGTTGTTTCGTTTCCCATTTCCCCGGCCATCCCACGGTGTCACACCATCACACAGCCACGCCAGCAAGGCTGCACACCACATCTCCCCATCTTCTTCACCTCCCAGAGCGCGAGCGCACACCACGATGACGCCCACAGCGAGAGGCGCCGGCTCAGCGCACAATTAAAAGCTCCGATTCTGACAAGCCCACCTCAGACAGCTCCCCGGGCTGCTAACAGATCGCAAAGTCTTAATAACAGCTCTCAGCAGAGACTTGAGAGGAGGTTTAGGCGGTAACTGACAGGCTTTTGGGAAAATTATGAAATGTGCAGATTAGCAGGGAGACGATTTAGATGACTTTTTCCCCAACTGCCTTTCATCGAAAAATATAATTCTGGTGGCAAAAAAGACAGACAATATTACTCGGATACAGTTCAAACGGCTGCCTCGTTGCCTGGTGGGGCACGGCACAGAGCCCACGGTCCGCAGCACAGGAGCCAGCTGGTGCCAGCAAAATCCAGAGTTTTTTCTGCAGCTTAGAGCCAAGCATACCAAAAGGATTATTTAAGAAAATAAACAATTGCTTTCCCCCCCATATGCACTTTATCACCTCCATCTGCCCGGGGCGCGGTGTTTGCGCTGGGAGAACCAGCGCTATCCGTAGGGATTTGCGGTGTCAGACCACTCACAGCCTGGGAGCTGCACCGCATCCTCTCACCACGCCGTGAAGGTCTGGGGATGCTGGCAGGTGACCCCAGCTCCCTCGCTGCCGTACTCTACCCCAGCAACCCAGAAGAGCCCCCAGCAGCTGGCAGACACAAAGCAGCACCCCAGGGGACACCACACACCCCGGGAATCAAGCGGAGGAGGTATTTTTCAGAAGAGCCTGTTTGCATCACTTGAAGACCAGCCCCAAAGACGCAGGGGTCTCCCGCAACGTTTCAAGCTTCAGGGCTCCTGCTCTCCCGCCCCGGTGTCCAGCCAAGCCCATCAGCAAGTCAACTCCCCAGCACGGCCCCCAGACCACATTTCTGCTGAAGGAGCTCAGCTGGAAGACAACAGCCGAGGCAAACACAAACCGTAGCAGACAAAGATGAGGCTACTGACGTTGCGCTGCCAGGAATGTCCTTCTGACTTGGCAGCTCACACTCTACCTCCGCTTCCCACCGCGGGCACGACCAGGTGCCCGAGCTGCAGTAATAAATAACAGCATCGTCACGACCGGCGCGGGCACGCACAGCAGGGCAAAGTGCTGCTGCTGCGGCCTGGCCCTCCTCATGCCACAGAGAAACTCAGATACAGAACATTTGTTAAATATTTTGAGGTAACCCAACCTTCCTGTACTTTCAACTTTGCATAAAGCCCACCTACCGCCGAAGCAGCAGTTTTGAAAGGTGGCATTAGGGACAATGGCCGTTTCCTTACATTGTCCAAATTTAAGCAGCCTATCTGCACCCATCAACATGCCCATGGAAGGCCAGCTGAGGCTTGGCAGCTTGCTATAAACTTTTCTTTGAGGAGTTAGGAACAGGTACAATTTGAAGGCATCAGACCAGGGCTAAAAATGCCCACGGATCCAGCTAATGACCCGACAGCATTTATGACTTGAAGCCACTGGAGCATTACATTGAGACAGAGCAATTACGTTCACAGTCCACAGCACTCCCCAGAATTCTTCACCTGAGTTTGGAGAAGCCTCCCTTCATGCCCCTTTCCCTCTGTCTGCTTTCTCCCACAAACACGTCCTGCCCTGGCATGACAGCTCCCGCCTGCCTCCCGGAGAGGCTCCTCTTCACCTGGCCTCCCAAATTTCTGGGAATCCATCACAGCACCACGTCCAGGACCCGGCTGGCACTCCATAGAAGTTGCAAACTTGGGTAAAAATTAGCAAGTCTGGGTAAAAATTAATGGAGTTAGGCTGAGTTCAACAGGAGAGGTGAACCCATGCTCTGCAGCCACCGTTGACAAGGAACCACTTTATGTGGGCTATTTCTCAGGCAGCTGCAAAACACAGTATTTAATTACATTCTCCCATATGGAAGACAAGTGTCTGTGCTATCTGCTGGCCCCATTTCCAGAAAAAAAGCAGCAGCAGAAAAAACCACCACCATTTGATTTACAACAGTTTCAGAAAGCACCTAAACCAGAACTAACTAATCAAAAGAAACTCCTTTCATGTTTGCTGAAGATATGGTCAAGCCACAAAGTAAACACAAATAACTCACAGAAAAAAGATCTACTAAAAACCACAGGCATTTTTTAAAAAGTCATCTGCTAAAACCAGAGATAATTATACAAGTACAAAGCTCAAACGTTTGAATGAAATGACAGCTTATATTGAATATATGCAGAAGAAAGATAAAATCAAATTACTTGGCTTGGAGCTCATGAACAGTTTAAAGTCTAATCACTCCTGTAACTGTTCCATTTATAATAAAGTAGTAGAGAAGACGACCTGATTTACAAGAAAAGCCAGCAAAAACAACACCTCCCAAAACAGTCTGTTCTAGCTCCCGTTTCGTTTAGCCCCAGAAGAGCAAAGAAAAATATGCCAACAATTTTAAAAAGCCTCCCCAAATTTACCATAACTTCCCCAAACCATCCGTCAGTCTCAAAGCTGCTCCGCACACCGGTGTCATTGCCCAACTGATATACATTTAACTGAAATTTTTCTTGTTAGTTTTTCTGCTACGCTTTGTCCTTAGTTATTTCTATGCAAATACAAGCAATGCTTTGAGAAAACCTTTAATAATTTATCAGTTCAGACTATGCTTACCCACACCGACCACATTTTTAGGCAGATCTTCTGATTTATAGCGAGAACTCCACCGATCGGGATCAACCCCACCGTTCTCCCCTATGTTTGCGGGAAAGGATTGATAACATATGCACAGTCCTCGGGAAAAATCCCAAAACCATTGCATTTAAAATGCTAAGAGCCCATAGGTCCAAGAGAATGGGCTAAAGGTGAGCACCGCTCCACGCTCGCTTCCCACTGGAGAGGGCTTTCGCTGCCCACCGCTAAGCGGAAAAGGGAAGGCCGATACCTTGGGAAAGCAAAAAGGTTGAAATTTAAACCAGTCGCCCTTCTCCTAGGTTGAGGCTGGAGCTCCCACTGATATTTCAAGCAGAGAGAACCAGGTGACCAAGGAGCGACCGCCGGGGGCAAGGCGAATTCAGCCGAGGTGCGGGGGGCAGCAGGGGGTAACCCCATGAGTCCCCAAACCACACAGAGCAACAGGCAAGGGCAAATGAGGAGCCATGGGAAAAGGACCAGTACTATTTTTTAAGCCATGGTCACCACATGCTGGGGTTGAACACCCAGACCTCCTCCCTGGTCCCTGCTGGGGATCACACAGCGGTGGATGATGTGCTCCAGCAGAGCATCATCAACCCAGATGGCACCATCCTTAACACAAGTCAAGGCATGCCCAGCGACACGAAGGGCCCCGACCAGAGCCCGTCCCCATGTCCCCTCCATCCCAAGGATGTGCTGCCTCACCATATGGGCTTGCAGGAAGGTCACCCCCACCAAGGACGACAGGCTGGAGAACAGCAGAGCCCAACCAGGCTGAGTTTCCTGGAAAAGCTGACATAGCCAACAAAGCCACTGATAAACGCAGAGACAGACACGGCAGGGCAGGGAGAACAGAGGAAAAGGCTACTTGAAAGATTTAAGAAGGGTGGAGAGAGGAAATAAGGATTTTTTCTCTCCCCAGATAATAAATTTACAGGAGGGCCCAACCCTCTCCCGGACTCGGGGAGTGCCATGCACAGCGGTGACAGCTGAAAAGAGCTTTTTTGGTGTGGGTTTTGGTTTGTTTTGGTTGGTTGTGTTCATCTTTTTTCCATCCGAAGGCAGTCTGCCCGCTAAATCATCCAGCACTGCACCTTCCCAGCCAATACACCACATCGGCCGTAATCACAGCTTCAGTTCAGCCGCGCTTTGCAGAAAGTCAGGATCACACGTGCTGCAGAAAGCCAAACCCAGGCCGAAGCCAGCAGGTATCGATTGGGATAACATTACTTCAGTGCTGCTGCTCCATGGAAAATCTGTTGCTCTTGTTCAAACACCAACCTTTGGAAGTTTTCAGGATCTCAGCTCTTTTCTCGCTGCCCTGTTGGCAGCCGGGATTATGAAACCATCGCTCATCTGGAAATGTGGGCAGCATATTTTTATTTTTGGCAGCCCAAAAGGAATAGTTCGACCAGCATGCTGCCGGCAGAGAAAATTCAGGCTCAGAGGAACACTCTGGACTCGAGAACAGAAAAAGCACTTTGAATAAGAGCCCAAATCTTTTGCAGAGGTCACAAAGCAAATACAACAAGGTGTTCCCATCTTCAAACCTCTTCCTCCCTCCTTCCCCCAGCCCAAGCTGTGCACATACGTCTGCTCATCGGCAGCTATTTCGGCAGGGCAGCAAGCTCTTCAGAGCAGTGATTTGCCCTGGCAAAAACTAAAGTAAGAGCAAACTGGGAAAAAACCTCCAAGTCTGTAATTGTCAACGCTTGCATCAGCCAGCAGAGCTATAATTTGTTGGTTTTCCCACTGCTTTCTGGTCCTCAGAAACTCTGAGCTCTTCAGTTATGGAAACAAAAAACCCCCTAAATACCATGTCGTGCATCCCAGCTCAGCCAGACGTTACTCTGACCTCTGCCACCTATGCCCCTTTCTAAGTTTTCCCAGCATTTCAGAGACCTGCTGCCGCAAGGAGCCCGTTTCCCAGCACAGCTCCCTCCCTTCCCCCCGGGAAGCGAGCCTGCCCGGCCGCCCACTCGCCAGGGGCAGAGGCTGCAGACCCCTGCCAGGGCGAACAGCACTGCTGCCACACCCAGAAGCCAGGGCTGGTACCCAGGCCTGCCGGCTGCATCCCCCAGGCCAAGCTCCTCCCCAGGAAAGGCGTCCGTCCTCGCCGGGAGGGACAGGAGGGCAGGCCCAGGCTGCAGTGGGTGGCTGAGCCCCACGCCGGGCATCACGGGGTGCCCAAGCCCCTGTGCAGCGGCATCACGGGGTGCCCTCAGCCCCTGCAATGGGCACCTGAGGTCCCAGGCCCCCCATGCTTCTCACTCATGCTGGTTCCATTTTCCACTCCAAAGAAGTAAAAGCTGTAGTTTTCTATCCCTCCCCTTGATGTACTGCAGAAAAGTGTTTCCCCAGAAGTAGCAGGAGATAAAAGGGGGGAAAAGAGGGAGAAATTAGCTACTTCACCCCTTGCTCCGCAGCCAAAATCAGCTCCCCAGGCCCCAGACTCCATCTGGAGTATTGCCATCTCTGGACACTACAGTAACTGACAGCTTTATCCTCGGGGCTACAGGCAGAGTTACACTAGGATACTGGATCAGTGCAACCCACCCAGCCAGGAGAGAAATCCTCAACACGTGGCCTAGAATTGTTTATCTTCAGGAAATCCTTTTGGCTCACGTTGCTGCCAGGCTGGCTAAAGCAGCAGCTCCAGCAAAGCACTCGCTGCCCAGGGCTGACCGGGCACCGGCGCTGACAAAGCCAGCGACACAGCAGCCACGTTTTGCACCGGGAGGGAAATCCGCGTGTCTGCAGGGACCTGGAGATGAGGTCTGAGCTGGCCCCAGGATGCCAGGCTTGGTACACGATGGGCTTTGGTGTGGTCCATCCCAGCACCGGCAGCAGCGAGCCCATCCTGTGCGGAAGAAGAGGGCAGCATCCCGGGAGATGACTCACGGCCACGCCATCCCGTCCCACCAGCCGCCCTCCCCAGACAGGCACTGGGATCAGGGCGTTCCTGCTCTCGCAGTTAGCAAGGCGAGCGCCTTCACCCGAGGCTTCCTCTCTCTGCACGTCTGAGCTTCCCACCGTGCGCTTACCGGAATGGCACTTGTCAAGGGGAAAGCCCCGCTTCCATCCACTCAGCTGCGATGGAAGAAGCCGCCCCGCAGAAGCGATGTACTACACAACATTAATTTGGCTGATACCAGGATGACAGCCCTCTGGGCATCGCAGGTAATTTTACTGCACTCCTCCCTGAGCAAACGTTTCTAAGAAAAGGTGAGCTGGAAGCAAAGGGAGCAGGGGGGCAAGAAAATTTAAAAAAAAAAAAACTAAAACCCCCACAAAAAAACCTTCCAAAACTCAACAGTGAACAAAACTGGCATGCAAAACACCACCCTCTGAGTCACCAAAA
>Ga0181612_158922_pt1 | contig 13175 bp, 8 predicted proteins | sample HoacroProtozoa21_FD_119630 | JGI IMG/M metagenome (GOLD analysis project Ga0181612, IMG submission 119630) | Hoatzin crop microbial communities from Cojedes, Venezuel. Combined Assembly of Gp0051906, Gp0051904, Gp0051908
ACCAAAAGAAAAAGAAAAAGAAAGAAAAAAAAAAAAAAAGAAAAAAAAAAATCAGTGACAGCTACAGCAGCTAGTAAAAAAAAAAAAAGTTATTCAAGGGTGTTTAAAAATTTTCAAAGGCAGGAAAATGCTCTGATAACCTCAACTCTCCTCATCTGACTGATTTCTAAGGCTTTGAAAAATCACTCCTTACCTCACATCATTTTGTGTTTGGGAATTACCCTCCTGGGACCCATGCAAACAGTTTGTGCAGGGTGTTGGGTGCTAATATCATGGAGTCAGTACTTCAAAATCTGACTTGTCCATAAAAAAGGCCTTTCAAGCCATTTCACTTCACTTAGTTTTCTTCTGGTATAGCTTAGAGACCGATATTTGTGTTCACTTGGCAATTTTCAGCATGATGTATAACATGAGATTTTATCTGTTCTCTGAAGTACCCTGTAAAGACGTTGTCAGGATGAGTCCTGAGAACACCAACCATGTTAAGAGCTGACCCACTTGCACTCCCTTGCAAGGGGGAAGAAGAAGAGTCTGAGTAACTGCACGAGTGCAATCCTAGCACACGGACAGGAATATTCACCACTACAGGAACTGCTAACGGGATGGGGCTACAGCCCCAAGCTGACGCATAGTAGCACACTCACTTCATATATAGATATAAAACTAGTTGCAATGAAAACAATACAACTATTATGTGTAAACACTTGCAAGACCAGTGCCAAATAAATATCGGTAGGAAAACATCTTTTCATGCTTTCTACTGGATTTATTATTTCAAAGGATATTTGAATGGACCATTCTTAATTCAGATTGGTGCGATATGTTCACAATATGCAAAGATTAATTTCTTTTTCTTTAGAAGAGAAGGAGACGTTTGATATTTTAGTTCTAAAATTCTTCACCTAGAGATTAAATCTCTGATATAGTTGTAATTATCTCGTAAGGAGACAGTTACATACAACTGAAAGACTTTAAAAAACCTACTGTTAGAAATTAATCCTAAGCATTAATGAAGTAAAGTTGTTTTCTTTCCCCCTGTAAAAGCTGCTCAAATTGCAAGCAAATGTTGATTCAGAGATCTCGGTAACTCTGTTAGTGCTTTCTTTCTTCATTCAAATAAATTTGTGAATAGTTGTTTATTTCTCAGTCTCGGAGATATCAATAGTCACCAAAAAAACAGCCAGCGTTTCACATTTGACTGAATTATTCAAAATCCACAGTCTGTTGAGTAGTATCAGGAATGCTCCAGTACAAGAAACAGATAGCTATAACACAGGTAACCCAGGCAACTAGCCAGTACGGCCCAAAGCTGGAGTCCAGACATCAAGCAGTACCGGCTATTTGACAGCTATTCATGCGGGAACATTATTGAGTAGAAATGCGGGGAGATTTTTGAACAACAAATAAATCTCATGATGAGCTTGTGAATAGATCAAAAGCAGAAAAGAAGTAAAATTCAATGACTATGTCTTTCATTATAGATGATTCGCCTACCTCCAACAAAGGCAGTGACCCTATTCACAGCCAACAGCATTTCTAAAGAAGAAAATAAAGTTTAATTTTTCAGAGTTACCTTCTTCAAGCATTTTGTTTAGTCTGCCACTTTGAAATGTATTTAAGCTCACTGAAATGAGGTTTCCTTTGGGGATTTCAAAGCGTATATATTTACCAATATTCTCCTTTTTCGCCTCATCTGTCTGCTTTGTATTCAGACCTTTCATTAAGGGTGAGTGCTTGGAACAATCTCTTTATAAACAGAAGTTTGAGTAGATGTGGTGCTGCTCATTAGAGCACTGGGGGATAGATGCACACCAGCCTTCGCATTTCTGTTGACAGCCATAGCACATAGTATCACTACATGCAAATTCTTCTAATGCAGAGGCTCTGCATGTTCAGAGAAAGCACACACTATAGGGAGCACAGAGGGGCTTAACCCCTTGTGAATACTTTGAAACAATGCACTACTTTTTTCAGGAGTTTCTGGAGAAAAACTCATGATGGTAACCATAATAAAATTATCATCATGAGTTTGTAAGGAAGCAGAAAATGTACCTCAAGCAACACAATGCTACAGTGGTATCAGTAAGGAGGTGACTCTGTACCTCCATCACTGAGGAGCGCAGCCAAGACAAGACAAGGTGCATAGCAGTTGCCTACCTTGCAGGTGTAATCCATCTTCTGGAATAAGATCTGGAAGACACTCCTACTAACACCTTTGTGTCTCTTGAGAGGATGTGTCTTTCTGTTGTTCATTCTCAAATGAAGCAGACCCTCTTGCTACTCTAAAGAGAGGGCAGAGAGAATGGAGGACAAAGCACTTCTGGGATCTTGCTGCTCCTGCTCCACAAGAAGTTAGTTCCCACAGAGTTGCAGCCACTGGATATCCCACTCCATGTCTGAATTACTCCTAAATAATCTGAATTTAAGCTTGCTCCGCACAAAGATCATGTCTGTCCCCCCCTCTCATTTTATCTCAGTTGAAAACCTTGGAGACCCTTGGAGCTGCACAACCGGCAACCTCAACTTTTAAGCAGAAATTGTTTCTGTGAAAAAGGCTGGTGTTTCCTGGCAAGGAAGCAATTCCCCTCCACCAATGCTAGTAGTCACAGAGATGACGGGAAAAATCAATCCCATAAAAGCACACTTGCCTCAACATGCTCAACGCTGTCAGAGAAAGAACTCCTATGTGTTCAACATAATTAACCAATAGTGCTGAAGCTTAATGTGCAGCTAAGGACACGAGACCATCGAAACTATGAAGATGCTGCTTAGATCATTCGTTAAACAAAAGGCATTGAAGCCTTAATGCTTTACCCTTCCTATTTCCCCTTCCCTATTATTTGACTCTTATCTTGAACAACTTCTAAAACCTGGGGTTTTAAGGTTTATTAATTTCGTATGGAGTTATTAAGAACAAATGATGTGCAATAATGAGCCATTCCCTTTCCACTTTATTTTACAACATGTGACGTGAATTCATGTTCAGCGCTCCCCATGGTAGCTGAAGTGAATATTTGCTCATTTCTTTTTCAAGCTGTTGCTTCAATTTTCAGCCATCTAGAGATTTACAGTTAACATAAGAGGCAGACAGGTCTTATGCCATCTCAGGTGGGACTCCAAGACATGGGGTCCTCTGAAAGTCAAACTGAAAAGAAAGAAAAAAAAAAAAGAAAAAAAGCAAAAGCTGAGTGAACATATGTCACTGCTGTCCAACCACACTCTTCAGTTTATGCTACGCTTGATCCACCATGATCCTTCACAATTCACAGGCTGAAAACAGGCGCTGTCTTTGGGGCTCTGCCATTCCTGTTTTTTAGATCTTTACCCCTCTGCTCTTTCAAATGAGGACTTTTCATTAACAAAACCTATGAAAGCAAGATTCTGATTTTATACACTACGTGGTCAAGGGCTGGCACTCCAGAAGTGCTCCCTTAGCATTGTGGGTTGTGCTACAGCTTGGAGAGTACGACAACTCTAGCAAAGGGCCAGGGACTTGAATACTGACAGGCTGGCATGACCCAAGGGAGAGCAGAATTTGGACCAAACACATATACAAGAGATCATTTAGCTGTGCTTTGCTTGACAGCATTCCCATTTTATGGGGAATCATCAATCCTAGGCCTGTTGCCCCAATTGTGAACTGTATTGCTTAGAAGAATACCCAAAAAACAGAGAACCACCACCTCACATTTTTCCTCCTCCGGCATCGGGAGCCAGCATCTCTACAAAAGCCTAGCCCAGCCCTCAGGACCTGTTTCCCACAATTACCTGTAGACGTCAGCACTGCTCCAACATAGTTTCCCCTCCTCTAAAAAGGCCAACTTCCACTCCACAGCACGCACATTAGGGAGACTCAGAAGAGAGGGCATAAAGTTGCAACACTCCCTGAAATACCAAGAAAACCTCTTCAGACTGGGGAGCCAGTCTGTCCTTTTTAACATGCTGCAGTGCTCTAAGGAAACTGCGTAAGGGGAAAACTGGCACTGGAGCCTCTTCCACTAACCATGGGAGAAGCATTTGACTAGTAAGGTAAATCCACAGATCAACAAGAAGCAAAGGTGCAGCAACAAATCACAGTACAAGCAATATTCATTTTACCAGCAGAGAGTTTACTGAATCACTGCCCTATGCCAGCCTACTGTCAGAATTAATTAATGCAGGCTGCAAGGCCTCTTTAATAACTATCTTCAGCCAGCCCAGACAAAGACCCCAAACGTCCTCCTTGACAGGCACATGCGGTGCTTCTCATGATGCCATTCCCTGGAGCAGGCTGTGCCCACCTAATCACCAGGCCAATTGCTGCATATGGCAACCGTGCTGCAAAGAGTGACGCAGCAGAGTCGCTGAGCCTCCCATGACATTTTAGCCAAGAAAGGGCACGAGGTTCTTGTGTACATGATCAGCAGGAAAAGTCCTAATGTACCTGCTAATGAGGAGGAGTCACATCTTCAGAAAGGGGAACAGCCTCCCAGGGCTGGAAAGATCTCAAAACTTTCGCAAGCCCTGAAATTGTGGGGGCAGAAACACACTGAAGAGACAGGAACAACTGGTCAAAGAAGTTTTAAAATTCTTATTTCAAGGAAAAAACACATTATTTCTTTGCAGTCATGCCCACTTCAAACTTATTTTTGAGGAGCAAAAAAGGCTAGGACTTCATTCCAACAATAACAGCATCCACACTAATTTTCTAAACATTTGAAAAAGAAAATTAACTTCTTGCATCTATTTTCTGAAAAGTGATTTAATAGCTAAGACTTGTTTTCAAACATCACAGTTTCCAACAGCAACACTGCATTTAAATTCAATGTTCTTTTAATCACATAAATGCAAAGGGACTCCCAAAAGCTTTTGTGGCTCTTAATGCATTTGCTAAACCTGCCTTGCAAAAAAAACCAAAAAAAGATAGTAGGCATCAGCACAAAAGTGTAAGTTCTATTCATGTCAAGCTGACAGACAGATCAAAGAAGAAAAGTAGCTCAGGGAATTTTAAATATCTATTAATTTTGCTACTAAAAATATATCCAAATTGAAGATCTTTTTCACAGCTCCAAACAAAATCTTTTTGAAGTATAGTTGAGCATCTCCTTGTAGCTCCCTGATTTTCAGCAGTGAGGGCATGTAAAATGAATCTATCCTAACCACAGAGTAGTCAACTGCGTCACCACTGAGTTACCTGCCAGGGGTCTGTACACAAAAGGAAGTCACATGAACGTGTATTCAGCATGGTGGAAAAAAAGCTATACTGCACAAATATTTGCGAGCAGAGAGATCACAGCTCTTCGCTGTACCAAGGTCCAATGAATTTACAGTGGCTGTGGTCTAGAGGTAACTTACCAAACATGAAGATCACTCTGAAATGGTCATTAGTGATCAGGCTCCCACTGACATGCAAGATTTCTGTGCTCGTATAGGTCCTAAAGTCATTGCAGATATATAATGTGGATCTATTCTTAAACTAGTATGTTTATTCGACGTTGAAAAATTAATCTCATAAAGGTGTTTACATTCTAGAAATGTAAAATGTCTTGTTAAACTGTAATTTTAGCCACTTTTATATAGTCAAAGTACATAATTGTAACAATTACAGCCTACTGATTCAAGGGAGGGAAGAAAAACCTTTAGAAAGAGTAGTATGTTTTATGGGGAAAAAAGGATAATCTGGGAGTACCCACTCTTTCCAGCACGTCTTGAAAAATCTCCGAGTCCAAACTGGTTTATCTAGCATTATTAGCAGACACTACCTTTATCAATGCCACAATCATGATCTATAGGCAGTTCTCTAAGGTATACAAAATATAAAGCTATATGAAACAAAGTTATTTTGTCAAAACTAATGCTTTGTCTGATGCAAAAGCCCAAACCGAGCTTGAACCTAACAGCGTGATGGTGTGGGGTGTTCAAACTATGCCTGAAACAATGCCATCATGTTCATGCTCTGTTGACCTTGCATTGAGACAACTTCAGCCACAGCTGTAATCAAACCAAAACAACCAAAATTAACAGACACAAGGCCCTTCTCCTCAAATTTTTCTTTGGCTTCAGCAATGCTCTCAGGTATACAATATTTGCTTTAACTTCCCAAAATGGCAAACAAATCAAAAAACCCTTTGCACAATAACATCAGAAGGCCTGCCAGTGCTAAGAAGTAACTAAGAGAATCTGTTGCATACTGTACCACATGAGCTTGGTCTGGACAGAGAAAGAGACACAACTGCAAAACCACGTGTCCTCCAGAGTTGATTCTTTCCCTGCAGAAACCCATATTCCTAAGTAACAGGTTTTGGCAAGTAAAGGATTAACATCAATTTTACAGCGACAAACCCTACCTTTATTTGCATGTGTACAACCACATTGGAGACTGTATACACACAAATAAAGGTAATATTTACTCCACAGAGCTGAACTTATTGAAAGCAATGGCAAACCTCCCCTTGGCCTTCTGTGATGTAGGAGTTGGACTTGTAAATATATAATTAAGCTACACCTACAAAATCATTCTGGTAGATCACGCAAAAATATCTCAAAAATTTATGGAACCATATTCCATCCAGCACTTTTGCCATTTGACAGAAAGATGACAACAGGCACAAGAACCACTTTCAAAGCTGCAGCATTAAGGAATTCAGCCCTAGGCATAGTTAGCTCTATATGGAGACCAGCCATATTTTTTCTTACTTCCATACTTTTATCTATGCATACAAAGAGAACACCCAGGAACATGCTGAGTGAATTAAACTGAACACATGCAATATGCTCATTCCTTGACCCAGTATTTAAAACAATTCAGATTAGTGCATAGTTGTGAATATTAAGTTAGGATCTTTTCAGCTCTGCACAGACATGAATTTTAAGACTCTCTGCATAAGAAGATGGTATTTGAGTTATGCATAGTAGCTACATGTATGAATGTCTCTTCTGGAAGAAAAATTATTTACTGAAATATTGCATACTGTAAAAGATAAGTGCATGGTTTGAGGACTTTTGTCATTATGCATAATTGGTTTAGTTTCTTCCTGGACACGGAATCTCCTGGCTTTCTTCTCCTGATGGGCCCACTGACCCCAGAACGAAGGGCAGGGTGTGCACGGTCGCAGCCATGGTCACGCTGCGCAGTGCAGCAGGCTGCACAGATCCCTGAGCGAGGGGAGCCGGGAGCCAGCCCACCCCAACAGGTCTGCAGGTCCCAGCCAGATAACCGGGCAGCTGCATTCAGAGGGCTGCTCCCAAGAGCACCCCACCTGCAGTCACCAAAACCATTTTTGTACAGCACTCCTCAGCTGCCCTGGCTCCATGGGAAGCATGGATAAAGGAGACTCCTGTGCACCCATGCCCAAGGACATTCCCTCGGTCCTAAGTGAGACCTAGACATGGTTGAAATGAGCTGCCACCAGCTGAACTCCTTCACTTCCCAATGTACCTGCGTGCTGCTGCCAGGGGATCTCCATGCCTTGCACAAATGTCTCAAGTACCACTCTATGTTACAGAATCTTACAGAGTAAAAATAAACTAACACAATAGGAAAAGCAAGGAGCATTATAAAATTTACTTTGTTAGTTTGCTCCAACACCTATATATTTCTCTAAGAATACTTAACATAGTACAGGATTTACTATGTACACAAATAAAGCTTCAGCAGCATGAGACCCCCGCAGTTCTGGACCGTACATGAATGCATTTTACAAGTTTCACATTGATGTGCTACGACCAAAGAAAAATAAGTGTAGCAATGTCAGTAGGAATGATATCTATGCTGAGCCTAGGGTTCTCTCTTTCCTTCAGCGTACTTGTGAAGGCATGGGGGCAGTCGGCAAGAACAATAGCAACAAATTCCAAACCTTTCTTCTACTGCTTTTTTCCCCCCCCATTTTCTTTATTTAAACCTGTATTCCTGTAACTTACATCCTTTGTTTGTAACTAGTACCCAAAGCACTTGTGCAATTGTTGCTTGCCAAAAGCAATTTTATCCCAGTTACATATGTTCTATAAAACACACTTTATGCCTTTTTGCTAATACATTTCCTACTCTAGGTCAAAAGAGAAAACAAATACGCAAAAAACTACCAAAATGCCTAGGCTCCTTCCACCTGTTCCTCACCCTATCTCAACTGGATCCAACACTGAAGTGGTAGATGCTTGTCACTTGCATGCACTCCTAAATTCCACAAATTCTTCCTGAGCTCATTTTTGAGGCTCACTTTCGTTACTGCTGTAGCAGAGCACACGTTCAGAGAGTGAGCTATTGAACTATCAGCAAAGATTACTACTGCAGAATCTGCAATTTCTTAATGAAAATGAAGTTGCTTCTGAAAATAAACAAACGTAATTAGCAAGCCAGTGCTCTGTGAAATTTGCACCATTCTCTTGTTAACCTATATGTCAAAACGTATTACTTGTGTGCATGTAAATTTGCATTTGCAGTTCAGTAACCTCACAGATTATGATCTAACCACTTTTGGAAACACAAGAAATAAAAACAAATCCAGTGTGTGGCTGTAATTTGTTATTTTATTAGAGCCTTGTTCTTTAGCGTTTCTAACTGCTTAGGGCTTGATCTTCATAAACTGCATCCTGTCTAAAAGGAGCTATATTATTTCTACAGTGAAATTTCTAATTCCTTCCCTGCTCCCAATTAAGTCAAATTAGTTCTCTCTTGCATCTAGCTTCCTTATTACAGGGTTGGGCCCAAGCATACAAACATACAAGCATGTTATAGAACAACGCCATTTCAAGTTACTTACAAGTGCAAAATTTTGTCTGTTAGGGCAACCTGAGATCCTCTCAAGAAGCAGGTCACTGACCTCACCAACTGGGCACCCTCATAGCACCAGGTGAACCCTTCTTCAAGTTCTTAACTTTGAGTGACACAGTACAAAGCATGAAATGTTTCATTTCCAGATGTAACACGACCTATGTCAACCTACTTAGCCCAGAAACTAGTTAATGCAGGAGGTTTATGTTTAAAGATGTTTTGCAAAACAGTGTTTTATACTACCCTCTACGTATTAAAAAAACCCACCACAATTCCAACATCAGTAGTACAGCTCCCCACCTTCACTGCAGTGGCTGACACGTGATTTCTTCACCATCTAAATTACTTCTCCCACCCCCTCACAGAATTTGCAGCACAGAATCACCCCTTTGTACCTTCTCCTGATCAGAAACTGCAGGGACTTGTATCCTTGAATAGCGATACTGGTTTATAAAGCTGGATCTACTGAACCCTAACTTCCCTCCTGCATGCAGCCCATTTCTCCCATTCCTAAGCAGCAAACCACGTCAGCTCTGCAACATTAGGACCACTCTTCCTGCCATACAAAAGGCTCCCACTTCCATAGCAAGCATATCCAAAACTGGCTTAACTCCACAGTACTACTCTTAACCAAAACTCAGATTAGGGTTTGAACTGCTCGTTTACCTCACCTCCCAGCCTGGTGACTGAGATATCCTCTCTCTTCTTTTTCTTTTCCAGTCCTACCTAGAAAGGTGGAAAGGGTTCAGGGAAGGAATAGCATGCTCAGAAGAGCATCTTCCACATGACAAATAACTAAACAAGCTATTGCTTTTCAATTCAGAAAGGGAGATAACTAAGGCAGAAAATTAAACAGTTCTGTAAAGTCATGATGGCATAGAGAGAGTGTACAGGGATGATTTGATCATTCCCTCTTCAAATACAAAAAGCTAGCAGGAATCAGGTTAAAAACAGACGGAGATAGTTCACCAGAGAGTGAATAGCTGAGCCATAGAGTTCTTTGTCAAAGTTACAGCAGGTACTAAAAATTCACATCTTCAAAGATAAAACAGCTGTCTCTGGACAGAAATCAATTCAGGGTAATTAGACCTATGGAAAACAGATTTGTCTCAAGAGTCCCCTGAATTTCTGAGTGGTCAGAAACTTGGAAAACATTTTAAAATAATCAGAGGTGGTCATCCTGTTCTTACATCCCTCCTATGCAGCTATTTATGACTGCACTTGGGCACAAGGCACCAGCCATGTGGCCTGACCAGCACGGCATTCTTACAGATCCAAACCTGGAAGCAGATTCTCTCCAAACCCAGAACAAAGGCCTCACCAAACTGTCACAATTCCTGCAGAAGACACTGAGCATTTGCTCCCGTTACAGCAACGGAACTCTTCAAATTCTCCCTGTAGTAACTTCTGTGGAGTGCTACCTTATTTTTATGTAGTACAGAGCCATTTGGTTTTGAGCTACAAAGCTAGTTAGGTATTGCTGCCGAGATTTTGTTCTTGTGCCATGAATCTCTGGCGTGATGACCATGTAAACACACTGCAGGGGAACACTGCGGTATTCTAAAATATTAAATATTGATCCCTGGAATCTTCAAGGTTTTTTCCCCTTTAGTCCTGTTCTGTGATATATGTACTATCTTTTCTGCTCACCTATTTGATTATGCAAACTGTAGGAAAGACCTGACATAAGTGCTTCCGCTACTTTATCAAAAAGTATTGCTGAAAGAAACCCTTAAAACAATGGAGGCCATTACCTGTTATTAATTCTTTTAGAACATTACACAGAGCAAACCCACAAATTAGGGCATGCTCTTAGAAGTCAGTGTGTCCAGCAACACCCCAACAATCAAAGGAAAGTAATCCATTGGCAAGTTATCCTTCTCTCCTTATTCAAACAGACCTCTATGACTTTGTAATGATTAAGAAAGCCACAAGGTTTCATCAGCTTTCTCTTCTGCTTCTTGAATCAGTTTCAAGTTTTGCACTTGGGCAATTTCCAACTAGATCAGCATATGGGTGGTTTTGCCTGATCAAAGTCAGGAACAGAAACATGGCCAGGCCATCTACTGATGAACGATATGGATATCAGTATTTTCAGTCTCACGCAGCACGGCAGGACAATGTCTGGCTATAGCGATCCATCATAACTGATTTCTTCATAGTTTTATAGTCCTAGCTTTTACCCTGTGAATTGGTTCATCTTCCCTAAGTGACACACAACCCAGATCACAGTCATTTCATACATCTCCCGTAAGTCCATCAAAATTTACTCAAGCAGTTTTTAAATCATATTCACTCCCAGCTCTTCATGCTGCAGCTTCTTTCCTCATTAACTACAGGTGTTTCTGGAAGTGACTCCTTTGCAAGAAACTCCATTATGTCACCACTGGACTTAGCGTACTCACCATACTCACCCCTGCCATTCACCACACAATCATGGCATGCGATCGGGATACAGGAAGAAGACCAAGCAGAGATGTGAATGTTAAACTTCAGTATGTTCAGTGAATGCCATAGCTCTTGGGCTATAACACCAGGTTTCATTTGGCCAATACATAATTATTTTTATATGGCAGAACACCTTCAGCAGGGGAGCTGATCACAGACTTACCGCGGTGGTTAGTTCACTGTCTATCATTTTGCAACTAAAATTTTGCAAAAGAAATGAGAAACATGCAAGAGTCTTGATTTTTCAGATGCACTGTGGGAATGTTCAAAATCTCAAGTATTTTCATAGTTATCTTCTTGGCTCCATTTGTTCATTCACGGAGGAAGATAGCAAACCAGTTCACAAGCTGTACTTATGGCCTAGCACTATCAAACAGCCCATCTGGGAAATCTCATCAGTTGTTTGTGAATATAAGACACTGCAAACAGTCTGCTCTGTCCAGTGAGACCATGAACACTGCACCTACTCTAAGTTACCAAATGCAACTCAGTCTTTATCTGCAATGCTCCTGTTTCTTACATTCTGGTTATCTCCTCAGCAAACATAATGTGTAATTATCCTGAATTATGTGCCAGTTGTTCAGCCCAGGAGAAGAACTACAATGAAGCCAGCAAGACCAGATAACATAGATCCCGAGGGAAGACAGGTAAGTCTCACAGGAATTACCACTGACTTCTCTCAGAGAGGCAGTTCTGAATGTTGTTTTTATCCCAGCATGGTGTCTTTAAAATATTTTGTTTGTTATATGTACACAGAGAAACTGAATTCAGCTCTAGAAGTGAACCATTGGCCTCAGTCATCATCCAGGCATGGTAAAACATCTAGATTCATAATAAGCCTGAAATGCATTTACAAGACCTCATCGCACATGATTCCTCCAAATTCAGAAGCAATTCACTATTGCAGTTTTCCGCACAAAGGACAGCAAAAACAAGAGAAATTTCTTGACTTCCGCTGTCCTATGCTATTAAAATACCAGAACAAACATTATCAAGAAGATGAAAAGGTGACAATTTTACAGTTCTAGAGAACTGAAGGTTTAAATGTAACTTCCAGTAAGAAACAACTGGGAAAAAAAAAAAACCCCAACAACTTTGTGCAACTAAGTAGCCCCTAATGAACAAATTCTTGGGTGGAAAGATTTGGTGATAAACTGCATACAAATCATAGACACTCTGCTAACCTCTTTTCTGAGCCACCACCAATTAATGTGCCCCACTGAATTATATATACACAAACACATCCTACACATACTGCCTCACGAAGGGGCAACCGGAGCCGTGCTGAAACAACTTGGCAGGAGCTGGGAGTCATTTCTGCCATTAGCAAGAGAGACGGGATCCTGCTTATCAGCTTGCAGCTTTGCAAAGACAGCTGCTCTCTGGCTCCCAAGTCCATAAATTACAAGGTAATACTGAAATGTAAACCGAGGTATACTTTTTTTACAATTTTCCTTACAAAACCTTACGCTATGTGCTGTTAAAGGTATTGTAAATGCTATATTATATAAATTAGTTGAAACACCTCCTGTCAAGTCCTCCCTATAGCTTATGGTTTGACAGGTAAGCAGAAAAGACAGTCTTTGTTTATTTTTGTACTATGTGAAAGTAGAAAAACCAGGCATGCTTGAAAAATCAACTCAAAAGCATTTTTAGAAAGTCACACAGAGTAGCAGAAGACACTAGTGATGATGATAATAATTAGCACCCAGACACACATGTCAAATATTGTATTTCTTCAACTAGTAACTGCATTATACCACACTACCAGCAAAAAAAAAAAAAAAAGTGGATTCTGCAAATGTTTTGTCTTCTTTTAGTAACCTCTGTCATTTGCCTTTTGTGTCTTCCCTCTTACTTACTCTCCTAAAACATTGTAAAGGAATCAGCATCTCTCAGAAAAACACTGCAAAGACAGTCTTTTGGCTCTTTCAACATTCAACTCTCATGGTAAAAACGATTAAGTTTAAAAAGGAGC
>Ga0181612_174142_pt1 | contig 13175 bp, 5 predicted proteins | sample HoacroProtozoa21_FD_119630 | JGI IMG/M metagenome (GOLD analysis project Ga0181612, IMG submission 119630) | Hoatzin crop microbial communities from Cojedes, Venezuel. Combined Assembly of Gp0051906, Gp0051904, Gp0051908
ACCTCATAGTGAAGAAAATTCTCTATGTTAATATCTAAGCACAGCTTTGGTTTTTTTTTCAAAATCGATTCAAGATGCATTTTATCCAGTTTTTCCAAGGGGCAGGACAAGGATATGTGCCAGCAGAATAGCTGTTGATACCATAAAGCCATTAAATAAAGAACATAATTTCAAACTAAACACTGGAATCCTGTCACAAACTAAACACTCCATCTGGTGCCATTTAACTGAAATAACTTCTTCAAGGCACCACTCCCATGAAACATACAAACTTCAAACAGCATTATTTTACTACAAATGTGGGCTATAAAACTTGATAGAAAAAAAGGAAACCATAAAGTCCTCAAGTTTCCTCTGAGCCTGAGCTAGAATCCAGATCTTCCTGAATTAAGTCACTTTCAACATGTTGCAACAGATCTTCAGACGAATGAGGGTCCCAGTAGATATAAGTTTTATTTTCATAATTCATCCTCAGCTTGGCTGGGAACAAAGTAGCCACCTTCACATTTTTGGCAAGAAAACTTTCTTTACTGGAATAAAGGTTTGCCTTTTCAATGGGGTGTTTGGCAAGAGATCAGGAAAAAATAATATCTGATTTCCTTCACACTTGACTTGCCTTTTTTTTTCTTTCAAGCTTTAGTAAGAACTTTCTCTCCATCCTTCAAATCCTCCAGCCAAACTATAATTGCTTTGTTAGGTCCTTTTTGATCCACTCACATACCCAATATTTTATATCTGCTTTACAAATATTGTCTTTTTAATGACACTGAAAACTGTGAGTTTTGGAAATAATTTTTTTGCCTTGACTTCACAGTTTACTAGAATCTGAAACTCCTTTACTCGCAGTAAGATTATTATGCCAACGTCATAAACCTGTATTTTATTTTCCAGCATAACAATGAGTTTTCTTTTATGAGACTTTAAACATTTATCAGGGGCCTCTGCTCTGTATAACTCTTGTCCCTACAATGTCTTTTCTTTGGGTATTTTTCTACTTTAATTATGTACCAGTCTATGCTGTGGACACTCTCTTTCTGCTAATCAATTTAATCTCACCAGAACCAGCATGATATTCCTTCCACAATAAGCTCCCACATATTTATTAGTATTATAAAAAAATGTGAAGGGATTGCTACAATAATTCAGCCTTCATAAACTAAACGTGAGTACTGTTCCTGCACTAAACTGAAAGAAAACACTAGAGATTTTTGGTGCTAGTTCATAACTGTAAAAATTATTGTGTGCAAATTTGTTTTTACAGTGGTCTGAGCAAAAATGAGAAATTCTTAACTACTCAGATAGCAAAACTTACAAGTCAAGAACATGGGATCTCTGTAGGCTTCTACAGAACACCATAAACATACTGCTGTCTACAACAAATTTCCCCTGACCAAGATCATCTGCCTTGTTTCCCTCTGAAATAAAAGCTGCACAAAAACCTGGTGGAAATTCACTGGCTTAGGAGACTAACCTAGGGACTTTATGAACTGTTTGGAGCTTGAAAGAAGCCATGTTTTACCTGAAAGTCGTAAAAGACAGCAGACTTGAAGAGGGAGAATTTACATACTGTGCTGGAAAACTCCATGCTTTGGAGCTGAACGAGAACAAGTAGCTGCAACTTTCACAGAGGTCTTATCCATGACATTAAATCTAGGATGGTTAACAAAATCATGTCTATTAAATATGATACAGACCAGGGTGAAAATTTAAGCAAAACCAACAACAGCAACAAATAAAAAAAATTCTGAAGAAAGTTGAATATTTCAACCAATTGGACAGAGAGTTGTACATTACGTTACTGTTCTCAACTTTATCTCATACAATCTGTAATAGAAAAGAGTAAATTTGTTATTAGGCAACTCCATGGTGCTACAGGGAAATTACATATAATAAAAAACTAATAGAAATTTTAACAGTGGTGATGTACCAAGGCCAATTTAAAAATGCTTATAACTGTATTTTAAATTCCATAGTACTTGCAGGGATATATATGAGGTTTTAACAGAATGAGATGCTGAGGGAAGCTCTCAAGGGTTCCTGGAAGCAACTTGTTAAAATTCTGTCACTAAATTGAAGGGAAATTGAGGATAATTTTAAAACCTCTAATGCAATTCCTACATTCTCTGGAAAGAAAAAAACATCCTACTAGAAATGTTTGGTCCCTGGTAGTCATGAAAACAACTAAAAAAGAATAATTTATTTTGCTTTTGGAATGCACAGCACTGGTCCCAATTACATTGTTAAAAATGTCTTGGGGATAATATAACCCAGCCACCTACAAGGTCTTTATGTCCAGCCCCTTTTCAATTACATAAGCTCGAGCTTCTGATGTTGTGTCACTAGACTGCATATTTTTTTGCTTTCGTGGTTGAAGGAAGGCTTGTAGGATTCGTTTGTTTGTTTTCAATGGGTAAACATATCGGTAGATTTTCTGGTCTAGTTCTCTTCTTGAAGTTTGGGGATGGTAGGTTACTTTAATACAAACTGTAGGAGAAAAGGTATTTTGGTGCCTGATGGCAGTAGAGTGAAAAGAATTAGTGCTTACAGCTTTGTCCCCTTGATGCACCCAAATATAGAGTGTCTTGCATATGATCTTAAAGACTTTGTGACTGACTTTGAAACAACTTTGTGCTTTCATTCCATTTTGCTGTATATTGTATTGTGCCTTCTGCCAATACGGAAGGAGGTCTTGTGTAAAAATTTAGGCTTCAGTCCTGTAAACACACAGGCTTTTAAGAAGTTGAATAGTCCTATTGCTTTCTGGGGGACCACTCATGTATTTGAAGTGAACCATTCACATCCGCATTTGCAAGAAAGGAGTTTAATAAGTTTAAGTATTAGGGTCAATGTGGACTAACATTACAAATGAATTTCTGTTCCAGCAGAAATAGCTAAATCCTACCCCTTCCAAAGCAGTGGTATGAAATCGGAATTAAAGTTTGCTTGCTGCTATTTCTCAGGAGCTTTACAACTAAACCTAGCTATTGACAGACCTCACACAAAGTTCAAAACCCTAAAAACCAGCATTACTTTTACAGGTTTTGTTACTATGAAAACCATAGTGGAGAAATAACATTTTTTCTAACTGATGTAATTTTTCTGTATCTTTTGTTTTGAACTAAGGCAAAGTGTGAATATTTACAAAAAATGTTTAAATGTAAGCAAGAAAGAATGGTTTGGGGATTGCACTACTAAGCTAAGATCAATAAAATACCTTTAACAGATGATATTCTAATAACTAAATCATAGATGTTAAATATTTACTCTTCGTATAAAACTCACAAAGTGCACCCTGAAGTTACTCATCATGTTTATATTTTTAAGTTGCCTTGTAATATTGTGAGAGATTTAAAATGACTGTACATCAGAGGAAAATATATATTCACCTTGGAACTATAGAAATTTATGTGCCCTTGGCCACCAAAGCTATTCTGGTAAAATTAGGTAGCCAAAACCCAAAATAGGTATTCACCTAATGTATTCCTAAAGTATTTCCTAATGCAGTCCCTAGTATGCCTTTTTAAGGTGCATAGGACACAATTTATTATCTACAAAGGAAGCAAGGCAATATGTTTGAGTAAATACTTTAATATTAAACTGTGATTTTTCTCTGTAAGATATATAGACAAATATTTCACATAGAATTTTTGCAGTGCACATTGTGAAAGAACTCTTTATTTCAATTTGGGTAATTTTCACAAAGATGTAGTAAATGTAGAATTTTTTCAGCTGTCCCCAACTTGAACATCAACAGCGATCTTTCTGTTGGCTTTAACAACAGCAAATCAATGCCATGTTACAGCATATACAAATGAACATACAGCAGCTGAGAGATCAGAAGTTTAGCTTGAATACTCGGTCAGTCTTAATGCTGTCTTCTTACCTGTATGCATTAAAATATGGCTTTAAGTACATGATTGCATAGTACTATTTTTATTAATTAACTAAAAACACAAGAGACCATGAATTTTTTGAGAACTTTCATCTTTAGGTTGAGTACAAACATTAAAGTTTTTAGTTCAAAGACAAATTAAAATAATAGAACATTTTTATCAGTATTATCCCTTTGTCACAACACAATTAGAGACTGAGCATGTTTCACTGATCATATTATGGTACTAGCACTGCATGATACATATGTCATATACTAGCAATGTAAAATTGTTCAATTTGTTTAAGTGAGTGGAACAATTATATGTAAAATAGGAGTTTGCAAAGCCTGGGTCTAAGTTTGTGCCCATTAAAATTAGTAAGACCTCTTTAACTGGAAAACCAGAAAATATTACCCACTTTTGACTATGCCAAATTTAATTCTGCAAATATTTTAATTGCACAGCTGGTGCATTGTATTTCCATCCATCTACATTTCTTTTACGCACTCCAGTCATGCTCCAAAGCATTGACATCATTCTTTCCAAATGAATTAACAAGTAAAAGGGAATGAAATTGTAGGAACTTCTGTTCAATTACAGTTTCAACTGATAACACTGTGCCATACATCACCACAATACCTCTCTGTTCCTCCTGGCTTAAAGAAGGTCAAACTATGTAAAGACAGAGTTCATATGTTCACCATATGTAAAAAAACCTTCAAAGTAAATGGTGTAAGGCAATGGTCAATCCTAAAGAGAACACAAGCTATAAACATCAGTTGGACAGACCAAGTTTTAATTTTACTGGTTAAAGTAGCATAACAGAAACACAACACAGTGGTTTTTGTGTGAGTTCTCCATAGGTTTCAAAATCATCAAATAAAACACTATACTCTTGAAGCCATGCTTCTGACAGACATTCAGAGGAATCCTTGCCCTTGACTGACAAAATGCAAGTCATAAATACAACTGACTCATGTGATCTTTTCTTAAGTTACAATTTCACCTTTCACCAATATCTTTGTATATCTTCACATTTTCCACCACAACAGGCAACAAACTTAATGCTCTTAAAGAAATTTCACATATATGGACAGTCAAAGGCCAGCTAGAATTGAGGGACCAATATAGATGGTTTTACCAGCAGTTAATAAACATTATTATATATCTTGGTATAAGCTACACCTAAGTGCAGCTTTTTAACTAGCATCTCTGATCATTGACCACAGATCACATCAGGAACATGGCTAACGGCAACAAAGATGCATAATATAAGCATACTGTCTTCAGAAACAGGAGGAGTAAACTATTGGTGGAATGGTTCCTCAGACATAACAAAGGAGCATTAGACACCTCAAATTTTAACAACTGTCGATCAGAAAAACGAAAATCAACTAATCAAAGAAAGCCACTACAACTATGCTAGTATCCTGGAATTCAAAACACTTTGAAAGAATATGGACATTTCAAATATGTGCATGCATGCATTTATACAGGTAGGCAACATATGTAAAGCCAGGCTGTGCTGTTCATACAAATACAGCAAACCTGGTATAGCCCCTTTGATGTTGCTCAGCACAGAACACATGCCTGTTTCATCCTAATATAAATGGGATATTTCCTTAGTCTGAGCATTTAAGGCTGTCCTGCAGTTGAAGTTGTCCAAGAACTAGAAAGTAGCCTCTAAAATCATGTTTACAAATCTTGTGTATGGATGGAACTGTAGAATTTTAGAATTAATGTGACTCTCCATTACATTTAAAATTTATGTCTTCATCCAGTTGAGATGTATTCTTAGAAACAGTCCTTCGACAAATCACAGCCCTGACAAAAGAACTGAGAGACTGAGGGTGAGCTGCTCTGGACTTTAAATTTGAGAAAATGCTCTTAAGATCACCCTTAGGATCACGTGTGGTGGTGTTACCCCGAGTGGCCCTAAGCGACCACTGAGAGATTTGTTGTTTCACTTTAGGCTATCCTTTTTTTTCTGGAGATTGAATTTTAAAGATGAAAACATTATAGTTTAAGGACAAAAGTTCAACCTGAACATCCAGTTTCCCTGTGGGTTTCAGTGAAATTGTTTTTGTGATCTTGTGCCTAAAAATGAACTGAATGTAACACAGCAGGCATTGGGTAACACAATACTGACATTCAAAAACAATTAAAGTGGCCCCAGCTTTATTAATAGCCAGGGAATATTTTGTTTTCTAAAACAGATGCTTTAGTTATACCACAGAAATTTAATACATGACAGTTGTTATAGAATCAAGCCATATATTTTATAACAGTGAGCGCTATTGATCAGTGTCTTAATTTAGTTCGCTTCATTTGACCATTCACCCATAGTCTTTCAAAGGCTATATTATTTATTTAAGCCTGAGATATCTGATAATATCTAATTAGTCATTAGTATAAGTCAGTGGAACAGATTTTTTAATTGGAAGAGTAGGTTTTATCCCATGTACCAAAGTGAGAAATTAATTTAAACTGGATTAAACCACAACTCTTCAAGGCCTTTCAGGGCAAAGATATCACAGGCCGGTGAAACTTTATGTAACGGAAGTCCATAAGATGAAATAAACAAAACAAGACAAAATTTCTTCCTATTTTTCTAGTATTGTTTAAGCAAGACTGTGCTTGGAGCTGGAATTCCTGGAATGTTTCCCCAGATACATTCTGCAAATGCATTCCCACTTCGCTGAAAGCACATTTCACCTACTGACAGATTCACGACTACGTCTTATTCTGCTGTCATGCTTCCTTAGATAAGTTGGTATTTTCAAGAGACAATCAAAATGTACTGGAAATTCTGCTAGCACTTAATTTAAAATGTTGTATCTCTGCCTATGTAGATCTTTCATTTGCACAATATCTGTATCACTCTCTGATTCTCTTCCTTGGCTTTTTTGTCTTTCACATCAAGCTTCAATTTTTGTCATTTACATTCAACTTGTCCTTCTTTGTCATCCCATTGTAGCCTGTCTCAGCCTCTGGGTTACTTCTGCATAGCTTCTACGTACCTGTTTGTCCTGGCATCAGCCCCATGTACTATTTATATTAATTAAAATAGCTTTTTTTAATTAACTTTCTCTGTCCGCTAATGCTAATTAATTTCAACAAAGACGTTGCTATCTAGTCAAAAGAAAACACAGCAACATGCACGTGTAGATCTCTCTCGTGGATCTTCCTATGCATTTTGGGATGGATTTATTTTATCTACATATTTAGACTGGAAAATCCTCAAGGCAGGACTTCTGTCTCAATCCCTTCTTGATTCTGTGAAGCAGCACAATGCCGGCACCTGGCAAATAATTTGTAATAAGAATAATAAGCTGTGTTTTGCCAGGCATGAGCTAACAGTGTCCTTTCCAAGGTTATGTGGCAAGTATGAGAGACACAAGGTACTTTTTTCTTGAATGAGAATGGTTTCTCAGAAATATTCACATTTTAAATGGTAAAAATGTAATTTTTCTGTTTTTTGTTTAACCAAACTGTTCTTTTTCAGACTAAAGCTGTTTAAACAATACAGCTGACCTGATTCTCACCTCAGATAACTGGCAAAAGAGGCACTTTCAAATCCAGGACTTCAGAGTGTTCCAGAAAAATCTCACATGGATTGCTGTCTGCATCTGAAGGTAAATTAGACTACTAAAAAGGACACAAATGAGCTCTAAACACAGGGAGCTCAGAGCTTAAACTAGAGATAATTATATTGTTATAATAATAGTAAAATTCTTCCTCCTTGATTCTCAGGCTTTGCACCCTTTGACTTCTTGTGACTGTTCAATGTAATGAAGTGAGCATATCCATCCACAAGTATTTGAAAATCTTAGGCCTAACTGTGTGTTGTGTTTTACAGCACATGGTGGAGTTTTTTCAGTGTTGAGACATATTTTTCAGCCCCAGAACCCAAACTTTCTACATGTACGTGCCGGTTAAGAAATATTAATTATTTTCCCTAATTCAGTATGGATACATGATATAATCCAAACTTTATTTAAAGTTTGCTCTGAAAAATATTCCACATTATCAATGCTGGAGACACACAATACTTGAGGAAAGGCTGCTTATCAAGCATTCTCTCTTTCCTTTCAAGACTGAGACTTCGTTAATTTCCTTTACCCGTCCATGGCAGCAAGAAATCTGCCACACTGCAAAGCCCACCTTGCCCTGCCAGACAGAGAATCCATGCCGTGTGCTGAGAGACTTTCCATGTGTATGATAACATTTGGTAGAAGAGGTTATATGGCCAATATAAAAGACAGGGGAAAACTCAAATTCCACTTTTTTTGGCCAAGGGTTTGTCAACCTTCATATCAATTGCAACAGCTTTTGTGCTGTTCATAGGCAGGTAATGACAGCTCCCATTGGTACACAATTCCTGCATGTAAAGCAGTACCAGATAAATACTCTCAGAATAAAGACATGGGGACTGTCAAAACAAATAGTAGTTTTACTTTTGCATTTCAAAAATTGCTGGGTCAGTGAAACACCATGTTAAAAATTCCTTTCTAAATATTTTATATTATTGCTTCAGAAGATAGTAATAACTGTAGAAAGCCTAGAGCTACAAACCACCATTATCATCTTTGCATTTCAGCTAGTTTCAAAATGACTGATTTAATAAAACCAAGTCTGTCAGTAGTATTTTTAAGGAAAGCTTTGGCCAGACATATGTTTTCAGGTAACGCTTCCCATCCACATACAAACCATTCCTTCATCATGAAAGGATTTTTTATACAGCTAGCTATTTGTATATATTTTAGCTTTCATGCATATGTATGTATGGGTATATATATTATAGATTATAAACATAGCCTCAGAAATATTTCTGCACATCGAGGAAGGCACACATTTTATACCAGAAGCTGTGAAGTATTATATAAAACACACAAATAGGTGAGCCTGGGCTGACTCACAAATATGTGAAGGATAAGCCTGATCCTGGAACTTATGTGAAGCTTACTGAAGGCAATAAAAAAATCTTCCATTAATTTTTCAGCGTGTTTTTCACAAGGTTTTTAACTATTCAAGCACGTTGTCCTTAGACCTATAATGAAATAATTATGGTGCTAAGCATACTTTGGGTTTTGCTCTGAATTTACAGACTGAGATGTGAAGAAGTCAGGAGAGAAAATTATTCAGAACTGTTTACTGAACACTGCTAAGCTTTGAGGATTTTTTCTATTTATGTCCAGAATTGTATACCTCTACTTATAAACGCTCTCAATAAATTCCAATGTCAGGATCTGATTATGAATATTAAGTTCATCCAATAGATTTTGAACAGACCCCAAAAACCATATCCATAGTTGGAGCAGTCATACACATGCAGCAGATCTTCTTAATTACCAGTGACATCACACATGAACTGAAATTATGATTAATTACAATTCCTTATATTAATATGCTGAATACCTGTCTAGAAAATATCCACATTAGAACGGCTTCCTCTAACTTTCACCTGTACTTTAAACTGTTTCAGAGCTAATGGGGTTGCATATAAGCTAACAACCAACATTTTTTTGACTGAATTCTTCAAGGGCAGGTGGAACAAAAGGAGCCTGTGAAGTGTTACAACTGGAAAGGACAGCAAGTGTCCGCTGTCAGTGTTTATAAAGAAAATAAGCAAGCATGCAAAACTGTAGGGTGCTACTTCCCCCTTCTCCTGGACCTGGTCACTCGGTCTCCTCCACAAAAGGTCCTGCACATCCCCTTTTGCTGCGCATAAAGATAAATTATGCAGAAATTCCCTAGAGTGTCCTTTGTGAAGATTGTGTTAGCTGATTTCTCGAGTTCACCAAACTATTGATTACCCAAAGACTTCTGACATCCAAGTCAAGAATCCAAAACAGGGGTGAGGGGCAAAATAATTTAGGCTGTCACGCACAGATTGGGCCAGCCAACTCTCTGATCTGTCTGTCCTCAAATTACATAGACGTCTTTAAAACTGAAGCGGTACTGTCTTGTGTCTGAAAGCATCAAAGAGGGTGCAGGGTTTATACAGAGAAAAAGCAAGTGCTTCCGGGTGGAAATATCTCAGTTTTGCAAGCATTATTAATTTCAAGAGGCATCTTATATAGGTGGAGCTACATAAGGCCTTGAATTAGATTGATGAAATAATAAGAAATGGCAGCAGAAAATGAATGGAGACAGCAGAAAGAAAAGACCACAGAAAACACGAGTGGAGAACGCTACCTTAGGAAGAGCATCATTTGCAAAGCACTATTTATTTAAAAATTTATATTCAATAAGAACAGATTAAAAGTGGACAAAGGACTGATAAAAAGGAGATTTGAGATGAGACCTGGTGTTGTAGGAGATTGAATGACTCCCAAAACGAAAAATGACCTCTGATTAGTACAAGGCAGCACAAGCCGAGGATAATCTGAGAGAGCTAAGGGGTAGACAGGGGAATACAAATCATAAAAAAAAAGGAGAGTAACAGAAAAGAGGGATGAAAGCATGACTGTGATGGCTTGAACTCTGTGTGCGAGGATAGGGAGCCACTAGACTGCCTCCTGAGGGGAGAAGGTGAGCATCCAATGCAGTGAAAATGATTTATAGGAAAGTGGTTTGCATGAAAGGAAGCGACAAATACAGAGAGGAAGATAAAAAAGAAATGCAAGACAGAGTTTATTTAGAAATTTAATGATTCAAAATGTAGCTCATAATTTTGCATACAATATGCATTTTTTCTCAGATACTTGGTGAGAAGCACTATTTTACATAAACTAAGCATATCACAAAACTAATTCCCCTCAAAATTTTTCTTCTGAGGTTGCTTAAGTAGAGACTTTTTCCATTATTTACAACATACAACTAAAAATGAAGATTGTCCAAACTAGAGGTATTTCAGATGAAAGATTTTATCAAGAGAGAGTTCACAACATAGTAAACCCACAAAACAGCCACTATTTTGTAACTTTAAAAAATGAAAAAATATCTATAATTACAGTAAATTCTTTTTCTACAGAAGTTTTCCTTTAAAAAAAAATAAAAGAAGAAGTCTCATCTTTATGTCTTCATTAATGTAAGGGAAACATGAGTTCCTCATATTGCTAGTTTTAACAATATTACATAAGCTAATAACTCACGTTATTAATTTGAAATGTTTTTTATAACTCAAGAAAGTCAAGTGTTTGTCTACAGTTTTAAATATGGGAATATATTTTATCATGGTCGGAATGTAACTTGTGAGCACCAAATCAAAATGGTATCACTGTCACAGGCTCCTGTCATACTTTCCCTTCTGTAAAATAAGGCTGGATTATTTTGGCCTCCTTCCTCTATCTCTGCTACCCAAATTGCAGGTTCCTTGAGGAAGGGAGTCTATCTTGCTATTTGTCCGTGAAGTGCCAAGCAGAGTGAGAATTTAGCCTCACCTGGAGCTTCTAAAATAAATAAAAATTATTGAAAAGAAAACCTTGAAGCCAGTGTTCAAAGCTATCCACAAATGCCGTGTTTAAAAGAGCTGTGAATGGCAAATATTTACTCAGTGTATTCCAGATAAATCAGAATAAACCCATTGTGCTATGTGACATTAAGATCAAAAAGACCTTCTGCTGTGAATGGGTCCATAGTAAGACATAAGGATCCATTATTTTTCTTCACTGTCATAGTTTGGAAACATTCCTAATCCCAGATTGTAAACTTTTATTATTGTCATCATTTTAGATATTAGCTACCTCAGCATATTTTCAACATAATTATGAGTTGTGAGATTGGTATTTTAGCATGCAATAAATCTGTATAATTGCAATCTATACCTCTGAGCTCACTTTTCAACTCTTAGATTGAACTACAAACCTCTGTGGTACTGTTTATGGAAAATTCCATATGCTTTTTAGGACTTTTGACCTAAATTCCTTAATGTTCTCCGAACAAGAATATCCCAGATTTTACCAAGAGACTTGTTAGGGAAAAAACACAGAAAATAAAACAAATACATTTGACTGTTTTGTTTTCTGAAGTTAAAAATCTCCTAATACAGAGGAAAAATCAGTTTTGCCAAAACATTGCCACTGTACAGAACAGCCATCTGTAAGGTGACAGGTGCCGGTATCCTGTTGTTATAAAAGTAAGACATGAACTCAAATAAACAGTGATTGCAGCTAATGGAAATGAGGAAGTTATTGACAAATGATTTGAGCTTTATGAATAATTTTAGACAGAGATGGCAGTAAAGAAGTGCAATCACAAGGAAGATGTAATAGTTCATAGAATTTCTTTATCTTACTGAATTATTTTTCTGTGAAGGACAAAGACAAAGATAAAACCAGGGTCCTGGTATCAGAAATGCATATTAATTTATAATGTATTGCTTAATGATTTCAGCCAATGGTAACAGCAGGGCTTCGAGCCTTGTGAATTATTATCAAAAAGTATTAGCTTTTCTGCTGAACATATGCATGAATGAGCAGTGGTACAAAGCTGAAGAAAAATCTGGAAGTCTCTGATCTCAGGTTACTGGAGTTCTTTTCTTTAAAGACTTACTTGACCTTACAATGGCATGTCAGCAAATTAGATTTAGGTAATGCTGTTCCCAAGAGCTCTAATTATGGCTTATATGTATATTCTGCAATTCATTAAAAAAAACATGCATTATAACAGCCTCACTGTATACTAATTTGCATACGTATCAAAATAGAATCTGAACAACCAGAATTTACAGAATGGCTTTAATTTTTCTGAAGCATTTAGATGTTTCATAAATACTCATAACTATTTTTCATGGCTGACATGCATTTCTTGAACTGTCTGAGCAAGGATAATTTACACCTGTTTTTGGAAGTGGCCAGCACAGATAACTGGTCTGCTCAAGAACATGTAGTAATATGAAATATAATTCTTTAAAAAAAATAACTGAACAGATTGCCCTAGGTGTGACATCTATGGAGGACAACGAGAATACAGTAATGAGAACGGCTTATGTTTGCTATTCCTCATTCACACTGAAAACTTGTCATAAAAATGGATTACCTGCCATTCTGTCCTGTTTGCAATTCTTGTCTTGTGCTAATAAGACATCAGAAGTTTAATGTTTAATATACCCTGTGAAATAAAATAGCATATAAAAATGTGTGGATATCAAAACATTTGCTATCTTAACCTCTTCCCTTTTACTGTGTATCTACCAGGGTGACAAACAAACACCACTTATGATGCTGCCTACTGCTTTCTAGTTTCTGGGAGTAACATTACGTGCTTGCAAGTATCACAGACATGTGGACCTTGACACATGAAAAAAACCCATCAGAAGGTGATAAACATTTTGGGTTGCTGGCAACCCCCAGGCCTGGA
>Ga0181612_109990_pt1 | contig 13173 bp, 12 predicted proteins | sample HoacroProtozoa21_FD_119630 | JGI IMG/M metagenome (GOLD analysis project Ga0181612, IMG submission 119630) | Hoatzin crop microbial communities from Cojedes, Venezuel. Combined Assembly of Gp0051906, Gp0051904, Gp0051908
CCAAGGAAGAGCAGTTTGTCGCCTTGCTGTTGTCGGTCTGCATTTTTTAGGGAGAAGTTACTTTATATTTAGATGTCAAAAGATGATGATTAATTGGTGGTACTGTCGCCAGCATTGTCTGCTTTTACACTGACACTAATGAAAAGGACACTCGCAATCTCCCTTGGCACATCTGTCAGCATCTTCTCTGTAGGCTTCTGCATCTGATGACCAATGAGAGGCAGATTAGGGTAGAGAAAATGTGTCCTAATGTTTCTACATTTCCAAAAACCTAATCTGGAATTACTCTTTCTTTCTCACTGTGATAACTGTCAAAAGGCCAAGAAAGTCCTTTTAGTCATGATTTTCTGAAGCAGAGGAGTCTGTGTTAAATCTGTTTTTCATACATGATTGTGGGTGAAACCCAAGCCAAAGCAAGAAAGGGAATAACATCTGACAAAAAAAAGTTTTGTTAGCTCACCTTCCTCTTTGGATGCTTGTAGCTGTCCTTCTGCTCCCAGATTGAACAGGCTGAGCTGCAGGAGGATGTTCTGCCTGAAAGCCGTTTACTAGCGTGAGCTCTTCTGACTGTTTGAGATTGCACCTCACCGATTCGAGTCTTGGAAGCCAGGGAACAGTTTCCCTGCCATTGCTGGAAAGAAAAAAGGCAAAGTGGCCAGCAGTGCTAGAGAGGACTAGCCAAGAATCCCTCGGTTTAACTTTGGGGTGGGGGAGAAGCAAAACTGCGTTGTCAGCGTATTTCCTTGGAGTGCTTATGACTCTGGCTGTGAGGTGGTGCAAGAGAGCTCAGGATCTGTCCTTTTCAGCTTTGGCTGCTGCATGTGGTTGGGGGGTGTTCCGATGTGGCTTGTGATGATGGTATGGATGAGGCTGTTGCAGATGCCAGCAGATAAGGCTTGTGTTAGCTTCAAGCTCCACCGGGAATACAGGGTCAAAAATCAGTGCTTGCTGAGTGGGAAAGGACAAGGCTAGTAGGGAAGGAGATGCTATTTTTAAGTTTCCAAAAATATTAAATCCTTAAAATCCTTGGGAATATGCAAGCAAAATCTGGAGTTGCCTTAATCCTTAAGGTTGACCCAGAATTAATATTCTTTCGGGGGGGGGAACAAACCACAACCCCACCCAAGCAACCTCCCCAAATATCTCCGTTTTTTGTTAGCAGGGACTGCATTTAGGTTACCATTAAATTTGACCTTCTTTAAAAGATAGTAAAAAATAAAGATCCAAGTTAATTATATGATTAAACTGGGAAATTTTCCATTTTGGCAGTGTTCTGTTAAATAACACTCAGCTACAATGGTAGGCCTTAGCACATCTGGTCTGAAAAACACAGGAAGAGGAAATACATTGTTTATCAAACTAAATATAGTTGGATTGGACATCTTCTTTCAGTAAAACAGTCAGACATGGTGGTTGATGTATACTGGGCCAGATTTTCAGTTGCTGTAAATATTACAGTTCCATGTATTTCACTGGTTATTATAGTATTTACGGCCCATTGAGGAGCACCATCTCTTTGCAGAATATAAAATTTAAATTAAACCATGTGCTGCGGACCAGCTGACAAGAGATGCTGAGTATCTGTATTTCCTCTGGGCTGCGTGCACATTGTTAGCCTTTCAGTTGTGCCAAGGATGACAAAAATCTGGGTGGGTTTAGCCTGAAGGCAGCAGTTGTATGCATTCATTATTGCTCATAATCTGCCTGTCATTTCTGTTTGAGCAAACAGAGTCCATTAATTACCAGTTCATTTCGTATTTACAGCATGTGCATATTTGCACTGCATACTGGGAGCCTCCTTCCAGAGGCCTCCCGCATCAGGACTGGTAGGAGGAGCATTGGAAAGAGCTGTCAGTGTGCTGGTCTGTTTCATCCATGAGTTGTGGTTGTGGCTGGTGGGAAGTGAGAGCTACTGGTACCAGCGGTTTAGCCCAGATTCTCCTTTGCTACGTGCCCAAGGCACTCTGTATGGTCACCTGAAAGAAACAGAGATCACCTGGTGGGTGGAGAGGACGTGGTGCCTTCTCATTCTGCCACTTACATATGGGAAACTTCCTGAGCTTCAGCACATCAGCAAGTGTCTTAATTTATGACAACTCTGAGCATTGCTGTGCTTGTCAGCAGTGCACCCCTGCAGCCCGGCTCCCACTTGTGGCTTATGCACACCTGCAAGATGTTTTGGAAGCTGCTTGGACTGAGCTACATTGGCAGTGGGGAGGGAAGGGGCAAGAAAGTACCACTGCCCTGGGGTGGGTGTCCATGTGGGGTTTTGTTGATTTCCCTGCTCAGTGGAGAACTGCGTGTAGGTGAGCCTGGTGTATGTCTTCTGTGTTTCTGTGGAGCTTTGCCTCTTAGGTTTGAGCTAGTTGGGAGCCAGGCTTCAGTGATTGTCATTGTCAGGGAGACAGAAGAGCTCTTTGATCTTGCTGAGATCTTACCTCTGGGTGGCTGGTTTGTTCTCAGTCTTTGCTGTTCCTTTAGAGCTAAGGTAGAGCTTTCCTCTTCGTCTGCTGTTTCTGCCAGGAGCTCTTGATCTGATGACGCTAGTTACTGCTGTCTCTGCAATTTAGCTAAAGAGGGAGTAAAGATAATCCTGTGCCAGAATGGAGAGGGAGAGGGGCTAAAAGAAAGCAAGCAGTGTCACAGCCAGGTGAGGCATTCACCGTCCCTGTATCGTGCTGCTTCATGGCGTGTTTTGCTCTTGCTTCCGAGTACAACGAAAGAGCACGGTTCCATCTTAAACAGTGCTGTCTTCCCAGTACCAACCTCTCGATGACCCCAAGGTTAGCATTTGTTGTAAAAAGAAAGTCAGACCTGTTCCTCCCTGGAGGTTTGAATGAACTAACAGAGTGCTGGCTTGTAAGTGGAAGGAAGGGAAAATGTAGAAGCTTAAAGGCTCTTGACTTTCGATTGCCCTTCAGAATTCACTGACCGAAAGGCTGATAAGCAAAACAAGCTCTACTCTTGCTGTTCTGACAGAACAAGTAAAGTATTGCAGTCACTCATTTTCAGCACATAGAAACCTCTGCTTTGTTTTGAAAGCAAAGGAGAGGAAAGATATCTAGTACCTCATGATTGGAATTTAGTAGATTAATACACTATAGTAAATGAGGCCATTCACTTTTTTAACCTTGTCCAGTACTATTTTAAAAACTGTTTTTCTGTGATGTTATATACCATGTGGGGTCTGGCTGTAACTTTGATTTTTGGGCAGGAAACTCTTGCAGTGTCCGCACATGACATTAATTCCTCTAATGGATGATTTGCTGACTTTGGGCAAAAGCCTGTTTTCTTCCTGCTCGCCAAGGAACTCTTGAGGCAGGCAAATGCACTCCCTTCTCCTCTGCAGAGCAGCGAAAGCATTTCTGGAGCCCGTACAAAGTGATTCATGGCCTTATGCAGTCCCCGTAGGCCAGAAAGCCCAAAGATGCGAACGCTCTCTTCCTCCTCCGTTTTCCTCTGAAATGAGAGCACAGCGGTAACTCTGACAACTTGTCTCTGGCTGCTGAGTAACCGAGCTGTAGTTTTAAGGTGGGGAGCATTTTCCCTTTTGCACTTAACAGAGTACTGTGTATTCAGGCTGGATATCAGTATTTGCTTCTGTAAATATGACAGTATCGATTTGTGTCCCCGACCTGACTCCCGTATCTGTCTATATTCATATCTCCCAAGGAGAGAAGATAATCTTTAAACTTCTGTAATACTAACTATCCCTGCCCTAACCTGAATGCACAAAGATAGAGTGCAGTGAAATATAGCTACTTTCTTTGATTTAATTTATTTTTTCTTGGAAAATAATTTTGCCTACATTCAGTAGTAATGAAGAGATAGTATCAATGATCAGAGAGCAGTAAAACTGTTGAGCGTTGTTCATGATGCCTGGGACGGTCGTGTAAATTAGAGATGGGAAGGGCTAGTAGAGGGCTCGGTTCCCTGCGCTGAACAGTGCTGGGTTACACCCGTGTTCTCCATCAAGCTTGTGATATCCTAGGATAAGTAGATTTACCAAGTAGCATGACACAGTGGGTCAAGTTACTTGAGGTTTGGTGATGTATTAAAATTCTATAGGAAAAGTTTAAAACGAAAGTTGTAACAAAGTGGAAAATCCCCTCAATAGCTACTTATACACACAATAGCTCAAATTTCTGTGTCATTTGCCCACTTTTAAAAAGGGAGATTTTGAAGCACTGGTGGGTTACAGCCAGTATTTTCAAGTTTAATGATCTGAGCTTTTGGGGGGTTTTCTCCTTCTGCGGTGAAGAGCATCTGCACTTTTTCAGTGGATAGTCATTGCAAAAATGACTTACGCAGCATTGCAAAATGTAGAGTGGTGACTGAGGGTCCCATAGCACTTTTCATGCATTAAGGCGAGATTTGTCTGACTGCATGCTGATGTCTGCATCTGAGCAGGACACCGTAGCTAGTCAGTGTACCTAACGAGTGTGAGCCAGCTTGTCCCAGATGCCTGGCGGTGGTCAGATGAGCGGCACCCTGAACCCCGTTGGCTGTTACCCCAGGCTCGCTGGTGGCCGCAGACACAACAGACATCTGAAGTCAGGCGAGATGGATCTCCGCCTGGGAGCGTGCTGGCTGGGTTACAGCACTGATCCTTGTGTTGTGGTTAGCAACGGTACTTACCTCTGCTTCCGACTTGACGCTTGTTGGGAAGAGAGAGGCTGCCTTCTTTTTGTGTTTTCTTTTTTGCCTTTTTTTTTTTCTTTTATTCTAGAACAGCTGGCACTACAGTGGTGGATAAAGTAACTGATTCTTGGTTATAATACTGTGGCATAAAAATGATTTGGGGTTTCTCAAGCATTTTAGAGATAACGTTACTATATGAACATTGGACTCTGCATAACTCAGAATGTGTTACGACACAATACTTGTGTCCCAGTTGATGAAAGTATTTCCTTATGCTTATTCAATGCTAGATACCTATCACAAAACCTTCCCTAAAGAATCTGCTAGAATGACACAAGATTCAAGTCTTCATCATCTGTGATACGAAAAGACCAACCACAAGAGCTCCGTTATGATTTCAAAATGTTCCCCCTGCCTCCAGTTCCAGCTTACAAAAGTGTTCCCAATTCTTCATCATTGGCTATCTGCATGTATGCTTACAGTCTGTACAGAAATGCACTAAAAGGAGTTGCCCTACCTGGGAAGGCTTTATATTGTATAGGAAGCGTGGCACTAGGTACTGCTCTTCATGTGCACAGGAGAGTTAGCAAGTGTCGATCTCGTTTACAGAAATGATGGCGCTTTGCAATTTTCTATAATGTATTGCAATATATTTAAATGTCCTGTTTGACATGTGAAATGAAATTAAGTTAATGCATTGTTATGTATTTGAAGTATGAGGAAGACGATTCACTAACGACCAGCAAGGTTTTTAGAAGGTGTCCAGTACGTAGCCGTCTGTGTGATCTGTCTGGTGTATGTGATGTTACAGGAAGCAACAATACTGTCCCTGTTCAGAATGAAGAGTTTTTTTTGAATGATGCAATAGCTTACAGTGTCTTTCCTTTGTAGCTGCCCAGTGTGGTGAAGGGGAAGCAATTCTTGAAAAAGTTCAAGATAACTGGTTAACTGTGAATGGGCCTAATCTTTCGTGAAACCAAGAAAATTTTTGGACACACACAGGACTTGAATGCTCAAAAGGATTGGAACTTAGTGTTGTGCCAAAGTTAAACTACTGCAGTTGGCAGAAGTTCTGCACTGTAAATAGAAGACTGGTTAAAAAACAGCTTGTAAAAAAAAAAATAAATCAAATTTTAATACACTACGTTTTTATTCTGATACATGATGGAAACATTCTGTTTTAGACCTTTTTTGAAGAGGCTTCAGTGACCACTAGATTTTGTCCTCTTATATTTTGTTTGGCCTAATACTGTATGTTCTAGTAAGATGGGCTTTATTGCCTGTGTTCTTTGATATGTGATTAAGCTTATAGCTTTGAGTGACCAAACATTTTACAGAGTAAAAGTTCTTAGAAACAGTATAACGTAACTGATATTTCTGTGTCTTATTTATCAGGCTCTACACAAACCTGGAAAGTTGTGCTGGACTTGTACAACTCGTATATGGGAACGCAGCATACTTCTGGATATTACAAACCTAAGCCTTTGTGGCAGTCGGGATCTTGTCTTTGGATTTATTTTTGTTATTTTTTTGAGGCAAAGAGACGAATGGATGCTGCTGTAAAATATTTGTAATATTGCCATTATTGCTTTCTGTAGCAATTACTGCTTTTGCTTCAACAGATAAAATAAATCGGAGATAGAAAAATCCTAAAAGATGCTGGTAGAAGAAAGGATCATGTGGGAACTTCTGAAAATAAACTTTGTACCAAAAATTTGAAAACACAAATAGTGGAATAAATGTCTCCTTACTGAGTGCGTGTGGTTTTAAGAGGTGCTGTGGAAACCAGGAACCATGTCTGTATGAAAATGTCACAAAACAGATATTCTCAAATGTCTTTTTCTCCTGTCACACAATACTGAATTTCACCCGTTCCTCAGATGCATTGAATTTGGAGGATGGGCTTGGTTGCACAGCCAGCGCGAGGGCAGCTTCACACGCGTGTCGGTACAGCTGCTTGTGGCTGAACGGTTCTGCGGTGTCAGCAGGCCAGGGACGTTCACGTGATTTTTCTCATTAAGGCAGATGCTCTTTTTATTATCGCATTTAAAATATTGGGGGTGGGAAGACTAGGGGCGAGTGGGAACCACCTCCCTGCTCAGGTCCGTGTCAGTCAGCTGTCACGCTTTGTGGATGCTTTTAACACGTGCCTTTTCCTCGGAGAGGAAGGGTCTGAGGTGAGCACTTTCTGTTGAGCTCTGCGTCTCTCTGGCAAGCCTGACGCGCTGTTGCAGAAGCTCCCAATCTTGCATCGGCGTGACGCATCGCACCCGTCTGCTTCAGCTGTCGGGCTGCAACCTGAGGGGCTCGAGACCTGGCCTTCCTGGCGGGACCTGGAGATGTGTCCCTGCCTGAAAGATGTTCAGGATGATAAAATTGTTCCTGTGCTGTAGCTTACGTCAGTCCCGAAAAATGACATCCCTAGCTGAAGTAGTGACCTACGCACAGGCCTGGAGATGAGCGCCAGTAGTCAGTACAGCTTGGTGCTTGGCCAAATAGTTTTACTCGGTTCAATGAAAAAAAGGAGGGGAAAGAAAGAATGCTTATTCAAGAATCCATCAGCTAACGAGGGAGTTATGAAGAGCCCTGGATTATGCACGCAGTCACCTTTTTTTAAACAGTTACCTTTTTTGTTTGCTGTGTTACCAGTAATTCCAAAATGCTGCAATTCAGTCGATATTTTCACAAGGGACCAGCTGGCCTTGTGGGTTGTTTCCCCTCTCCCAGCCTCCTCAGCCCCTTCCATCTTCCATTTGTTTTCATAACAATACTGTCAACTACTATTTTTGAGAACTTAAAATTCCAAGCCACTTTGTGCACTGCCTTATTTTTCTTTTTATGCCAGAAAGTCCCCTCTAGAATGGTGTTAAATTGCTCCCTGTGGGCTTGGCATTGCTTTGAATTACTGCCGGTGGTGGTCTTCAGTCTGTTGGATGCTGGTTTCTAGCATTTTTGGTTGTTAAATGACTTGTTGCACTTCAAATACTGTAAAATGAAACTTTTGAATATATGTTTCTACTGCTATAATGTTGAATTATTAGCATTGTGACTAATTCCTCTCCCCTTTGTGTTTCTTTACAGGCTCAGTGCTGAGCTGATGTTCATTACCTTAAAATATTTATTTGGTAGAAGAAAGAAAAGACGGAAAAAGGGAATGAAATTGTGTGTCGCACCTAGTTGATTTGTGTCTTTGGGTGACAATAAAGGTCAGTGTTGGCAGTAATTCTCCTCTTAGTGATTTTCAGTTTTCCTAAATGAAAGCCAAATAGGAAAAAACATAATTGCAGCGAAGCCTGTCTTAAGGGACTAATGTGGAAGAGGGCCCACAAAATAGCCTCTAATAATGATGTGTTCTGAACCAAAGGAGATGGTACAAATAATATTGCAATTGTAGCTGCTCTCAGTCCTGCAGTTTCTTTCCAGCGGCTGGCCAGAGCCTCCAGGAGAAGTCCAGCTCCAAGGACTTCTGTGCAAGCATCGCACCTGGCACCCACGGAGTGCGGAAACAGTGAAGCCCACAGAAGCCCTGGGATGGAAGCAGGTCATCATTCTTCCTAGTTACACCACGAAGTTAAAAACTGCATCGCTGATGTATGTTTTGTGGTGTTCTTTCCTCTAAATTCATTTCACTTGCAATGATCTGGGGAAGGAAGCAATTGTGGGCAACGTCCGTTCTTGAGTTCTGCATTTTGTTTGCATTTGTTCATTGAGCAGTGCTTTCCCTCTGCTTCGTCTCACGCTTTCTGTGGGCATTAATACTTGTATGAGGCAAATACGAAGCCATAGCAGCTAAATTTAATAGCAGTTTCCACTGGTCCTTTTCCAGCGGTGCAAAAGCTGCATGGGAAACAAGGCACTGGAGAATCAACAAACAGTTTGGTTGTTTCCCTTGTGGAGGCAACCTCCCCTGCCAGCCGCCGTATGGAAAAGGAGAGCGGGACTGGAAAAGCCCACGAGTTGTGAGGGTCATTCAAGGGCAGTCCCGAAGCCCTGGGGATATTTCTTCAACGTAGCATATTTTTTTCTCATTCTTTAGATTTGTTTCTCTTTGTTCCTGCAAGACAGCAATATTGTAGGAAGTCAGATCAGTTTAACGGATGGTATCACAATAAGAGGTCTACCGCAGCCAGGGCTGCCTAAGTGGTGTCCGAGAGGAGTTGCCACCAGCGTTACGTAGTCCTGAAAACTGCAGTAGTAAAGTTTTAACCTAGAGAGGTAACGAATCCGCTGTGGTCTCCACGGCCTGGTTTCATCACAAGTAGCAATTAAGCAACAAGTGTAACTGTAGCCAAGGGAAGTTAATGAGTTTTCAGAAAAACTGATAAAACTGAAAAAAGGGCATAGAAGGAGGCATACAAACTTCACTGTGCCGAACAGCGAGTCTGTTGGGGTTTTTTTCCAGTTAGAGCAGTAGATCAGAGCTACGACCCTTTGCCGTGACTTCTGCTCCAGCTTGGATCCGCAGAGCGTCAGGGCACAACCTCGGTGCTTGTACTACATGGCTGAGTGAAGCAGTTCAGTGACGTGACTCGCATCGGCACCAGATGTATGCAGGCTTGCAAGGGAAGATCACTGCTTCAGGATTCTCCCGGGCACCTGATCACCACCTTCCTTCTGCCTTTCCAGACAGCTTTTTTCCTCTTCTCTTTTCAACAGCGTTCTGGTCAAACCCAAGGGCGTGCTCATTCTGTTCGTCATTTATCGTGCTAGACAGAAAATAGTTGCAAAACCCATTAATAGCTGAACACATCTGTGCGTAGTGCGCCCTTTTGGCAATAATGACTTGATGAAGTTTTGTGAGGCACGAGGGGGAAGGATTATGGCCGAGTTAATATGGCTTGCCGGGGATTTGAAGGGTTGCGCTCTCTTAAGGTAGAACAGGCAAATGAACCATCTTTTGGGGGATGTGTCCTCTCCTGTCTGTCCTAAGGACCCCTAAAAAGCTTTTGGCTTCTGCTAACAACAAACAATTCTTACTCTTTGATTTCCGTGGTGCACGACCCCTCACCTGCTCACTTACTTTTGTTGTGTCTTACTGTAGAGTGGCTTGATAATTTACAAAGAAGCCAGATTTCATAGGTTTACCCTACTGGAGAGATGAGAAGGCAAAAGGAGACTCCCTGCCTGGTGGACTCAGTGTCTGGTTGGAGCAGTGCTGCTGCTCTGGCTGTGTCCGCCTCCCCAGTCACCTCGTCCTGCCTGTTTTTTTTTGCCTGATGCCCTTCCTCTGCTCCACTGCTGGCGTCTGTGCTCTCCGGTTGATACTGCCCTGGTTTCAATATAGCCTCCTCCTTCTGTAGTGCGTGAGGGTCCCAGAGCACCTTCCCGCTTTAGGAGTAAGGAGCCATTTTAGTTCCCACATTTGCCTTTGCTCAGTCCTGGTTTTACAGATCTGGGTTTAGCAAACGCAGCTTCCCTTTGGTCACATTTGGCTGAACTGGTTTTAAGCTAGCTCGAGATGGATGGAGGTTTCTCCCGATTCCACCAGCAGTTCTTTAAGATGTACCGAGTTTGAGACAAGTATTCTTTTCCTGACGTTTGGGTCAGTAGCTTCTGGGAGCTTTGGCTCAGGGGGGTCAATCTTTTGCAGATCTCAGTCTGACCACTCACTGTTCAAGGAGGGTCGCTCTTGAGCTCTGCAGCTGCATCTCGAGCCATCGTAGTAAGATTTGCTCATCTGAGCTCGTCAGAGCTTTAACCGCAGTCTTGTTTGCAGTTTCTAGGAGTGATAACCTCTGTGTGCCCCTAGCCATGAAATGATGTTATTTGTATTATCCTCCCGCCTTAGTCATGGACAATATCCCCTTATGTGTGACACCCTGCAAAGAGGATGAAAGATGGTCTCTGCTATAAAGAACTTGCAATCTAAATAAAAGGCAAGAGACAAGGACACAGCGAGACAATGTCAGCCGATAAAGAGCTGCTCCTCTTTTCATCAGCATGTTCAGGGAAGAGCCAGTGTTATGACTGTCAGCAAACTAATCTTCCCTCAAGGTATGAATATTTCACAGTGTCTGGAAGAAACCACTTAACGATTCAGGAGCCACCCATCGTTTGAGGAATGCTGCCTGTGGGCCTTACTGCCCTCCTCACTGCAGGCAGCTCTTGCTTTGAGGAGGGAGCTAGTCTCTCTCCTGCCGTCTTCCAAGGGCAGCTCCATTCCAGCATATTTTAATGAAGTTATAAACCATGTGAGAGCTGCATTATTTCTTAGCCGACTTGTGTGGGTAGTGCCTACTGAGACAGGGCCCTGGTTGCCGACCGAGGTTTCTTTTTTCTGCTGTGTGTGCTTGATGGTCTCTGAAACCTTTGTGGTGTGCCTTCTCCCGGCACAAGAGTGGCCAGGCTGTGGTGAGGACCCATGGAGGCTATTACAATAAATTAAAGAAACACTGGGGGAGAATTCATCTGAATTAATTTTGCCTCAGAGTAGACTGGAAAGCAGGGAGAAGAAGGGCTGTTGGGATCTAGACAAGCTCCGTCTGCCACGCTATATTTTCTTTTCCCGGCCAAGAGGCTCAGGCAGTAGGGCAGCACGACAAATTCTTGCCCATCGCCTGAGCTGTCTTCACCGCCCAGGCTTTCTCTGGGCTCACCTGACTGCAAGATGAAGCATGCCAGCCTGCCTCCCATTCACCGGGGCTGACGCTGGGTCACAGCACCTCACCGCCGGCGTAACGAGGCACGCTCGTGTGAACAGCTACAACGGCTTTGCTGATGCGCAGGAACTTGCTCGCCGACTGCAACTTACTGGAGCCCGTTTGTTTTATTGGTCCGATATTCGTGTGCCGAGCCGGTGGTTTAGGCTGGCGCTGGAGCAAGACTTCGGCTGCCATTAGGAAGAGACCCATCTACGGCTTGTTTTTATCCCTGGAGCTGCCCACACAGAGCAGCTGCAGCAGCGCAGGCCCTTGGAGGGCTGGTGTATCTCTGAGCCCCCTCAAAGCTGCCCCTTTCAGAGACGACGTTTTCCCCTGCGTGAAGCCAAGGCTAACAGCAGCACGGCAAATCATGCCACACAAACTCGGGCAAACAGCTTTACTTATGTACAGTGGGAATTTGTGCTCTGGCAGCTACACTGACGGCTCGGGTCTTGGGGAAGAAATTGAGCAAAACTCCAGTGCTGACAAGGCAAAGGAATTTCCTAAAGTTGCATTTTTTTTTTCTTTCTGTAACTAATACACAAGGAGCCTTTCAAATGTGTTAGGAGAGGTGGGGGAAGGGGAGAGCCTGGCAAGGGAGGAAGGAAGAAAGAAGATAGGCAATATTCCGCCCGTGACTTCTGGCTGAAACCACGCAGTCAGCTGCTCGGCCCCCTGGGTGGTGCTCGGGAATTGCTGCTCTCCTGTCGCTGATTTACCAGACACAGGCATGTTCTGCGTTGCAACACAAAGCCTCTGCAGACCGTGTTGGTGTCTTCGGAGGCAACGATGGCTGAAACCCCCAGAAACCCCCAGCCCTGGAGGACTCCGCAATCCAAGCTGGCAGCCAACCGGCTGCTCTGGGATTTGCCCCTGGCAGCGCTGTGTTCTTTGTATTTTACTTTGAGCTGGGGCCACATTTCACTTTGATTACTCATGTTTCTTGTTTGGTTTTTCTACTTTTTGATTTGTTCTTAATCATCTTGCTGGATTTTCGTGCTTTACTCATTAGAGCGGTGTGTTGCAGCGTGACCAGCAGTCCTGGAGGAGTGGGAACGGTAACACGCGCGTCCAGTGTATGTGAGGAGAAGTGCAGACGCTGTGAACGGTCCAGACACTTGTGCAGACCTCCGCAGCCCGGCTCCTGCCCGCTCTGCCTCAGTTCTGCGGGAGCTCATCGCACTGCTCTGTGGGCAGGAGGAGGCCAGGTGGTTTTGGTGTGTGCGTACAAGCAGCTCTGACTGCGCTCACCTACCTTGACGCTTGCAACTAGAAGACTGAAGCACGTCAAGCGAACTCCAGATTCTCTCCAGACTCACTTGCTAAGCAGTTTCCTGTCTTCAGGAAGGCTTGTTTGCCAAACAGCAAGTTTAAAAGCAAATTAAACATCAACCTCCTTTTATTTTCTGATCAAATCTATCTGCCAGAGTTGAGTTCCTACCCAGGGATTTATGCCAGCTGATGCTACATCCAGTCATGGCTATGCCAGTATGGAAGGGTATTTTGAGCACGTATCCACTTAGTAGGAATAAAAAAAAACAACCCAGAAGCTGTATTTTACACGTCTACTAGAAGGAAACCTTTACTATTATCTATACGAGCGGTGCTTTGGCCTCAAAGCCAAGAGACGGGTTCATTAGTGCATTTTTCAGGTGAAGGAAGTACAAGGATGACTTTTCAGCTCACCTTCTCCAAACCTGTGATTAACTGGGACAAAATGGACCTTCCTGGATGAACGGACCGGCACGGCGGAGAGTGGAGACAGCGCTGCAGTACGTTTGTCATTCAGCCTGTGTACAGGCACGTCGTGAGGCAGGGCGCGCCCCTGGGGAGGCTGCGGCTTCCCCTCGTGCCCCAGAGCCGGCTTGACGAAGCTCTCGCATCGGTCGTC
>Ga0181612_145164_pt1 | contig 13172 bp, 7 predicted proteins | sample HoacroProtozoa21_FD_119630 | JGI IMG/M metagenome (GOLD analysis project Ga0181612, IMG submission 119630) | Hoatzin crop microbial communities from Cojedes, Venezuel. Combined Assembly of Gp0051906, Gp0051904, Gp0051908
CGCCCATGAAGGAGAGCATGGTGTAGTCGGGGCAGCCGGGGGGCTGCAAGCAGAGCAGAGGGGCAGGCGGTCAGCGTGCGGTGCCGTGGGCAGCCAGCCCTGCCGCAGCCCGGGCACAGACCCCGGGGACGGCTGGGTCCGAGCTGCTGCCCCTCACAGCGTGCTGGCCGGCTCCCTCTCCAGCCACCGGCACCACACATTGTTTGTATTGACCTATTTAACCAAACACAGCTGTCGTCCCCTAAAAACTGCCTGACCTCCTAGAACACACCATTAGTGAATACTTGGCGATTCGTACTGTACCACAGCATCACTTCCCCAGTGAGCTCACACAAAGGCTGCGCTGGACAGTGGGTGCAGTCAGCCCCGCTGTGCAAATTATAGGCACAGGAGTACGGGCGGTGGCGGGGGCTCTGCGAGGAGAGGCCGGGGCTGCCCGTGCTGGATGCCCTGTGCGTTCCTGATGGCTTTCTGCACCACGAATGAGAAGGAACCATGACAAGAGACATGCCAACTGTATACTATCTGGTAAAAGGATATACTTGGGCTAATGCCCTCGTCCCCTCTGAAAAATTCTCTTTCTTTACGCCTCTCTCTTACCCTGCAAGCGAGAGGACGGTTACCACTTACTTCGTTTACACCTTTAGTCCTGTACCTCACACCCAGCTACAGGGTGAAGGCTCCAATACCTGTAACTGGATTCTGGAGGATCCCTCCCAAAAGGGGGATGGAGTGGTGGTGCAGCCCCCCCCCCCCTCCCCTCCCCCCGAGTCTCAGAACCAGCATTCTTGCTTGCACTGCAAGAACAGTCAGCTGGTATAACTGACCATTTGCCTTTGACCGAGAGCAGTGAGCGCGGATGGCCTGGCACCGTCCTTGTCTGTGTGCAGGAGCAGGGAGTTGGCCAACCAGGCGTTCCCTGACCACACCGGGAACTCTGGCTGCCCGGATCGCGCCAGCCTGGTGAATGTCGGAGCTGCACAGTCTGGGAAGCACTGGAATTGTATGGCTGCTGTCGAGACGCCAGGATTACCTCCTGCAGATTGTGGCCAGGATGGAAATTTACTGATGCCTGAAGTCAACCATCTCTAGACCCTACAAACAGGAGTACCGAGGAAGGCTCTGAGCTCTCCTGGCCCGTGGCAGCTGCGCCCAGCATCTCCCTCTGCGTGGGATGCCTCGCAGAGCACTGCCAACTCTGAGGGGCAAAATTACCTGGGCTGATCTGCAGGGAACCCTCACTCCTGGAGGCTCAACCTTCGCCCGCTGAGAAAATCATTTGATTTGAAGTATTTCACTGAACTTGAGGGGAATTTTTAACAGCTACCTTTATCTATGCATATTGTCTGGGTGCATGAATCAATTCAAAGCATAACATCCCATTACTGTGACTGTAGTAGTGAATTCTTTTTAATCATTCTGTAAATGCTAAATTAACCAGTGATTAATTGCTGCTAAATTTCTGTAATTTCCTCTCTCTCTCTCACTGTGAACACACCATGAATTGCTGCGAAACATATCCTTTAGACACAAATCATTGTGGTCTGAGGCCGGGTCTGGATCCAGCCACACCCAGGCTTCTCTCTGAGGAGGAGTTTAGCAGGCGATGGGGTCCATTCCCAACCTGGTGACCCAATGGGAGGGCCTCCCGTACCCCTTACATCTTTCTTCAATCTCTGCATAAACTGTTCTACCTCAACCCTACCTCAATTTTGTATTCCATTCATTTGATAAGTAATAGAGTGAACCTTGCCAACGAGCTTTGTAAAATCATATTTTAAAGATTTTTAGTAAAATCTTTCCTTGCATATACCTTTGACGGTGATTCTTTAAGCGACCTAACCACTCATTCGCGACAAGAACTCAGACAATTAGCTGAAAGAGGAATCCTAATATTTAGATAGCTAAACTTGGACAAAAAGTCATCATTAGTTTCACATTTCTTTCATCATCTTATGAAATTCCTGCTCCTTCAGGTCATGGTGTGCCTCATATTTGTACTGGCACAGCCATCTGTCTGACCATGCTGTAAGCAACATCACAGAGTTTAAAAAATAATTCCGAAGACAAACAAAACTAACAAAAAAACCAGCTATATGAGTCCCCTAATCCCATGTGAATGAATTGAATGCTCGTCACTACAGAAGTGCTAAAGATCAGGCTGGGACCAGCAGGTTACTCACTTCTAACGTGTGTCTCAAAGAAGAGATTAAATATCTATTTTTTGCTATTGTTGCACGTTGAGATTGTGACTGGCAAGAGCACGACCCCGTCGGTTGAAGGTGAATAGGACTTCAGAGGTTTATCAGCTGCATTTCAATTTCCTCATTCTGCCTGTTACTAGCATTTAGTCAGTTAACAGTTTAACCAACCCCTTGGTCAGTTTTAAGCCATAAATCACAACTTCTGAAAAAAATTTAGAAAGTCTGTTGTTATTATTTGTAAACTTTTTTATGTATTAACGATCTCCAAGGACCCACCCATCACGTGGGCCCCTCTCTAGCAAGTGAGAAGTCATGAAAAATGGGAGCTCTTCCCAAGATTCACAACTGGGAAGGATGCAAAAGAATACAAGCAGCAGCTCTTGATATTTGTTGCAAGCAGTTTGTATTTCACTATTTCCTAAATTTACAAAACCGAGATTCCACTTCAGAGAAGGTAAAGCCAATTTTCCCTTGCCAGTCTTCCCAATCTTCTAAAACCCAAGTCAATGGTACATCTGTAGGTGTAGTAAAGAACAAATGTTACCTGGTTAATCATGCAAGATTCCAGTTCCTCTTTTGTGACGTTATTATGGCCCCTCTCCTTGTTCTGGAAAAAAAAACCCAAACAAACCCCAACTGCTAGCTTTCCTGTAGTTGTAACCAATGCATTTATGGCTGAACCACAAATTAATAATGCTGGTATTCCAAATTAGAGCCAATAAAGACACTGATTGGGGCTCTTACATACTGACTGCAATCTGCATTTTCTTTACTTCCTTTTCTTTCTAATTTCTAAAGTTGGGTCAATATAAAGCGAAAGCTTAGATGAAGACTTTTTAATAAAAAGATTTTATACTAGGTTGAAAATAAACAACACCATGAACACGACAACCTCCAAGCCTTACGTTGTTTTGCAGTAAAAGTTCTGATGTTTAATAAATATTCGTTTCTACATCTAAACCTACAAAAAACATGTTAATATTTTACTCACTCTGTACCACATAAATATTGCTTTAAAGGCATTTTCATTGGAGCAGGATCCACAAGACATGGTGATCACCTGTGGCAGGCCCTTAGGAGCCACCTGTCAATAAAGACAGAAAATTACTACAAAATATTCAGCGCAATCACAGTGCAGAGTGATGACAATATTGATCAGTGCTTAACATCATGAGCTCCAGAGCAGCTGTGCTAGGATGAGGAAAGGCAATGTGAACTGCAGCTGAGACGGCCCAACTCAGTTTCAGTCCCAAGGGTCTTCAAATTTAAAACAAGACAAACAGAAGGCATGTACTCCACCACCTCTTTGAAAGCACAGTGAACAGCAGCTAGTGAAGGTGTGTTTTCTCACCAGTTCTTGAAGCCAGAGTGAGAGAGGCAGGATCTCTGCAGCGCAGACACGTCACCCTCTCGCACTCAGCTGTCAAGTCGGGGAAAATGGTTCGATCCCATTACTCGCAGTGGGAAGGCAGACAAACAGCTAATCTGTAATGTCCCCTATTAAAATCCAGACCACCCCTTGATGTGCCTGTGCCCCTAAACACAGAACATGGTAACTCATCGCTGCTCTCTCAAACTTACTGATAACAAAGATTCCTTCAGTCTTTCTGCAAAGTTCTCTGGAGGTAAAATCCCTAGGGCAGGTCTGTTGATAAAAGTGCTCTGCAAAGACAAAGGAAGAGAAATTGTTAGGTTTGGCCATCCCATGAAAAGTATCATGTTGATATCAAGGCAGTTACATTTTATTCTAATTACAAATACCAGTCACAAATTTGTAGCCATGGCACTGGCAGATTTAAAACCAGGGAAAAATGTTCATGTCTTAGAATATGTCTTTCTGTCTAATCCTTAATCCTTTAGTCTTGTAGGACACCTCGGAAAAGGTGCATGCTAACTGATACTGACATTTCCTCTTCAATATTGCCATTGTAGTTGCTCAATCTCAATTTTGCTTACACACAGGAAATACACTTTAAAATCTTAATTACTTGCCTTCAGTTGGAGTAGCTAAACCTAAATTCAGTTAGGATGGCAGCACTTTCTTCCTTACTGAGCTTCACAACAGATCATTTCAGAACACTGTGGTTATAAACATCTTCCAGATACTATTACAACAGGATTTGGGGGAACAAGACAAAGGTAAACTTAAAGGAGAGGGACTACATCTGAGAAAGGTACCACAGGTGCAAGGAACAGCAACACAACACTACAATAAAAAAATAAAAGCTTGTGCACACACACAAGTCTGCCTTCTCCACTCCTCTGGCATGCACAGTAACGGGCAGGGCAGTGAGGAGATCGGTGAGAAGCCACCCTGTGTGTTATTACCTCACTACTCAGCAAGATAAATTTAATCAAGCTCAAGAACATTGACCATGACATCTCCAGACACGCTGCTGAAATTCCTTTTCAACCGTGTGCTGTTTTCAGGAAGCTTGCTTATCTGCAGGTAAATCTCTCCTGCTTTAGGGCCTTCAGTTTGCACACTCACCCGTCTCGGTGCTCAGCCTGAACGACAGGCATATTCTTTATTGTGCGTTACAACAGCAGATTTCCAGCTTCTCAGTTTTCTCCCTTCCACTTCCTGATGGAGGTCTGACATGGACCGGGAGCCACTCATGCTGAAATGGTCTTCACGGATGGAACGCGGTCTCTCCTAACAGCGGAATTCCATAGCCTGCCGGGAAACTACCTGGCTGAACTCAAGCCTACTTCCCCGAATTCTTTTCTCCAGCCATTCCCTTTCCCTGTCTGTCAGCAGAACTGACTCTGTGTTGCTGCAAGAGCCCTGGTAATCACAGCAGTGACTACGGGAACACAGCCTTCTCTTACCTCCGCGGAGGCTACTGAGCAGACGGAGCCAGGCTCCAGGCTCTCCAGTGGGAAGATGACAAGCAAAGGGCATAAACCAAAACAGGAGAGGTGCTGCTCTGGGTATAAGGGAAAGCTTTTCCACCAAGAGAACGGTGAAGCAGTGGAAGAGGTTACCCAAAGAGGCTGTGCAGTCTCCCTCCCTAGACGTTTTCAAGACCCCAGATAAAATCCTGAGCAACCTGGTCTGATCTCGCAGCCAAGCCTCTCTGAGCAGGCAGAAGACCACCTGAGGTCCCCTCCAACTTGACTTGTCCCACTGGTCCTACGAACTGGCCGCACTGGGACTCACACCTTCGAGAAAGGTAGTTTTGTGTCAGTGAAGCTAAGCCTGCTGCCCACACAGGCGCTTCTGAAGAGCAGCTCTGGAAAAACCCCCTCAGTCTCCCCAGCCCACTAATGGAGACTAATTTGTCATGTTTATGCAATTAATTTCAATTAAGTGTCATGGATTAAAATAGATTTATCATTGCTATTAGTCTTTGTAGGTAATCTCATTTGACTCACAATGTGCTACTTTTTATTTTAAATTAAATTTGCTCAGAAAAGGAGAAGCTCAATAAATTTGCCAATGGCAAAGCAGCATTATTTGCACTTTTTTCCTTTGTTTGCTGTTTTTCTTCTTGTTGTTGTAACAAGTCATCACTGAAATTAAAGGCTGAGCTTTGATGACTTAAGCCTTCATGGGTCTTCAAAGGGGACAGACTGCCTCTTCCCAAAACGTTCGTATTTTCAGTGCAACTCAAGTTTGCACCTTTATCAGCATCCTTCAATCTTTTTCCTCACCAGAAGTACTCATTTATTCAGTATGTGGACCACAGCAAGAGGTGTGAGTGGCCACACTGTACCTGTAAGAACACTTCATCGGAATTCTCAGGGAAAACCAAATCTCACGCAAGACAGAACAGAGTACGAGCTAGGGCTTTGTAACTTGTACAAGTGCATTACTTTCAAAACAATGTTTGTTTCAACAGACTCCAGCGTAAAGACAAACCTAAGCAAGGATGTTACTGACAGATTAACACAAACTGTTTGTTTAGTATGTAAGAGAAATCTGATGATTTTTAATCTCAGTTTAGAAGTACATTTTCATATAAAGTTAGAGATACGAGACCATAAATTTGTTGTGAATTTGATTATGGGCTGTCACAGTCAATTCACAATGCTTGCCACTAAGCAGAAAAGTGTATTTTTCTTCTGTTGTTAATGAGCTACTCAGTACTGAGAAAAGCAGAACGTCGACATCAAGCTGCTATGGTCTCAAAGGAACAGATACGTATTCTGTTCTTTACAGCTGGCTATAAAGAGGGTACAGGGCGCATTACGAACAAACCAAACAAAAAATCCGTCCAACAGTGATCCCAGTGTTAACAGTAAACCAGGGCCTTACCTCAGTGTGCACCACTCCAAAGACGTACTTTCCCAATAAAGCTGGCACCTTGGCCACCGCCAGACCCCCGCGCACACTCCTGCCGGCAGCCAGGCCCGCGCACTTCTGGCTCTGCACCACCCTCTGCCCTCGGCCCTGCAGAACCCTGCCGCAAAGCGGACACCCGGGCTCCAGCCAGCCGGAAACCCTCGGCAGACCGACGGCTTAGCGCCGCCCGCTCTGAAATCGGAACGGGGTACCGGTAACATCTCCGACACTCGCAGGTGGGACAGAGGGGTCCCGGCAGCAGCACCCCTTTTGGACTCTGGGGGCAGCTTCTCCCGCTGCAGGCTTCCAGCAGGCAGCCAGCTCACTTCCCTTCCCCAGCGGACAAACCACCAACTGCCACCAGACAACAGGTTTTTTGGGTGGTTTTTTTTGGTTTGGGTTTTTCTGGTTTTTTGTTTGTTTTTTTTTAAATCTGACTTTGCCTACTGCTGTGTTATAATGAAGGTATTGTTATCACCTCAGAAATAATTTTTAAAAGTCAATATAAATATTTAGAAATATTAGTGCTTCCGTGATATCCACATCTGCCTTTGGTAACTCCAGCTTTTCTAGCTCTGGTGCTTTTTTAAAAACTGGACGTATTTTAGTTCTGGAGAAGGCAGAATTTCTCCTCCTGAAGAAATGAGAACTCCATACAGCACATCGGCTCGGGGAACTCAGCTGTCTGCGCTCCTCCGACATGCTGGCTCAGGACTGACACTGCTGGAGTGAGCCAGCAGGCTCTTTAGGAAGGGAAACGCAGTGAGAGAGGGAACTGGCCCACACTTGGGCTATGTCTTCTTAAATACTACCAAGCTCTTTTCATCTAGTCAGAAATAAAGCAAGCAGATCCCACCATAATTTAAATTGAGTCATTAAGCATTCATTATCTGTTTCAGAAAAAATAAGAAAGATGGCCACGAGGAGGGAGAAGACTCTTTCAGGTGCTGAATGTTTTAATTCACTTACCAAGTTCTGTGGCTGCTGTAGAAGCTTTATCAGAGAGGGATGGCTGTAACCTAATTAGAAAGAACAAAGAAAGAAAACAGTTCTTTCTATATGGTTTCAATAAACTAGCGTAAAGAGTAATCTAGAGGATAACCTTATTCTGATGCTTAACTGTTTCTGTAACTTGTGTATGTTTTAACTATTTATAGTAGAACTTCTCGCAAATTAGGACAAACTTCTCCTTTTACAAAATATTACTATCTGGAACTTTGGAACAGATGTGGCATCAGGCAATAGCAAAACATATTTCAGTCCTGAGAGGTAAAAATCGAACACAAAAAAATTAACTTGAATGGATCTTTTGCCTGATACAGCCTGACTGAAACATTGTCGTTTCTACCAAGTATTGTGGGCCTGACACTATCAAATGTTCGCTTGCTTCTCCTTTCTAGGTTTCCCACACACATTTGGTTTCTCCACAGCACCACGTGTGAACCTCGCCTCTCCTCTCCCTCCATCGAGGGCGGAAATCTGGCAACATGGCCCACAAGCCGTTGTGCCTGTCGGTCACCATTTAGCCAAGCTGCAGGAGGGTCTCCAGCATCTCCTGCCCGGAGCAGGCTGCTTACTGTGCAGCCTGGGTCTGCTCGACGTCGGTGGCTCTCGCTGAGCCCCGGCTCCCGACACGTGTTTCAGGAACGGCTTCGGACCCTGCACCACAGAGGGAAGCTCCCCACGCAGCCGTGCCCATCTACAGTACCTAGTGCTACATCTCTTGTTCCAAAGCAATTTTTACCCTCCTTGAACATCAGACTGATTATTCCTAGCACAGTAACAGAGCTTTTTTCCCCCTCTCTGTGCTTTTAAACTGATGGGATTTCTCCTCATGGTAAAAATCAACTTAGAAATGTGTATTTCCCCCTTTGTGCTTTTCTTCCATCCAGTTCCCCGGTCTTTGGCAGCTGACCATAAGAAACAGTCAAGCCAAAATCCACACACTTACTGATTTCCCAAAACAAACTTTTAGTTAGAAAAGATGCAACAATTTATCCTTTCTACCCAGAAGCATCAAGGTACTAAGGATGCTTCAGGTTTAACACAACAAAGATGCTTAATTTATATGCATTGATATTTTATGGGATAACCTGCTTGCTTACAGTCAAACCAATGTTTCTGATGTCAAAAAAATAATCTTCACCAAAAGAGCTCAGAAAATTTCATTTTATGCCTGATTTCTAGTGTATGAAATGCCAAAGCCAGAGATTAACATCATATTTTATATTCCTTGTAGAAACATCCTGCCTCTGAACTCCTCATTCTAGGTGAATGCCCTGATTATCCTGTCTGAACAATGGAGCATTAGGCTACTGCATTAACAAATCAATTATAAATCCCATTTTGAATATTTTAGTTCAAAACAAGGAAATACCCAGATTGCTTTAACAGCATGTCATGCTGCAAAGAATCTGTTAAAACTGTTATGAAGATAATAACAAGTGGTTACTTGGGACACAGACATCTCCTGTCATGGAAAGAACTGCTGTTAGGCTGGAGGGAATGACACAGCTGAGAGCTGTGTCACCGAGAGCCGAGCTGTGGCTGCCGCTGAGAGCACCTTTGAGAGCGTATCTATTGTTTCAGAAATCTCCAAACTAAATCTTACAGCAGTTTGTTATAAATAGCTACCATTGCTTAGGAAGCTTAACTATTAACTCAGGTATTGCTTGTGAAAACATGTCATTCTGTTGCTGGTGTTCAGATGCATGAGGAATGCAGAGATCTTTGCATCTTCTCCTACGTAACACAAATTCAAGGCTTCTACTACCCACAACTTGCCTCTTCCCACCCAGACAAGAGGTCTCTTCCATCTCTCTCCCTCCCAGCACTCCCTGTTCCACTGGCGCATCCTCAAACAGGCCCCAGCGAAGTAAGAGAGAATCTGTAAAGCCTGACTCTTTCTGAAAGAGTAGCTCTGGTGTAGAAAGATGCTGTGCTGGTACGTGGGTTCACAGGCATAAAACTAACACCAGGAAGAACTAACTAGTTAAACAGCTGTGCTAGACGAAGTCAAAAATCTCCAGGCTGAGACGGCAAACAGACAGCAACTTGTTTCATTGCTGTGACCAATGCAAAGGTTTGGCTCCTAAGAGCAGGGCACCCGCTTCACCACTCATGCTGTGTGTGTAGATCAACGCGACAGGAACATACATGTCCTCCAGGCTCATGAACGTGCCAGTCTGTAAATGGAAAATAAACTGGAGGCCGCTAAAATAATGGGATGGAGAAAGCCGAAAGAATCCATTTCAACTGAGCAGCAAGCAGGCTGCTGTCAACAACCCCAAACGACCCCTCTCCGCATCTCCCCAGACAAAGCCAGACCTTCCCAGCACTGAAAAACATCTGTTCCACTCGCTATTCCAGGAGGTTTGCTAGTAAGCACACACAGAATCCCCTCTTGCATTTGGCTCCATGGGGTTTCTAACACCATTAGGCAGAACAGATACAGATTTCAAGGAGTATGTTGCGCTACAACTTCCCAAAAAAACATGTGGTAAAAAACTGTTTCAATTTTTTTTTTCAGTAAGAAGCAGCCCAAAACATCTTTACCCAGAGGTTTTTTATACTTCAATTCTTATCTCTCCGTGCAGGCACTTATTACCTCTCAGCCACTGCTGATAAATATATTCTAGTGTAGCAGATCATTATTAAATCTTGGGGAGTCCTGACAGATTCATAAAAGGTTTTATTGAATTTACTTGCAGAGAGATAAGCACAGATGACTAGCAAACGATTTGTGATCTTGTTTTGATGTCCCAGTCTAGAACCTAACTCTGTCACCTTGAGGGACATTATTAGCAACCTCTGCGGCTTCAGACAGTCAGTCTTGTCATTCAATACAACTTAAAAAAAATAAATTCATGCTGCGTGTTCACTTAGATGTAGGTCAGCCTGTAAGTATTAAATGTCCATTTACTTCTTGTTGCTATGCATCACAGAGCCATTATCTGAGAAGCTGCATGAAGTACTGTATTATGGTTCCTTCAGGACGCAGGAACACGTCCTCTAGGACAAAAAACCCAGCTTCTCCTCAAGACAGCATTGCCACACGTGAAGGAGGAACCAGATGGCTTAGCTGAGTATCAGTCACAGGTACCGCAGTCTTGTATCTATGTCACCAGTTTCAGTCAGCCAGAGAAAGTAAACTGCAGAAACCCCTGCTATTATATCCCATGACTAGTATAGGTATCTCAAGAGATTTAATAGATCTCAGTTCAGTTATGGTCGTATATGACATTACTAGTACATCTAATAGTGCTACAGATATGAACAATCAGATTTTTAGGCAATTTTAACCAAATCAGGCATTATTACAGTTGGTTCCAAGGAACTAAGTGATCTCTTAGACCAACTGGAATCGAATGCAAGTTCAATTTAAATGTTTAAGGGTTATGTTAACTATCTTACTGGCAATATATTCACAGGCTTGGGAAATTCACACTCTCACTGCATTCAGCATTATAAGCTCAGAGCTGCATTCTCATTTCCATGGCTTGGGAAGAGCCGTCTAAGGATTAATGTATGCAGACAGTACAAATTCAGCCCCACTCCAATTCACAGCTGAAGTAAATGTTAGCAGGAATTGCAATTTTGCTGCCTATGCTGCATTTACGCTGTAAGCAGAGGTTGCAAGTCTCTCAACATCTAGCATAAAGCAGCATAAAGCATCCAACACTTCATTCATTTTAAAGTTACATATTATCAGCAGCAGCTGACAAGGAGACTACATACCGCATTCCTGAGAATATCCCTTTTTACCTGTCAGCATCCAGAATGTAATTCAAGTAGCTTTCCCACTCTAGATTGCATTTTATTTCTTGAACATTTGCTTTTCGGCAAAAAGTTTACCTATGATTGGGAGGGAAGCAATTGAGCTAAAAGAGAACTGTCAAAATCCTATTTTAAAATCACAGGATTTAAGAAAAATAAATTCATGCAACTAGCTAAATAGCCTGGAAAAATTATTTCAAAGACATGAACTTTTTTTACTCAATTTTCCACAAAGGTCAGAAAAAGCTACACAGCATTTTGGATGCATAAATACTGACGATATTCAGCTGCTAATAAACAGTTGAACATATTTTTTAAGAATTTCTGCCCACTAAGAAAATAAGTCCCCCTCAATACTTAAATATTTTATATACAAAAACCGTACTAACAGAGAGATGCGTGCACCACCGAGCACTAGCAGGTCAGAAAGTCTCAGTGCACTGTCTGTACAACCTTAATTTAATTCTTTTGGAGTCTGCACTGACTTTCTTTCGACTACATGATCACTCACTAGCTTCTCCAAATCAGCATTTCTTGCGTGTAGAATGGGAGGTCTGGAACACTAAATGCACTTCCTTTCCTAGAAACCTAACATCCAACCCCATCTAAGTTAGATGAGAGTTGGCATACAAGTATTGTGCTTCTTCGTCTCACCCCTTTTTCCACATTAGCAGTGACAAAGTTATCTCAGTGTAGCCTCTAAAAGATAAAAAAAATCTCTAGAACTCATGTTGATGAAAATAAGCTACAAGCATTGAGGAGTTCTGGAATGATTACACATTTATTGAGGTGCTACACAAGAGCAAAAATATTAACTGTCTGCAAAGAAGATTGGGAAAACTGAAAACTCACTGCAGTCACAAGGTCTTAGATGCCAAAAACCTGGTAAGGCCATCACTAAATTTTGTTTCCCATTAAAAGAGGCCTGTAGGGATGATTTTGAGTCATCACTGTTTCTGTACATAGCACATCTATCTTTTAAATTACCCCACCACTTCTGCTCTTTTTGCTTCTGCAGAAATGTATTTTTAAGCAACTAAGAGGAACTATGGATGAGGAACAAACAAAGTGAACACCCACTGAAACCTATATTCCTTGCAGTTGGGGCCTACATCTCTGCCTTACTTCTTTTGCTTCTTGAAATCCTCCACGAGAAAAATCAACTGACTTTCCCAAGCACTTGACAGGTCCATGGTTTGGACCCTCAGCCCAACTGACCTCCCACCTTGGCTTTCTCTCAGCACCACAGTTCAGTGTTTGGTCTTGCTTCATCCTACTGGATTCACATGGCCAATTCCTTTTTTCAGTTCTTTTGAGACAGAAATGTTAACTAAAGCATGAAGTTATGTTTGTTAGCATTTAAAACAGTAACACGCTGCTACAGAATTGCAAAGTATACAAATCCAAGCAAAGACAACCTAAATTACAGAACTTGCACATTCAAATTAAGATTAATACTGAAGCTTCTTCCAGGTACCACTATGTACTTCAAGTGAGCTCTACGTATCGAGTGTGTAGTCTCTTCAGCTGTTCAAAAACCCCACTGTGTAATACAGAGCAGTGAGGTGTACCCTGATTGCAACAAGGCATACGTTACACCAGCTTTGTTTTTTTCAGTTAATTGACCAGCTTCTCTGGTAGTGGCTGAGGTAAGAAAATGACAGCTTAAGGACAATGCAAAATGATTCGGTACAACTGTCTCCTACCTATTGGGATGGATGAAATCTGAGAGTAGAGATCCAGCATGCGATTGCCATCTACGTCTACTAGGTAGTTTCCTCGGCTCTCTTCATAGTTGCAAAAAAAGTGCACAGCTTCTGCATTCTTAAAGGAAAAAACAGACAGTTAATACTTTAAAAAGTAGCAGTGGGGAGGAAGGTGTAACTAATGATTATATAGCAAAA
>Ga0181612_161808_pt1 | contig 13172 bp, 9 predicted proteins | sample HoacroProtozoa21_FD_119630 | JGI IMG/M metagenome (GOLD analysis project Ga0181612, IMG submission 119630) | Hoatzin crop microbial communities from Cojedes, Venezuel. Combined Assembly of Gp0051906, Gp0051904, Gp0051908
ATTCTCCTCCGCACCGCGGCGGGGGGAGGGGCGGCCGCGTGGCGCTTTTGTTGCCGGCGGCAGCCAAAACCAAAACAGTATGGGACATCAGCTCCTAACTCCTGGATGTGAAGCCCAGTGTGGGTGCTGGGCACGCTGGATGAGACAGCACCAACCTTCATAGCACCCAGCTCTGCTGGGAGCTTGGGGCGCAGGGAATGATTTACAATTTGCTAAAGCTTGGGAGGAGAAATTGATAGCAACACGTGTGATCACAGGAGAAACCCATCCATAACTGTAGCATATTTAAATCGAAGTCCTCAGCCGAACTTACCCCTCCAATAACTAGATGTACAACCAAAGTGACTGTTCATACTGTAGTAAAAGTCATAGTTCAAATCAATTATTTCTCACAGCATTTTGGCTCACAGTAACAGTCTAAACAGCAATGCTGTTTTCATGAAAAGCAGAGAATTTGCCCAAAACTTTACTGCAACCCATAGTGATTGCTATGGATGGGGTGGTGGGGACCAAAGAAACGGAAAAAACAAAGAAAGAAGCCCAAAGGACAGGAGAGAAGAAGCTTGCCCACCACAACTACAGAAAGAAGAAAAAAAGAGAGACAAAGCTGCCACAGCTCTGATGTGAAATTTTAGCTTAATTTCCTTATTCTCGTAGCAGCGCTGCTGAAAGATGACTCACTTCCTGTGACCAATGCCATATTCAATCACCATGGCTAAGAGAAGTCCAGCCCACAAACCTTCCAAGCAAAACGCTGCCGGTGGAGCTAAAACCACCTCGTACAGCAGAAACACTCTGCTCTGGAAGCTGGGAGACCAGAGGCTGAGAATCATGACAAGGGGATTTACTGTTTGTGTGCTGGCTTTGCTGCACTTCTGTCGTTGCTCTGACTCCTATGAACCACCGACATTGCCTGATATTGGAGACCCAAAGTTTATTGAGGAATGTGTGCAAACCCATAACAGATTCCGGTCTGGAGTGAGTCCACCAGCCAGCAACATGCTCTACATGGTAAGGGGATCTTCACAATTTACATGGCAAGCGTGTAGCATTGTGATGGTGTTTAGGATTTTCAAAGATTGTTTTTGTGATCAGATGCAAAAAAAAAAAAAAACACCACAGAAAAAAACTCAGCCTCCTGGGGTCATAAGAGCTATTTCTTTTTAAAGAAGCTACTAAGGCTCTGATTATCAGATGGTTTTATGCAATCGGGTGCTTGTATAGTTTCACCTGGCTGAATTTCCTCATTCGAAACCCAAGATTTCAGCCCTCAACCTAATGCTGTCGTTTTGTGCTGTGAAAAGCCTCCTCGTTTCAAGGCACCGCAGCTCAACAGCCTGGGATATAATTTATGTGCAGACCTAAGCGCAACCTTTCATACTTGAATCAGCAAGGGCAGAGACCGTTGCCAAACGATGTTGGAGAGCTTTGTCTAAGCTCTCTTTGCTAGGCTCTCATGGACTGAGCCAACAGAGCAGCTGTTCTGAGGTGCTGGGGCTGCAGGGGAAGCCAAAAAACAACAAGTGCAGCAGGAGTGAGCGCTGGAGGCATCAGGTCCCATGCTGCTGTGCCCCCCTGCCTTATCCTTGGCCACGTCAGGGGGCAATATCTGCAGCCACCATGGCATGATTCAAAACATACCCAAACCCCTGGCAGCAGCCACCTTGTGTTTCACCTGCTGGGTGGCACGTGGGAAACCCAGCAAGGAGGAGGTTGTAAATGTGTGCACAAAGCTGGGTTTATGGCCAAGAACCCCATCTCTGATTTGTGAGATGCTCAACTCCAGTACCTTGGGAGCTGCCTCTTGCAACGTCCATCACCTTTTGTGCTTTGACTGGGTAATACTTGAGATACCGTCTTCTTCTTGGGATAATCTCCACAGATCTCTCAGACAGCGATTCTCCTAATTCTGATCTCTTTCCTTTTGCTCCTTTTTCTTGCTATCATCTGGCATGGTCACCACCAGAAGAGGACATAACCACTTCTGTAATTAGCAACATCCCAACAGAAGTTAAAAAAAAAAAAGCTCATTTTCCGTTTCTGGTTGTGAAGCACTAAAAAAGAAGTGCCCATTAGGGAGGGGGTAACTGAGAAGCAAGCAAGCTGGAGTTGCAAGCCTGACAGGACATAATTTAGTTTCTCTTCTAGATGTGTCTTTTACTTCAGCTTTCTTAGCAGAGCATCCTGAACTGCCAGTACATACTGCTCCAGACTCCATTTTCTAGATTTCTTTACTGGTCCTATACTAACAAAATCTTGCTATGATGTATTAGAAGAGCAGTATTCATCTCTTAGAATTGTGCCTAATTTTGGCTTTTGAAAAATTAAGGAACTGAAATCTGAAAAAAACAGGTTAAGAAACAAACAATCAAACAAATGAACACTATTACAAACAAAACAAGAACTAAATCATGGTAAGTTTCTTTTAAAACATTGCAGAAACCCTAGTCTTAAGTATGACCTCTCCCGGGAAGAATTTGATGTGGAGAAAGCAGTACAATAGATGAAAAAAACTAATATGAAAGTAAAAGCACTAGAATTGAAAACAGCATATTTCTTCATTTTTGAATGGCCTTTAGCATTTCAAAAATGAGGAAAAGAAGATGAGTTCTGTATTTCACAGGGAACTTCTGTTTGCTGTAGATAACTGTCCACCTAGACAGGTAAAAATGAAGACTATGAACTCAGGGCATTTCCACCTTTTGGAAAAATAGGTTTTAAAAGAAAATACAAGACAAACTCCTTTAACAACAAGTAACAAAGACCAACCATCTATATATGTAATACATTTATTATAAAATGACAATGCTGATCTAAAATTTTTTTACCTGACAAGTATGTCTCTCTCACATTCACCCAAAGCATTGCTTAGGTCTGTTCCAAGGATTTTCAAAACCAGCAGAAAGAGTCTCACCAGCTTCATCAGGGCTTCACAACGGCCTCCTTTGGCTTACTACTTTCTTACATCACTTTTCACTTATCATACATTCAATTTTCCCTCTCTAAATCAGCAAGCAACTCATCTGAGTTATAAAAGCAAAGCTGAGAAATAGTTCATGGGAAAAAAAATGTAATTACTTTCAAACACCAATGATATTTACACGCAAACCTCCTTGTCCTGAGCATTTTTCCTCATGCAGTTTATTCCATCATTTTTACATACAAGCAGTTTCATAAGTAAATAAGAAGTATAACTACAGTTAAACTAAAGATCATTCTTAACTATCAGTTTCTATGTATTGCTTTTTCAGCTGTCAGCCAGTTTAAGCATTCACAGAAAAATGGAAAGTACATTTAAACTTACTAATTTATCTTTAAAATTATTACTATGTATACATTTATGAAACTTCAAACTTTTTAATACTATTATAAGATGAAGGAGAAAAGAGACGTGCATATTCTCATAAAGCAGAATGTGAAAAACAAGACTGTGAAGCAGCAAGATGCATCCACCACCCTCATACATCTTTCACCATGGTCTTCTCCTTGAGACCTCAGAGTATTGCCAAGACGTAAACTGCAGACTCTGTCTTAACTTGCAGTAATGCCGGGACCAGAATAAACCTCTGTACAATGCCAGATTCTGCTCATTGTCCTTAAAAGTCGTCATCTAAGGAAATATCAACTGCTCACTTGAAATAAGACCCCCTGCCCCAAGTTTACCTTTAATATTCGATACACTGAGTTCCTAGGCAACTTATTTATGTGTTAGTTTTGTGCAGAAATACACACCCCCTGCCAAATGTTAGCCATAGGAAGAAGTGGAAGACTTCAGTTACAAAGTCTTTTCAAATCCCTGTAGATGTATTTTGGTATGATCTCGCAATTTGTAGTTACTTAATTGTAGCATAAAAAATACACAAATTGTTTCAGACTTATCTACAGTACAAAACAGTTGTACTATGTAAAACATAGCCATAAAATCTGGCAATCACCTTTTGCTTAGTCACTGTTACTGATCCGTTCAAAACAATTTCTGTAGTGATTCAGTTGTTTGCAGAAGCAACTAACATTTAAAACCCTATTAAAAGGGCAGATTAAAAAAGTTTATTTTTTTAAAAAGTGCAATCCAGAATAGTTCAGCAGTGCTGAACAACTTCATTTACATGACACAAAGTGTAACTAGAAGTACGGGCATACACTCATGGCACTGCATTTTCCAGGAGGCACAATACTGTGCTCAATCAAGTTGTGTGCACAAGAAAATCCAGCAAAACCAGACACCACCTCCCGTGCAAACCGAAGACCTTTATATAACTCCATTGCTTAAAGAACCGCTTTCTGTAGGATTGAATATGATGATTGAATAAGATGACCTGTAAAGGTCCCTTCCAACCCAAAGCATTCTATGATTCTATGATTCTGTGAATAGCAAGTGAATAAGGGGTTCCACAAACAGGACATTTGAAGCCACCAAATACAATGATGCAGACCAAGGGGCTGAGTTTAAACTGTCCCAAAAATCCCAGTGTGCTTGTGAACTGACTTGCAAGTAGTGGCCTCAACGCATGAGGCTGCATGAGACTTCAGTCTGATTGGTACGGTAAGCATAGCCCCCCAGTCCCCAGGTTACTTGTAAATTTACCGTTTAAATTAAATTAATGTTGTCTCACGGCTGGCACATCCTGGAAATGCACATTGTGTCCCAAACACTGCATTTGACTGATGTACATCTCCTGGTGTCCAACAAACCAGCCAGCCAAGATCACCGACCACCCCAAAAACTTACTCAATTTTAATGAGTAACTAAGTTCAAATCAGAAATGAACCTACAAGCCAATTTACCATGTAGCTCTGTAAGTCTCAGCAGAATTAAAAACCAGATGAACCTGAAGCATATATGCTACTGAGACCCAGCTTCTCCTGAAAGTTGCTCTGAATTACTGCATTGCTAAAATACCAAAGTGATTTTTGGTGTTCTTTATTTTGCAGAGCTGGGATGCAGATTTGGCAAAGACCGCAAAAGCCTGGGCAAAGAGATGCCTGTTTAAACATAATACATACCTCAAAGATCCGGGGCAGGCTCACCCCAAATTTACCCCCGTTGGAGAAAACCTCTGGAGTGGCTCACTTTCTATTTTCACTGTGAAAGGAGCCATCACCTCTTGGTACGACGAGGTCAGTGCCTACAACTATGCCACCAATAACTGCAGAGGAACATGCGGTCACTACACACAGGTAGGCAATGCATTTCTCCATCTAAACCATGAACCAGCATTGCCATTTTGACACAGAAACTCTAGATTTCTGTTGAAGATTCAATGAACTGTTTTCCAAGTTCTGTAATCTTATTTCATAGCCATGTGCACAAGACGTTCTCATGTCCCCGTCGTAAGGAGGAAAAGAGTCATCGCATTATTATTTTTAAATATGTCGGTCATATTTTGTTTCCAGGAATAAAATAGGAAAGCCATCAAGCAGCCAGATTTAGCCAAGCAGCGGCCAAAAACCAGGCAACGGCTATGGCTGTGAGCTGCTGTGCACGGTGGGACAACGTCCCAGCTCTGGCAGGCAGCATCCGCATGGCACCATGAGCCATGCCAAGGGCTGGGGAAATACCAGCACGCAGAGGTGTCTGCAGCTCTGCAACCATCACGTGTGCATTTTTCTCAACCGTGATTCCCAAAGAAAGAGACAAAAATGAGGGAGAGGAGTGCCACTACCATGCAACCCTGCAATCGCTAACCACGGCCAGGGGAGAGCAGGACGGCTTGCAGCAGTGGCTCTAGGGATTAGATTTTGACTTGAAGCTATTTAATATTTTCTGCAGAGATACACATATGCATTTAGGACTTAAAGAGATAGGCTGAAGCTGGTGTGGTGTTTGAATGAGACGTGCCAGTACTTGCGTGCAGAGAAGATATCAGGATGCAGGAGCCATGAGAGGTGACAGTGTGTTGCTTTTTGACCTTGCTCACAAGGACATGGCAAGAGTCAGCATCTGGAAACTGCAGTGAAATGCGCCTCACCTGGCACTAAGGTGCAGTGCTGTTTACTGTGTTGTTTGTAGAAGAGCAGCCCAGGCAGTTGCATGGGGCAGAATGAGAAAATAAGATTATTCTCACTTGGAGTCAGTGGTGATAGTGACTTTATCTAGAAGCTGCATGTCTGCCAGCTTTGGAGGGGCATCCTTGGGTCTGCACCTTCAGGGAATCCCTCGTTCCTCTCCCTCCTTCCCAGCTGTGGAGAAGAGCAAGTTTCTCCCAGGCACGATTACTGCAGTTACCACAACCACATCTGCAGCATATGCCTCAGCTGGTGGCCTCCTGCGTGGTGGGGGAGGCCTGCAATTCGGTCCTTCACCCTTCTCGGGCATGCAGTTGTCTATGGCTGGCGTCAGGAGTGGCCTCTGCACTGAGAACACCCTCAGGAGCCTGAGGGTTGTCCCCTCTTCCCAGAGCTGGCACCAAACAGGCACAAACAGAAAGGGCCAGGCCTCCCCTTCAAGTCAATGGAGGCACAGTTGTGTTTCTTCATCTCCTGTGCTGCCAGGCTCTCTCCCCATCTCCCACATAGTCAATCATCGCTGCTGTGGTATCGCCCTCAGGTACTGCTGCGCCCTCGTCTCCCTTCTGCTTCTGTCACTGGCTTTGTTTCTCCAGGACTGCAGCATCTGGCTGCACTGTAATCTTTGAGCTGCAGATAGGATGCTGAACTGAACCGAACGGCTTCTGGTAGACAGCAGATCATGAGATGTTGTAATGCCCTTGCCTCTAGACTACCTTAGTGATGGCCGTGATGCTAGAAGGCAGGACCGCAGCCCGGACACGCTCAGTCTCCCTGCTCCTCCCCTAACACCAGTGCCTTCCAGCAATTTGCCTTTATGTCTCTGCTGGATTTAGTACCAGGGCAATCAGCCCTTGGAGGCGTTGCAGCAGATCACACAGCCTTTTCAGCACAGATCTGATCTGCTCTCCCCAGCAGGAAAGACAGAAAGCTAATGGATTACCCTGAAGCGAAGGAGACAAACTTCAACTTCTCCTTTGCAAGAAAGGAAAACTACTTGTTACAGCCAGTTATTCTTTCTTTCAGAGTCGTTTTAACAAATATCCGGTAAATTGGGCAAAACAATCAGGCATTTTTCAGAGCAAACTATGATTTCAAGATCCATCACTGCTGCTTTGCCCCAGGAAGCCTGCCCAAGGAGTGCTCATCAGCCCATTTGTTGTTGTGAAACAGAGGAGGGCAGGTCTGCTCTGTGATGCTTCAGATGCTGAAGCAAAGCTTTTGTCACCGATGTACCCGTCTGTTTTTGCAGGTTGTTTGGGCTACGAGCTACAAGGTTGGCTGTGCTGTCCACTTCTGTCCCAGGGTGGCATACTCCCCCATAACCAACGCAGCACACTTCATCTGCAACTACGGCCCAGCGTAAGGTTTTTTGTTACCAATATTTCACAGGGTTTGGGTCCTACCCCTTCCTTCCCACAACATGCAACTTTATTAGATCAGTCCATCTACTCATGTGGCTTGTGGGAGGAAATGGTCCCCAAAATAGAGAAAGAGGTACACCTCTGTCCACCCAGCGGTTTTTTTGGTAGATGAGGGCTACGTATGGTAGCCAAAAAGCAGTGACACTGGTAGAAAGGGTAAAATATAAGATGCTGACATGAAAAAGTGACCATCTGAAAATTAATCCCTTGCTCCTGAGTGCTAAGATGGCCCCAGCCTGTTGCCAAGGTGCAAGCCCAAATTCTGAAAACATTTCTCCATGCGCCTGCAGAATTAAGCCTCTAGGTCAATAGTTTGGATAAATATTGAAGTGTACAATGCTTGCAGCTGCAGTCTTAGCAGCTGAGGGCTGCTCATGAGGCTGGGGCTGCTCAAGGCAAAATTCTATCCACAGGTCCTTCATATGCATAGTCTGTAGGATATCCAGCTAGGATGGATGTTTTTTACCCATCTCCAGCTGATTAATACCACCACAGTCTAAATACAGCTCTAAAAGCTTTACGTGCATACCATGTCAGGACAAGGCTGGGCCAGCCCATGAACTTGAGCAAGTTTGACATTCCTGTTGCCCGTGCTTCATCCTCGGAAGAGTGTGTCCCCCTGACCAGACACCTTGAAATGACACAGCTGCTGCTGTGCCAAAAGAACAAAACCGCACTCCTCAGAAGCCCCACACGCAGAGAGGCCGGGCAGCCATTGCCTCTGCTGGTTCTTGAACCAAAAGCCACTGATCCCCCAGGGCAGCCTCTCCTTTCCCGGAGGAAACTGGCTATGCAGCCCACCGTGCTAGACGGTGCAGAAACCCTGTGTGCAGGCAAGCAGGTCCCCGGTGCTGCTGGGAGGTGCTCTCTGTCCCTCGAGCTTCACGCCTGGATCTCCACAAGACATGAGCCAAGCCTTTCCCTTTCTGCTCCTTAGCCGGTATCTGACCATGCAGAGGACCGAAATCATGCTGGATTGCTTGCCCTGCATCAGCAGTGGTCACACAGGGAAGGAGAGGGGTGCCCTCACCCTCAACAGCACCCATCAGAGCACCCTTCTGCCGAGGGTCATGCACAATGTCAATTCCAAAAGCGAATATACTCCAAAGGATTTTCTTCAGCTTAGACCAAGCAATGAAAGCCTCAGGTAATGAGGTTCTACCACAAAGTAATAAGGTTCTACCACAAAGTTTAGCACTGCCGGGACTGTGTGCATATGAAATCCCTCTCAGTGTGTGCACGGGCAGTTTGAGGCATGCTGTAAACCTTGCTTTGGCCATGCTCCAAGCAAAGCGAAGCACTGAGCTGCATTTGGAGCAGTATCAGAGGTGGGCAGGTAATACCGAGCCAAGAGCCAAAAGCCTGGGCGGTTTGAGAGCGGTGTTGCTTTCCTTCGCAGTGGGAATTACCCCGGGAGCCCATACAAGACAGGAGCAGCGTGCAGTGACTGCAACGGCGAGCGGTGTGCCGGCCAGCTGTGTCGTAAGTAGAGACAACCAGCCCTCCTCCCCAAGCACGCGTAGAAAGGGAAAGAGCACACAAAAGATAGTGGCAGGAGGCAGGCACAGCGCTCTCCTGTTTCTAAATATAGTCTGAAAAACTGCAGCCAGAAGCTAAGTGAGCAGTGATGCACAAAGAGTGGGGAGGATGGCAGAAGGAGCCCTTTTTCTACCCCAGGGAGTGAGAGGGTGGGATCAGTCTTCAGGTGCTGGGGGGTGTGACATGGGAGACGTAGTGGCTGCCGACTGAAGTGTGATTATCCCTGTCAGAAGTTACTGTTTGTGGAACTGGGAAGCACAGAAGGGGCTACACGTCCCCTCCCGGGGGCTCCAGGTTATTAGCCAGCCTTGCAGGAGGGGAGAGCTGCCACGGCACTGCCAAAGCTGCTCGCTCCAGCGAACATCAGCCAGGCCATCTGCTTTCCCCTGCGCACCGGGAGAGAGCCAGGCCGACACGCCAGAGCCCTGCATGGGGCTGCGGTGCTCAGCCTGAGCCCCTGGCAGCCCCCCTGATTCTTCTGCACTTGGCTTTGCAGCAGCTGAGTGGAGTCAGAATGGGGGGAGACCTTCTGCAATTCCTGTAGCAAGGAGAAGGCACTGTGCTGTGGACATCTGCCCAGGGGGAGCTGAGGAGATGGTCACACTTTTCCCCAGTACTTGACCCCGGGCAGACTAATGGAGCGGGAAGGTGGCATTAAAACACCAGCACTGCAGGAATGAGAGGGACTCCCTGACTCATGGGGCTGTTTAACAGTTAGCTACAGGCTGAGGATCTTAAACACAAGCCAAAGTGATCTTGGGCAGCACACCTTGGGGAGCAAGTCCTCTCTACTCCAGCAACTGGTAGGAGTAGCAGTCAACACGGTGTGATCAAGTGCTCCTCAGCAAAGCCTCGAGAGTGTGGCAGGGCTCTCGCAAAGTCAGCAGGTCTTTGCTTCTTCCTGGAAAGAAACGCAGCTCCCATAGCTGCATTTGTGAGCCCACCGTCAGGCTCACACTTCATCCCCTTTTTGTTTAGACTCAAATTGTTTGCAACATGTAAGTCTACTTATATTCACTTCTTTTCTCTCTCTAGAAAACGCAGACCGTGACAAAGTCATTAGTAAGTACCACCAGAATTACTGCTTCCATTCGTTGCCCTTGGTGCAGTTATACTTGAAAACAAGTAACTTGTTTTGTTCACAGCGGATTCCTGGTGGTATCCAGACTGGGACAGGCCTGCATGTGACGTGTACTGCATCATCGTTGTTGCTTTAAGGCCATTACTCCTTATGCTGACAGTTCTGGCCACCTGGCTCCTACCAAAATACTGGTCAATAGCACCCACCAGTGAGTGACACATGTGCAGAAGACCATGAGCGCACTTAGGTTAGCCGATCCCTTCCCTGCACGTAAGTTACTGGCAGCACAAAGATCGGTGGAGACGTTGCTTGTGTCCACAGGTGATTTAGAAGCACTGAAACACCATCTTCATTGCAGGCAGCAGCTAGGAGAGCTGATAAGCAGCCTTCTCATTGCTCAGAACCAGTAACCAGTTGTAGATTACCCATGTGTTTTTTCAGAGCGGAGCGGTGTCAGCGGGCTTGGGTGGGTAAGGGGCACGCTGCCCAGGCAGCACGCTGAGGCGCAGGCAGCTGCCCACCACGCTTGCTTCGGAAGGGCTGGAGGGTGCCCAGCCCTGCAGCCGGGCCCCGGCCGAGGCCCCCGGCAGAGCACTGCACGCACCTCTCTCGTCCCTGTTGCTCTCTTCCCTTGGACATTCCTCCAGCAAGATGCAGAGTAGCCTGGAGAGGCTTTTCATTTACATGTTGTTTTATAATAATTTTTGGATCTGTGTGAGCTCTGGCATTTGCATCCTGTGGCAGCCAGTGCATTTCCCGGTCTCACAGTGCACGGGGGCCACTGGTACTTCTTTTTGCTCAGAATTTGGTTTTAAACACACATCAACTGCATCAAGACATAGTTTCGCCTGTCTTTACACATGATTACGTATCACTGCAATCTTTCCTGTTTCCTGTTTTTTTTTCTCTCTTTTTTCTGAGCATAGAGTTTTTGACTGCTGTTTCAAACAATAAATCATTATGTCCTGCTTCCCATGTATGGCAATCGCATATTTGCAACATAACCTAAAGCTTAACTGCTGGTGCACAAAAAAACTCCACATTCGGCTCCAACCCACACAATGCCGAAAAACACAGTGCTGGGAAAGATGGCGTAAACCTCCAGGTAACATCATGCTGTGCCCATAGTTACGCCTTTGGTTCAACAGCTGCCAAGGGATGAGTCCCCTGGAACCCGCACATCTGGAGCAGGCAGAAAGCTGCGGGGACGGCTGCTGTGTTCAGCTGGGCATGTCCTCCACCCACCGTAGCTCCAGCAGAGGCTGGATGGAGCCGAGCTGCAGAAGCTCACAGCTGGGTGGCAGCAATCCGTGTCTGCTCAGGGTGGGTTTAGACGCCTCTGCACCGTGCCCCTCTGCACTGTGCACCTCTGCAGGGCACAGGCATACGCTGCTGTAAGGGAAGCCGGGAAGTTCCCCTCAATGCTTCGATTCTGGGGTTCTGCCCCTGCAGTACCTGTCAGCGCTTCTGCGTACCCACTGCCGACCCCGCTGCTGGGGGGGATCTTAACTGAAAACCCTGGAACTGGGACCCGGAGTTTCTCATGTTACTCTTCCAGGTAGTTAACGGCTTGCACTCGCATCATCTCAGCATCACAGCATTTCCTGATTAAGTCATTTTTCAAAATGCAAATATGGCTGGGGCCAAAATTCCGAACTTTGCCCTTGATACATCTTTAGATTTAGTTTGTTGGCTACCAGAGCCTCCATAGCCAACACACCACGACTGCAGACAGGAGCAGTTTCTCTTCCACGCTCCAGTAACCAGGGTCCCAGTGCCCACGCTGGCCTACTTGTGAGAGAGCCAAGTGCAATTCTCTCTTCCAAACTGGGCAGATTATGGTGTTTGAAAAAAAAATCACCATTGGACCCTACTGCTGCAGAGGGGAGCGCAGGAGAGGAAAGAGCACATGCTGATGCATCCAGGGAGCAGAAATGAGCTCAGCAGGAATTCTCCCCTGCTTGGTTTAGTCTATGCTTGGTCTCCAGGAGAGTAAACAGAACAAACACAGAGCCCTTAAAGTTCAAAGCATTCACAGCATTGCCATTTGACTATACACTTCAGCAGCTCTAAGGAAATACCATACAAAAAGCTTCATTAAAAAGCCTGTAAATCACTGGGGCTTAGGGGAAAAAGATGTCCAAACTTTACAACATGGTATCCTTCAAACAAAAAAGCCTGAAAGTCAAGAAGTCAAAGCTAAACAAGTACTGCATCTCATTGTAAGGACATCCAAAAATCCAGAGATTTAACTCCTGATGATCAAACCACTTTGAACTGTCCACATCTACGGCATATGCCCATGAGTTCCATAAGATAAATGCCAAACACTGACATATCAATACAGCCTTCGGGTACTTTTGTTGCAAGTCTGTAAACTCTAAAATCAGTTTAAGGAGATAATTTGCAATAGTTCAAGCTGTTCTGAAAATACCAAAAAAACTTTTTTACCCTTCCAAATCCACTTTGTTTTCTATTCTTTACTTTTTACACAGGTGTTAGAACTGTATAGCCACATTGTCTCAGAAAACAGCTGCAAAAAGCACCAACAGCGAGCCCATGCAGCCAGTCATTGTTCGCATAGGAACTCTAAAGCAGACAAATCCTTTGGTTCACTTGCCTACAGGAATATGAGTAGGCTTCCTTGATTTTCCAGTTTAAGTAGCTAGACGTCCAGCCAACAATCCTTGAAACCTGTCAACCATAACAACTGAAAAGGATTCAATACAATGCAAAGACTTTTCACTCCTTAGCAACAGAAGGACAAGACTTCCTAAAGTCTGTTCAGCGTTTGACTACGCATAGGGATTTCTCTGCAAAAGCTACACAGATGCCTCAGCTGTGAGTCCTAAATTAAAAACAGCACACTTCCATGGAAGTATACATAATTTAAGACCAGGCTGCCACCAAGCTGAGCTATGTTTTCCTGCACTGCAACTCAGACAACCAGGCAGTTGGGTGATGCAGCTGGAGAATGCTTTTTTGTAGGGTGCTTTCAGTGAGTTCAGGTTCCTGAAGTGAAATCCCAGCCTGCAAGTCCAGTGTAGAGCAACCAGCCCTACACTTGCTTTTAACTTTTTAAACAACAAACAGGGGAACACCTGTGCCAGCCCTCTGCAGTG
>Ga0181612_174970_pt1 | contig 13172 bp, 4 predicted proteins | sample HoacroProtozoa21_FD_119630 | JGI IMG/M metagenome (GOLD analysis project Ga0181612, IMG submission 119630) | Hoatzin crop microbial communities from Cojedes, Venezuel. Combined Assembly of Gp0051906, Gp0051904, Gp0051908
AAGCCATGCTGGCTGTCTCGAATCAACTCCCTGTCGTCCATGTGCCTTAGCTTATATTCTAGCAGGATCTGTTCCATGATATTCCCAGGCACAGAGGTGGGGCTGACAGGTCGGTAGTTCCCAGGGTCCTCCTTTTTACCCTTTTTAAAAACGGGCACAATATTTCCCTTCTTCCAGTCACCAGGGACTTCGCCTGACTGCTGTGACTTTTGAAATATGATGGAGAGTAGCTTGGCAAATACATCAGCCAATTCCTGGGATGCATCTCATTAGGTCCCATGGATTTATTTACATTCAGGTTCCACATGTAGTCTTGAATCTAATCTTCACATAACCATGTGTTCTGAATCACGTTCTAGGGAAATGAACTGCTTTTAAAATTTGGTATTTATTCCCAACTCAGATATGCTTCTGAACGAATAATAAAAAATGTTTCCAGTTTTCAGATAGCAGGAGTATCAGACCAAAACTGTGAATTTTACGCATAAAATAGCAGTTTTCTGAGTTTGTTGTACTATTTTCTGAGTATGTTAAACTCAGATATTCTATCAAAATCTATGATCTGTTGGAAACTGTGAAGGTTGCTCTTTTTACATTTCTTATATGGTAACTATATTATACTGTCTCGAAAAGTTAAATAAGAGAAAAGAAGACAGCAAAGTCTTAAGTAGTGATGGTATGAAATATTTTATTCAGGATTTTTTCACTGTCTTATTCCTGTAGGTTTTAAAAAAGATCTCCAACTGAAAGCTTGTCAAAATCAAGTGTGTTAAATGAAGCAATAATGAAGAAATTTTAACATGTGTTAGCTTGACCAATTGGGAATAAAGCCAGGTGCTTACTATAAAAATATGAGCATCAAAATATATTATGCCTTTAAGGAACAATCCAGAGGCTTGTTAGTCTCATCATTTAGCAGGAGGGAGAAATATAAAGAGAGAACTAAAAGACAGATTGTGTCACTTGAGAGAGGGCAATCTTGAGAAAATATGTCCCTTTGTGTCTTTTTTCTGCCCTTATTTCACTGAAAGGTTATGGTGTAATCTAAGCCAACAAAAGGAAAAAAAATGTAACTACTGAGCATAATTTTTCCATGTCAAAATGCAGCTTCATTAGAGGGAACACCTACAAATCAAAATATAGTTTTCAGAGTCCATGCCCGGAGAAGAACTGGATAGACAGGAAAGCTACGGTGACCTTTCATCTGCTAGCATGAGTTGTTCCCTACAGTGTACCCCCAGGGGCACTAATTTCATCTGAAGCATCTCAGGCAAGCGGCTTTCACCGTGCTCTGAACACTTTAAGAGAATGTATTTTTGGTTTATAATTCTTGTGTTATAAAAATGGACATTTTTTCCTTCTATACTGTTTAAATCTTTCTTCCCCAGTGTGTTTTTAAGTACTTTCCAAACAACTCTTCTTTCCGTGATGTTTTTATCCTTTCTAGATGAGACTGACAAACCCAAAAAAGCTTATTGCTATTCTTACCAGAGTCAATAGCGAAAGCATTCGGTGTTGCAGGTTTTCGTCTGTTGAAGTCAGTGGATGTGACTACTTGCCTGACAGGTGCTGTGGAAAATCTGCACTGTCCTTTCTGGGTTCATCTTTCTGTGGAGACTTACAAGTGCTTGCATTTCTGGCAACTGCAGCAGCAAAAAAGAAGCTTGCACTTGGATGCAGAAAATTTGCTGTGACCTTATTTTGGAATTTAAAACAGAATGACACAAGCTAGGCTGAAAAAAATACAGCACCCTGCATCCGCATTCCTTCCACACAGCTTCACAAGCAGCAAATACAGTCTTTCCCACTGTGAAAGCAAGGCAAATATATAAACTAAATAGAGCAATAATTATTTTCCACCAGGAATGCCAGTGTTGATTTTCAGTCAGCACAACCTATCCCAACACCATGCATAATTTACCCATTTTAAAGTTATTGAGTTCTAATTAGATCTAGTCAGATTACCTCTATACATTCTTAACTCATCCCTCTCTGAACTCTGCCTGAGAGTTCAGCTATTAAGAATTAAGCTATTACCACAAAAATAACGATTTAGATTTCCAAGGAAATCCCCTTCTGAGACAGGGACAGCTTGCCTTTTCACACTGGCTTCAAAAGGCTTGTTTACCACATTAAAAAGGAATTGTGTCTAAAATGAGGAGAATGTAGCAAATTAATACAAAATATGTAATCCAAGGGCCTGGTTCCATGGACACGAAGCACATATTTAACCTTATTCTCAGTGAACTGCTTGGTTCAATCAATGGTTTACTCATAAGAATAATACTCTGCACCTTTTTCTGTGTGCAAGCTCACAACCTTCTGTTTAGAAAATCATATTAATTGAACACATCCTTGATAACAAAGGATGAAAATTCTTTGTTTCTTGTAGTTTGTATATTATTTAAGTTATTGCCAAATGAAAGAATATAGAATTTTATTGCTATGAATGTTACAATGGATTTCTACCTTAGATTATCTCCTAAAATGACAAGTTTATGATCATTCAAAGAGGAACACAGATTTTGTCATTGATTCTGACAATGACTGAGATATTCGCCAGAGACCAAGAATCCCTTTTTACGCTAGGTTTTCAGGAAGGGATGAGAACTCTGTTATAGTTGTCTGGACCGATAAGCAATGTACAGTGGTTAGAAATCTTCATTAGTTCCTCAGAGGAGACCCAGAGGATTCAAGGACCATGTTCTCCCAGGAACTTGGTGGTACTCGTTACAGTGCTAACTTGATGACCCTCCTAAGAACCTCCACCTGCCATTAGCAATTTGATATTCAAGTACCACTTTTGGAGCACAGGTGATCTTGAGCCTCTTTTGGAAGAAAAGGATGAAGATATAGATGCCAGGGTCCTGACTGCACTAAGCAGCTCTGCAGCCTCTTCCCTCACCGCCCCAGGGATTTAGTGGCCTGTGTGTTGAAGGCCAGCCCTGATATGGTGTAGCTGCATATCCTGGGACCAGGCTGCTGTGAAAAGAGCTGTGTAGGAAAGCTGTGAGATGTCTTGTCAAGCACCTTCCCTTCCTTGGCTTGGGAGCTGCATTAAAGTTCAGGCACTCACCTTTGGTCATTGCCTGAGTGATGTTGTAGGTACGTCTGTGCCTGGTCTTGTACCTTGCTGATTCTGACTCTGCCTTGCTCACTTGGCTTCCCAGCTTGACCTCAAACCTGCCTTCTCACTAAAAACCTCCCTGCCAGTCTGCACTCTCCACTGGCCTGGGTTAATGTCACTGAACTTGCTCTGCTCTTTGTGTTTGAGAACTGTGGGACTGCACTTTTGTTGGCAAGGTCCCTGCTCCTGCCTGCCTTGCTGTCACTCCCGGCTCCCAGCTTCCTTCCCCAAGTGGAGCAGGCCGCTGCTGCTCTCCCACAGTGAGGGCTGCAATGCAGCAGTTCTACCCTCGCACCATTGTTCCAAGTAGCAATACTGCACTAAGACACCCTTCACTAAACGAGAACAACGAGGATCACCTAGTGTGAGCAGGAACAGAGCAAGACCCTGTTCATGATGGCAGTCTGCACAGGGACCCTACTCCAGTCCCTAAAGCTGTTGTCAGTAGGATGGGGCAGAAGTCTGGCAATGAAATTTGTAGCAGCTGAAGACTTGGCTTTGCTGGAAAGAAATGTATACCTTGAACATCCATGCTAGGAAGTTGTGTCAAAACCAACATTATTATATCCAGTTGTGTCTGGAGAAAGAGAGAATGACAGATGTGCGTGTAAGAAGCAGGAGCCATGAGCTGAGAAAGAAGCCCTGTAATGAGTTCAAATTAGATTAAGGAATGCAAACCAATGCTTTGGAGAAAAAAAATCCTACCTATACTTGTGCAATGATGGGTTTTTAATTACCTGTTACCACTGGGGAAAGAGATCCTGCAGTCTCTGCACTTAGCTCTATGAAAATATCAGTGGAAAGCAAGAGGAAAATCAAATGGCAGGAATTATTAAGGAAGGAAGAACTAACAAAACAGGAGGCAACATTATGCTCCGGCATAACACCAGGAATGGTGTCTGTGGTTTTGGTTCCCCGATCTCTAAGAGATAAACTCAGAAAAAAATTGAAAAAGGATTATATTTTTCTTGCATTAGCCTTGGTATGGTAGCAAACATCTTACATGTTTTTTTTCAATGGCCCAGATATGCTTTTTAGCAGTTTAATCCCTTTGAAGCTGGCTGTTGCAGCTGTGAGTGGCACTTTGTGTTGAGTTTCCAGCACTTGGGCTCTTTCTCTCCTGGCCATTAGACAGCAATTCTTACAGTACTCTTGAGGCAATTCTCACTAGACAGAGTTATGATTAGTGCTAATTTTGGAAAAAGGAAGTCAAGCATATAGCTGGGAAACGGTTGCAACCATCTGTGATGTGTCAACCATATAAATAAACTTTCGATTTTGCTTTTCTTTTACTAGCAAAACACCATGAGGACACAAACTCATCCTATTTCATGGTACATGAGGCAAAATTACCAAGCCCTGCTAGACAGTTGAAATTTCTCAGAAACTCTCCTGAAGCAAGTAGGAAATCAACCTGCAAAACCCCCCAATACAGAGTTGGAGCATTTGCAAAGTTTCTGCATCAGTACAGCCTAATATTTGAAACATGAAGCAGCAGGACTGGTTGGGTACCTGGCTGCAAGCTGCTGGCTCGCTTGCTCCCAGTTATTTAAAGACTCAGCAGAAATACAGTGCCTATCTTTCCAGGGATGTATCTTACAAGAAATGGTATGACAAACAGCTGGAAAGCAAGATTAGCAGGTAAAGCCAAAACCGGGATGGGGATTTCCTCTCGTGTTGTCCCTCGGACACGCCTGATTTGACATTGTGTGGGCTCTCCAAATGCTCAATGTTACCTGCACATGCTTTTATGCCCTAGATGGGCCACTCTCATGCATACGAGAAAAGCAGGCTGCTGGAGTTACCAGGGATGTGGAACACAACTGAAATGACAACCCTTTCTCTTGTATGGAATTTCTGATTTTGTTGCAAGACAAGTGTACTACAGCTAATGTATTCATGCACTTAAATAGATCAGGAGCTGCTGTCTGATCTCACAGATTTATAACAGGGTAAGTTCTTTCTTTTGAAATTTAAGTTAATCCTGATTTATACAAGAACAAGGGAGATAAGAAACAAGCCCCGCATTTGCAGCTGGAGGCCTTTTTATTAAAGTTGTCATTCTAGCTTTCTCATTCCCCGTCTGTAAATTTACCTGCAGCAGTTGCAATATTAGTCTTTATAAGTGTTTGCACAGCACTGAGGAAGCTTCTAATAGTAGCTTCTAAGAGCTACCAAGAAAAAAAAATGCTTGTTTCCTTTTCTGCAACCCTTAACCCCTCCATTAAGAAGGTCAGATTTTTCATCAGCTGCCGTGCTCCATTGCATGGCTACTCTCTAAAGCAATCTAGCAGCAAAAAATGGGAGCTGATATTGCTGACAGTCAAAAATCAAGTAGAATTAAAAGTGTTCTAGGGAAAATATTTTGTGCAGACATTACTGTAGTACGTATGATGGCATGGTAGGTCGCAGATGGCTTCCTTTAGAGCTTGCAGCAGTAAAAAACAGAATAACAACGGTGATTTCGCCTGAGATACCTGTGAAATGGAAAGTAAACAAGACCTTTGTTTTTGGCTTTGCCAAGTCAACTTTGCATGGCATATTAACATATTCCATACTTTGTTGGTACACTTAATGTATACTACAGAGTACACCCCTTTCCTTTGGGAATGTCAACACTTGGCAAGATGCTAAAAATGACTTGAGAAAGGATCTAGCATCAGTACTGCACTATTGTTTTCTCTGGGTGTATGCATGTGTGACAATATTGGCAGCTGCCTTGGAAATCTACTGTACATTCTTCCTCCAAATTATCTTTTTTTCCCCCTCTCGTTTTTTAGAACTGTAGGTTTCAGATAAAATTAGCTCCATGTAGGGCAATAGCCTGTGTTGGTTCAGGTGAGATAATACTGAGAAAGCAGGTTTTTTTCTTTTTACTGCTACTGAAGGCAGCAGATTCTATTCTCTTTGCTACTCTTAGCTCAGCAAGTGGCCCCAGCCATTTTCAGGCATTGGGGGTCACTGAATTTGACTATGAATTAGAGGTGCAAATCTGGAAGTACACAAATAAATAGCAAAACTGAGTGGCAGAGCCCTCAAAAAGACTGATATCTGCTGAACTGCTCATATTCAGGTGTCAGAAATAGGTATTACTGGATATATGAAAAAATTCCCCAGTGAACAAAGGGTTTAGATGGGAATTCAGTCCTTATTCTGAGAGATAGTCACACCATGGAAAAGACGTACAGATTTAGGTCCAAAATAATTATACCACAGTTCTAGAAAAAACAAGGTGGAAGCAATCTAATTGAAAACTCTTTTAATAAGCAGTAAAAATATACCTCCAAATTTGAATGAAAGCTATTGCTGGTCTAAAATATCTGTTTTTTGGAAATAGAGTTTAAATAGGACAGATCTGAACTGAGAGAAGCACAGAAAAATAATCTAAAAATAACCAGCCACTGTTAGCCATTACCAAACATGCCTTGGAACTGTAATGTAATTCAGCCTGGCCTGGAACAGAACCCTCCCTGCAAATCACAGTCCCCAGGTGCCAAGGTAATAATGAGATACGTTAGAAATCGTACAAAAATAAAAAATCAGATGATACCATGGGCATACTGAGCACGTGCAGAATTAATGACATTTGGAGGACTCCATCTGAGGATACTCTCTCTCTCTCCACAGCAGAGAACAACACTCTGAAACCTGTACCTAACGTACCAGGTATTCACCACCTTTTGTCCATTTTCAGGCAGATTCAGTTGAAGCAATAAGGCAGGAAAATCTTGGGAGTTCAGCAGCTGGAGAGATTTAAATGAATTCTTGAAGAGATCTGGAAATCATTAAAGAGGTGGGAGTGGGAGAAAAAGTTAAGGGCTCCTCTCTCTATGGCGCTGTGATCCTGGGTGTTGCAGCAAACTTGAAATAGCGAATGGGAATTTGCTCGTAGGCATTTTCTCTAGATTTGCTCAGTGTCAACGAGGTAGATTTGTTATTGTCTCAATAATGACCTGTGCTTTAGTTACTGCTTGTAACTAGAGTAATTGTAACTTGCAGTTCTGCACCTGGGAGGGTATTCTGCCCCTGGATGGCATAATCCTGGAGGTACATGTAGGTTGGGAGACAAGAGGCCAGAGTGCTCCCCACAAAAAGGGTTCTGTGGGTTTTGGTTGGTGGTAAGCTCAGTGTGAGTCAACAACGTGCCCTGGCAGGGCCAGCTGTATCCTGGGGTGCATTAGGCACAGTATAGCTAAGTGGTAAAAAGAAGTGATTGTCCTACTATACTCAGCATTGGTGCGGCCTCACCTTGAGTACTGTGTGCAGTTCTGGGCTCTACAATATAGGAATGGTATTAAAATATTAGAATGCGTCCAAAGGAGAGCAACAAAGATGGTGGAAGGACTACAGGGCATGACGAGCGGCTGAGAACTCAAGGTTTGTCCAGCTTAGAGAAAAGGTGACTGAAGGGTGACCTCATCGCTGTTTACAACTTTCCTCATCGGGGGAGTGAAGAGGGGTACACTGATCTCTTCCCTCTGGTGTCTGGTGATAGGATGCATGGGAATGGCTCAAAGCCGCATCAGGGGAAGTTGAGATTGGACATTAGGGAGAAGTTCTTCACTAAAAGGGTGGGCAAGCACTGGAACAAGTGCCCCAGGGAAGTGGTCATGGCCCCAAGCTTGTTGGTGTTCAAGAAGCATTTGGACAACGCTCTTAGATACGTAATTTAACTTCTAGGTTTCCCTGTGTAGGGTCAGGAGTTGGACTGGATGATTTCCACAGATCTCTTCCAGTATATTCCGTGATTCGATTCAGTGATTCAGTGATTGTATTTTAGTACAGTGGTAGGAAGGAGCTGAGATCAGGGGCCCACGGTGGTAGACACAAAGTAAGGGAACAGCCTGTAGTCTGAAATGTTACAGGGTGGCAGTCTCTGAGCAGAGCTAGAGGTGAAGATCTCAGTTCGGGCTTGTACCAGGAGCTGTCTACAGTGTGAGTGTCTATGTGTGAGTTTGGTGGTGAAGGTGCTATTATAACCACTGGTGAGGTACTGAGGATTCAGTTGCCTAAAAATGGGCTCCTGGTACTGTCTGAGATGACTCCTCAGCTCTGGGACATCCATGCAGGACTGTGTGTATGACACAGGACCCACAGGAGACATTTACTCTTCTGGAACAGCAACTGGGCACTAAGCAAGGTAAGATACTTCTAGTGCAGACATTAGACCCCATGTCTCCTGGGGAACCTGCCCTTGCAGTGGATGAGTCTAGAGGATTATTGAACTGATGTCAGTGTCTGCATTCCCAGCTACATTGACTAGGGACGTGATTCAGTTGCCTAGACAAGGATATCTGCATCATTATTCGGTTACCCTCATGTATTTATGTAGTGCCAGTTGAGGTGGCCAGGGTGCTTTGCCTGGACAAGCATATTTATTTGCCATTTCAGAAGGGCATATATCTCCCAGAGGTCCTGTGCCATGTCTTCCAGCCTTGTACACACCTTGAATTTCCTAGGGCATCTCAAATGGTAATAGATGCCCGTGTGGGCAAGCGGAGTCCCAAGCCCAAGGACATCCTGCCTGGCCTCTAGCAGGATCTTTGCCCTGCAGCAGGACACAAATTGCCTGTGAGCTCTGTGTAATAGCTGCCCTGGGGAGTCTCAAATAGCACAGGACACCTGTGATTTAGGAAGCCGAACTGACCCTTCGACCTGCTTTATGATAACGGTGCCATAGACAGCTGCCTCATCATAGACACCTGCACTGTATGCACCTAAATTTAGGTGTCTGAATCATGTCTTCTAAAGTGATTCCAATCCCAGCACTAGTGATGCCTTCTTTAGTTAGAGCACTTCACTGCTCCACCTCAGTTTTGGTATCTGTATAGCACCAAAGTTACATAAATCATGCAGAACTCCAGTTTATCTCGTTAGTCCAGCAGGCTGCATGGGATCGGTACATAGAATCATAGAATCAGAGAATAATCTGCGTTGGAAGTGACCTTTAAAGGTCATCTAGCCCAACCCTCCTGCAATGAGCAGGGACATCTACCTCTACATCAGGTTGCTCAGACCCCCATCCAACCTGACCTTGAATGTTTCCGGGGAGGGAGCACCTACAACCTCTCTGGGCAACCTGTTCCAGTGTTTCCCCACCCTCATTCTAAAAAATGTCTACCTTATATCTAGTCTAAATCTGGCCTCTTTTGGTTTAAAACCATTAGCCCTGTCCAGTGAGACCCTTAGACTTTTCTCCCTGTTGATTAGCAATACAAGAGGAAACAAAGACTTATATTGAGTTACAGTGCTGCCCTTACTGTACGCACATGTGTTTAATCCCCTTAATTGATAATTCGCAAACAGGATAAAAATATGTACCAATTTTCATTCCAGGTCTATGGCTCATGCAGAAGTTGAAAAAGTCAGGGTCACTTTTGCAACTGACCTTCAGGGACAACACAGATCTGCGCAAGTGTTTCCTCTATCAGCTCAGCCAAAAGACGGGTGAGTAGGGCTTGATATGGCTGTGTAAATAGCAAGGGCTATTCTAAAGGATTCTGCTTGATTGCTGTGTCCTCCAGGGAGTAAAGAAAATTTTTTAATATATTTCACTAATGATCTCTCTTTAAACCCTCTTGCTTTCGAGAAGGGCTCCTCCGTCTAAAATCTAATATCTACTTTATCTGTGCATTTTTTCTGTGCCAGTTGTCAGTGAATATATTTGCCAATCTGTTAGCACCAAATAAGACCTCCATGCTGTAGTAAATATGCACCTAAGTTTATATTCTGCAAGCAAGAAATATCATTCTTGACAGGCCACGATTGCTTAATTTATTATACTAGATGAAAACCATTTTTCCTTTTTTTATTATTTTTTTTAAGTTTAACTTCTCTTGTCTCTAGGAAATATGACTCTGTGAGATGAAGAGCAAATTTTATTCATGTCTATTGTGACACTTCTGTACTAGAGAGAGATGTATGGCCTCACACTGGAAAAATGATATCTGAATAGAGATCTTTTTACCCCTTCCTAGGTCTGTCAAATGAAATAAATCAGACTTTTCTTAAGAAAAGAAAGCAAGCATGATCCTTCTGTTTAAGCAAATGTTTTTGTTTAAGAGTTATTTTTAATATTGTATGTGAGCAAACTGGTGCTAAGTATGCAGTCACGAGGTCGCTGCTTGATATTGAATTTTTCCCATACTTTGATACATTGCTAATAGGAAACAAAGACTGTGTTAGGATGAATATAACTTCTTAATTCTTAGTCTGACTTACATAGAGCTGTTTTATCATTTTGTGAACACACTACATGACATAGTCAATGATGGGAAGCTGCTGTATCTTTACATTATTTTAATTTCCTTGTTTGAATTTTCCCTTTGTTTCTCTGGCTCTCATTTCTGTAGAGTGCAGTTGATGTCTGTTTTACTGCTTTGATCTTCAAATAAAATTGGGTCACATTGCAACTTCCCAAGCAAAGAATTCCCAAGCATGTCTTGTAGGTCAAAGCGATCCATTGTTTGTTACCTTGGTAGGATGCAGATCTAGCAGGCTACAAACAAAGTTGTTGTCCCTGCAAAAGCAGGAAGCCGAAATTTAAATGTGAGGAGAGTTGTCTGTAAGGTCAGAATCATCCAGGTAGATCCTTAGGTGAAAAATCTGAAGAAGTAGGTAGGTCCAGATGTGAACATATGAGCTGGCATACTGAATCAAAATAGAGGTGCCTCTGGCACTCTGCTCCCAAAAGTAATTGAAAGAACCTACAGAGGGGGAAATATCAGAAGCAGTGTTGTGCCTACTTTCCCAGATAACTCTTTAAGCCTCCAGCAATTTCTGACTTTCTTCTTAAAGTAGAAGTCCCTGCTACTTTTCAGTCTCTTTAAAAGTTCCTTGTCCTTGTCTTCAAAGAAAAAATAAACATGCTTCCCTATTGAACGTCTTCATATAAGACTTTAGATGTGGTAACACTCATTGTTCCTTCTCCGACCTTCTACCTAAAACTGAAGCCACAAACTCAGTTGATTTGATTGCACAGGAAGAAAATGATAGACAGTTTCAGCCAGGCTTAGTAAAGGCAGCCAGCAGGACTCTTCTTTGGGGTGGTGGTGGTCAACTTTTCTATGAAAATCTAGAAACCAAAGGACTTGCTTCTGGGGCCCTTACTCATAAGGGGGAGGGAAAGATGAAGGTGAAACCCACAGCTCTTCTGTGTTCAGGATACTCTCTGGACTAGTAGACTACATCATCTATGTCCATATTCCTACTTTTCTTCTGAATGTGGGTGATGGAGGGCTCAAGACACTACAGACAGGGCAAACAGTGGGAGCCTGTTTCCAAAGTGCATCAGTGGCCCCATTGCCTCCAGGGAAGAGGGACGATTCCTGGTTTCCACTCCATGTACTAGCAGTGTTCATTTCTCAAGGGACTGCTGAATGCAGGGACTCGATCCCAAGACTCCCTCAACACTGATGTAATAGTATGGCATCATAGCAGTGAATTTGGTTCCTCTTGTCCTCCCTCTTTCTATTTTGTTTGAAAATTGTACTAATTTGATGTGTTATTTTTGAAAGTGATTCCCATTCTTGTGAACATTTATTTATCCAAAACCACTCATTAACCATAGTGGGGCTGTACATGTTTCCCAGTGTTTTGAGGCATAAATGGTTGCAAGATTAGGGTTTTTTCAAAGAGAGACAGTTCTTACTTTTTTTTGTTGACATACAATTAACCTTTATGAGTGTTGCTAAGTAACAGTTTGCAGAAACAGCAGAAATGGGTTAAGCTATCATGAATCCTTCTAAGCTTGTGTTGCATGTTTTAATTATTATAATCTATTTTGCACTGTAGATTTTCAAATGTGTTTGAACATGACGTAGTCATGCTGACACTGTATATAATTCATCACTGTGTATCATTGTGATAAATATATTTAATGCATTTGACACAGGTCTTCAGTACTTTAAAAACGTTGTATTAGTGGCCTCACCCCAAGACAGATACGTACCCTTTCATTCAGCAAGAATAGAAATGTGCAGAAATGCACTTAAGGACAGACACACAGGTATGTTTCAGATACTTTCTATATGTACAAAGCTGTTAAGGAATTGTGTTTTTGTGTAACTGAGGTCATCGCATTAGAAGGGTTTTTCATCAGCGTGATGAAAGCTCAGGTGTTTATTTGATAAGTAGAAGGTGTTCTCTTCCCACAGGAAATTACTTAAGTCAATAAAAGAAGCTTTTTAAGAAGCTCTTTGTCTGATGAAAACAAATTTTAATCAGGTCATAGTTAAAGGTTTCTTAGTGCTTCTTTCCCTTCCTTCTAATTAATTTTTTTAAAAGTGATGGTAATAGAACTAGCTCTTCACAATGTTTTTCTGTAGTCTGCTGATTTACTAGTATTGTGTCACCTTTGTTTCACGTAATGAAATCTCTCTCAGTGCATCCAAAGTCAGGAAGTTTTCCCTTTGTCTTCCATAGTGGTTGGGTGATTGTCAGGTAATATAAGGGACAGATCTGAAATCACATTGATTTGTAATAAAATCTGTGAAGCACATCAGGGCTCATACCATAAGAAGCCTGGCCCTCCTGTGAGCTCAGGCTGTGTATAGTCCCAAGTATTGCTTTTGTTATTAGCAGTCTCTCTCATTTATAAAATGTTTATAGCTTCAGTTTGATACCACTTCCAGAAATAATGTTCAGTGCAATTTCATGTCCGTTTCACATATGTGATTACCTAGAAATGGAGGTACTCTTTGGAAGTAGAAAGAGACACCCAGGCCCAGTAATCAACATGGTTGCCTTCATACAGCTGGCCTAAATTACAGGTCTTTCTATCCTACCTTAGATATGAATTAAAAGGTAATTGTCTAACTCTCTCTTCCAGTGTTTGTTTCTCAGGGAGATGTTTGACATAGCAGGAGCCAGATCTACATTCAATGCAGATCATTTATGAGTAGAAGTTTCCTGAGCCATTGTTTTTGCCCCAGAAATTTCTCAGTTGTCTGCATGATGTCCTTTGTGCATTAGATTCCCCAGAGAAACCCAAATGAACCTCTGTGTCTTGCCAGACCCTTTTGCATTTGGATTCACAGAAACAAGA
>Ga0181612_178207_pt1 | contig 13172 bp, 7 predicted proteins | sample HoacroProtozoa21_FD_119630 | JGI IMG/M metagenome (GOLD analysis project Ga0181612, IMG submission 119630) | Hoatzin crop microbial communities from Cojedes, Venezuel. Combined Assembly of Gp0051906, Gp0051904, Gp0051908
CCCCGCCGCGTCCGCCCGCCCCGGCCGTTGCGCCCCCCCGGGGCCGAGCGGCAGCGGCCCGGGCCTCTCCTGCTCGGTGTCCCTCCGAGGGCTGGAGCGGGTCGGCCCGGGGGAGAGCCCCGCTCGTACACCGTTAGCCCCGGGGCCCGGGCCGGCTCCTCACACACAGAGCCGCTCCTGCAGCAGCCAGCGCGGAGCTGGGCAGGGAGAGCCGGCCGCGGAGCACCGAGGGCTGGCTCCCGAGGGCAGCTGCAGCACGGGCCGTGTCTCGGTGCCAGCACTTTGTGCAGAAAGCCTGGAGATTTATTAAGCCGACACTCTTCTTCTGTTTTCTCTGCAAATCTCTTTATGGTGGGGAAGGAGGGAGTGACAGGAGAAGCAATGCCAGCCAGCCAGCTCAACTGCGATGGCAGCAAAGTTTTACTTGAGCGATAACTTAACAAGGAGTCTCCCGAATTCTGGCTCGCTCTGCGTGTGAATGAGCCTCCTTGAGCCCAAACCCAGAGCCAGGACGGCTCCGGAGGCCCGGTGCGAGAGGGCAGCCGGGGAACGCTGGGCTGGGGGTTGGGGAGCAGCTCCGGTCTGGCGACCGATGGCAGCTCCCAGCCATATAACACACCAGCTCCCAGCGCTGACTTGGGCCCGTCGCCATGCTCACACGGACCTCGAGACTCACATGCCTGCTGGGAACACGAGTATGCTGCATTTTCAGAATCACTCAACGTATTTTTCAGCCTGCTAGGACTCTCTCCTAAACCAACACATTGCTTTCCTGTTAGACCAAGAGACTTCCACCCCAGTACCGAGCTAAACTGCTTGCCATCCCCCATCACGTTTAGTCTCATTCATCCTACCCCACTATTTACAAGTACGGGCCCTGATCTTGCAGCTAGCTGGACCCTTGGGCCTGAGCAGAGCTCCGCTGACACTAATGAGGTCCTGCTGTGCAGAGCTGGTAGCAGCATTACATCGATAATCCATAATAAAGTCTAATCGACATTAAAGCTGAGCAGCCATCTGGCCAGAGCGAAGCGTTCAGTCATCCACCTGCACAAAGTGCTCCCGTGCCAAGAACATGCTAGGGGAGAGAGCCTCCTTCCAACAGGAGACGTAACCTGGGGATGCGAACAGGATCATACAGCATGCGCTGAGGTTTCAAAGATCTCAGCTACCTACAAATCCCACATGGTGACAGAGACTGTAGGACTTCAGACTTGGTGTTGACACTTCAATGTTCAACATTCAAACTGCCTTTTGCCCTGGGAGCGGTTGTTTTCTGGGTGTGGGCCAGAATCCTTCATTTGAGTTTTTATATTATTTTTAGGATGATAAATTTGGTCTAAGAAACCGCTTCTGTTCAACATGAATTAGATAAAACCACTCAGGACAGAGTGTCCTTGCTCGTTAGCTGCTTTTGTTTTGACTTGATTTTAAATGCTCCCTCTGGATATTGTTATTTCCACACGTTTCAGAAGTACAAAAGGAATGCAGGACTGTTTATACGAACTCAAAACACCGATGCGATCACAGACCTTTGCAGGAGCTCAGATCCCATGATGACAGGTGTAATATAAGAACCACCTGTGTAGATTACTTCAGGCTTACTCACTGCAAATGCAGAATTCCTTGTGTTTTGCATTCAGAAGGAACTCTTGGGCTGTAATCCAGTATTCAGTTGCAAAGTTGATAATTATGGCATAGTTAGGGAAAGGAATTATTCAACACAAGTGCAAGGTCACCGCCGCAGATCTGGTTGTCTTCAACGGCAACAGGGCAAGATAAGCGGCCTTAGCAATAAGACCAAGCAGTGCACCTGCTAACAGGAGCTGAAGACAGGGCTAGCGCGTGAGAGCAGAGACAAAACCAAGGTTTTTTACGGAATATTTTGTACTGCATGTCTCTTCACAAAGAAACCAAGATCTCTATTTTGGGATCACCTTTATACAAAAGAAAGCTGGTGGGAAAATCATCTACAAACAAAAATGGGTATGGAAAAAAAACTTTAATTTGCTCATTTGTGTTCAATTCCTTGCAGTACTTTGGTTTGGAATCTCTGAAAGGCACATTAAACCATACCTCACAGCCTGCAAATCAAGTGCTAATTAAAACTGCATTAACCCTAATGGATTGGAAGGGAGAAATCTAATTGAGAAAACTTCTGTTTACCTAAGGCACGCTGGAAAAACAAACCATCCCGTATTTCTCTTCAGTCTTTTTTGTTTTTTTCTCCTTTCTCTCAGCATGCACACACAGAATTGCCGCCTCTTACACTGTAATTTACTAAATCAACCTTTTGAGGGAGGTTTAAAGCATGCCAAACCTCTCTCACAGTGCTTTGCAACCAACCTTGTACTATCAGGACTTCAAAATACACACTGCCACTCTCAAAGTCATGCCTGAAATGGGCTTGTGCTAATCAGCGTCGTGGGTGCTCACTGCTATCTACCCAATTACTTCATTATTGTCTTCCAGGACCAGTCTGTATGGCCCATACTGGGTGTAGCTATTGCTCTCACTTACTGGGACCTGACCGGCCATTCCGTAAATTCTCTCTAGGTTAGAGCAAGTCATGTCTTGTCTTCCTTGATTTCCCACATGGATGGGCAGAAACATCACTGTGGAATCTACTTCCTGACAAGAGCTCCTAGAAGCACTAGTGATAAATGACCTGTTGTTTATGGCGGGAGGAACCAGCTATGTAGTTTTGGTGCCCTTACTTCTGTTTGGTTTCCTTTTAGGTCCTCATATCCACCTCCAGGTGACAGGGACATATCTAAAACCAAGTTTCCAAAGCTGCGCACCCTTCCTCAGCATCAGCAGAACCTGGGCTTGCAACCTGATGGGGAGGGGGGAGCTAAGCTGTAAGTAGCCCCCCGAGGCTTGTTGTCCTAATGAATACCAGGCCACAAATTAATGAAGGAGGTTTTAGGAAAACATTGTGATTTTTAGCCCTTCAAGCATCAGCAAATCTGCTAGAAGTCCAGACAGCTGTTTATAGCTTGTTAAGATGCTGATTGTTTACAAATTAGATTTCCTCTTTGAAAACCCCGCACCTATCAGCCTGCTAATGTCACTCATTGATAAAGCGAGGGTGCTTTCTCTGCCGAAGAAGAAAGGCTGGCGTTAGGTGGTCCCGTCTGTAGTGAGTTTATTTGGTTTTTCCTCCTACCATCAGAAACATTCAGTATTTTTCTCACCTCCCCATTTCAGGTGGTTTTGCCCTGGATTTCTTCAGCGTTCACAAGTTCATTTTTTTGTAATTGTTCCTAACTGAAACAGTTTCAATAAGGAGCACGTGTATTGCCTTTGCGTTTTGGATATGCAAAATACTTTTTGACTGTTCTCTAGAAACAAAGGCTGGTATCTGGGAAAAAAAAAAAAAAAAGGAATATGATATAAAAGAGGAGTTTCTGTACGAGAAGATTTGTTTTCTTGCCGACAGCTGTACAGCCCCACAGGCAGCACAAATTGGCTAGGTTGTGAAGTCAAGGCCAGTGCCTACAGCATTCGGCAGCTTCCTGTGTCTTAATCTTTCTGTTTGGGGAATGAACTGTAATTTGTTTTCATTGACCCATGGCTTCGGTTGCAGAGTGTAGGATTACCTTAATGGACCAAAACTTGAGAGACACCAGCTTTCTTTCTAGTCCTTCCAGTGCTGCATCCTTTCTCGTGCCACTCCTTCCCCTGGGTTGCAGCAGGGCGTGCTGTGCTTGCTGTCTGCCCCGTGGCTCTGGAGGACAGAGGGGATGCTCAGGGGCTGTCTGCACGACTTTGGGCTGGCCAAGGGTCCTCCCAGTGTCCCCACCGCCATTCTCCTGTGCCTCTTGCTCTCAAGTGCAGTTCCCCCACCCCCAGTCCATCTCGGGAGCTTGTTTCAATAACAATTAGGAATCCCGGCTCAGTTAGGGGCACCATAAATCAAACCATGAGCCCCCAGCAAGACCAATTTCCTGGCTGCAAGTGAATGCGCTCCGTAATTTTCTGTGCACCATTCAGACCTGCCATTTAGCAAAGGCTGGAGGTTTTTCTTTTTCATCGAGGAGTGCTGCCATGCATTCCTTTATACCGTATCACTGTGTGTTTACTCTGAACATGTACAGCAGCTATCCACATGGGTTATCCAGCTCATATGGGACTCACAGCAATGTTAGTCCGCAGTAAGAAAGAGGCTCTTTTGGTTAAAGTGACAGACTTGAGAAACACCAGTGATGCTGCAGATCTTGGCCATATTGCTTTATCTCTTTGTGCCTCAGTTACTAGAATGGAGAAAAAACTTTCTTTTTTTCAATTAGATTGTCATCTTTAGGGCATAGATCGTATACTCAGCATCTGCTAAATGGGCATGATCTCTAGAACCTCTAAGTACTACCATATCCCACAAATAATGCTACCTTTTCAAAAATTGGCATGTGCTGCACAGAATAAGGAAAAAAGTAGAATATTTTTCTTGCTTTTGAAGCTCAAAGTACTAACAGCAGGTGTAACATCACATGGTGCACCGACAAAACCTTGAATTCATTTCTTAAGATGCAACCTCTAGCCCTGGCTCTCCCTTATGGTTAAAACAGCAGCTGGACATATTGCAGACAGACCTGGGGAAGCTTCTTGATGTCCTGGCTGAGGGAGCTTAGAAGGCAGGTTTTCAAAGGTCTTTCTTTGAAAACCTACAGGTATCAATAGGCTCTTTAGAAAAATATACTACATGCTTATGGGGGAATCTGAAATATTCTGAGTCCTTTCCAAAAACTCATGAAACTCCAACAAGTCAGCAAGCACAGACTCAGAAGGAAGCTGCTATGCAACATTGAAACTAAGCCTGAAGCTTTTTTAAGGCATCCATGAGTCACTAGATTTGCACTGACTGTTTCATGCTCAATAGAAAACAGAAAAGTAATTAACAAGTATATCAAAGTCTTCACCCAGACATTTTAAATCACTTTAAAATTAGAGTCCCTTGTAAATGTGCCTGTCAGTTGTATGGGGCTTTTCAAAGAATCACACAGAAATGAACTAGCTGATTTCCAGATCCCTTGCCCATCTTCCATTCAAATCATTATGGCATTGGTCCAGCAGACAGTAGAAAATTGTACTACTTTATTCCAAAAGTTCAGGTGCTTTTTTATAATGAGTCGTCCTGGGACTTTATCAACTTTTCTCACCTGAAGAGAATTTTCTCTCTTGTATGGGAAGTTCCTCTGGCAGAAGCAGCGACAGCTCTTCTGCCATTTTGGAGTGGAGGCCAAACAATAAAACATTTTATCAATGCAATTAGCATACCAACATGCAAATCCCTATTGAAAAATGCACTGTTGAGAAAACAGCTAGAAGGCAGCTCATCATCATACTGAAAATGGAAGAAAAAAACAAACAAAAATGCAACAACTTGTATCCAACCAATCACTGTGTTGGAGAGAGACCAGAGAGGCCAAGATCCACAGGATTTTTGACACTTCTTAGTCAGGGTTGCAAAATAAAAATCAAGGGTGATAGGAACCAGATTATCTTGGGTATAAACCATGATAACAGTTCCCCATTTCTGCCAGTTCCTTAACAGTATCATATTTAATGCCACATTTAAGGATGACCCATAGCTAAAGCAAATCCACATCTTTCAAACACTTAAAGCCCCTCCCACGAAATAATGGCAGTGGGCAATGACTTCAAATTAAAAGAAACAATAATCAAGAATTCCTTGTTTGCTGCCTGTCTTCTAAACCAGAAACATTCACACCCCTTTCCAGCTTTTTCTTTTACCATGCAGGCAAATATGAGAACTGACGTCACATAGTCAAATATCTCTGAGGTTAGCAGCTGTAAGAGAAACCCAGAGACCGCAGGGCTTGTCCTCAAGAAAGAAAAATTTATTTGACATCCACAGTGTGTTGTTTACAAAGGGAGAACTGGTTGTTCTTTTGCTTGTCAGACAACAGAAGAAGAAAGCGTTCTGTATTTAGTTGCTTCCATTAGGTTGTTCTCATACAATCAGTACCGTGGATGAAACAATTGCCCAGAGTAAGCCCCACCAGGCACAGGTGGCTCAGGAATGCCAGATACTTGGAGACCTACTTTAACTGCCACAGAGGAAGAAGTGCTCTTCTCCCTCCAGTTGTCCTCAGTACTCTGCCTGTTCTTCACCTCCAGTTCTAAGAAACTTTGTTTTATTTCAATCTGTATTAAAGTTCCCAGTAGGTAAGTGATTTCCTTTTTTCCCCTCACTTTCAGTGATGTAGGAAACTTCAGGTGGAACGTATGAAAATCCAGCATGCGTTAAGATCAACATTTCCATAAATGGCCAGTGATTTCAGATGTCTAACTGCTCCCCAAGCTCCTAGCTATTTTTGAAGCATCAGATAATGAGCCAGAATGAAATATTCACTGACATTTCTAGCAGGCCTCCCAGCATTCAAACTATTTGGATATGCCTTCAGGGAAAGAAAGAGTTAATGGAGTTACCTTGTGTTTAGTATTCATCTTTTTTCAGCTTTGTCAGGTAGCAGACAACAAGCCCAGACTTGACTTGGAGCATCAGCTCTGTACTAGCATAGTCTTGTGGGTAGCCTAATGTAATATTAATTGAATTGACATCTCTGTTGAGATCAGTTACACATGTAGGATTCGAGTTAGTTAACAGTTTGCACAACCGTGTTTGAATTTTGATCATAAAAACACATGCTGGGTTAACAGGGCCAGAGGCAGAGCCAGAATCATGTAGAGCAGAAGTGACCTGGGACTCGCATTTTTAAGGCATGATTTGTACAGGGGAGAAAACAGACTATTCCCACACATTGTTCCAGAATGGGTATTGCTTTATACTGATAAGCACATTACATAGTCAGTATTTAATCTTAAACTGACCCTAATTTGACTTGTTAAAAGACCAGGGAGTGTGAACAGCAAAGAAGCACCTCTGAGTATCTTCTACCAGCTGACCGAATTGTGTCTTCCCCCCCAGAAAGAGACCTGGACCCTGGGCAGATCTGGACAGGCTGGAGGTCTTTGCAAGGGGGAACAGATGAGGATGACCGTCGAAGTTATCTTAGAGTTCAAAGCTCCAGGGACTGAATCACTGAGGATTCACTGCAAAAAGGGATTTTGTTTCTGTCCAAAAAGAGTTTTTTCAAATCTTTCCAGATTTTGCCACAGGCGCAAAACCAGAATTGAACATTCTTGTCTGAAAGGGGAACAATTTCTCCATACTCTTAGTAAAACATAAAAAAACAACTCTGCACATTTCTGATGGAAATTTCAGTTTTAGTAGAAACAGCCCCCCTACCCCTCCGGCCTACTTTCGCTTAGAGGTTCTCAACATATTTAGTTAAAAGTATAATCTATCTGCCCTGGGTTTCACTAGGCCCTCTGCTCTTTGCCTCTACATCTTGGACACTTCCACTGTCAGCTGAGGTTCAGCCTTCCCGAACTGCTCGGGACCCCCATCCTTTTTCAGAGAGAGAAAATTGATCCACCTGAGAATTTGTTTGCTTACTTAGCTGTGTAAGTAAAAGTGTGTCTAGTGAAAAAAAGTAAGAAAATTAGGCTGCAGACTTAGAAAGATAGGTCATTTTGACCTAAATTGGTTCACCCTTATGGGAAACTTGGCTGTATATGTCTTTTTTTTCAAAAAAGCAAGTCCTTAAAGAAATCTGAACAAGACTTTATTAAACCTATTTGCTCCAAAGTGGGTACAGTCAAAGACCATGGCAGAGTGAAAGAGAACAGGAGCACTAAAGAATTAATTCCTTGTGTGGCTTCCTTCCCTGCTTTCTGTGCCTTGTGCCAAAACCCCATGCATTTCAAATCCAATCCACTGCAATTACACCAGGCCCCAGCCACGCACCATGCATCTGTAGGAGCATAGTGAGCAAGAAATGGATTTCCCACAGTTAAGGTGTCAAGGGAACAGCCAGCAGGTTGGGACTGTATCCAGCCATTTGCTCACATATACACCAGTGAAATTAAAAATACTTTCCACCCTTCACCCAGATCCAGCTCACAAAGCTTTTGTGATATTTTTATCCCGATGCCATTAAAACACTAAAACATTCAAAGAGATAATATGCTGTAGATAAATTCACTAAATTTACCTGTTGGAGCACCTTTTTACTGGAGTAAAAAACTCCACACAGCCACGTTGCTGTACCTTGGTGAGACAAGCATCTCCTCCTGAGAATGAGCCCTCACAGTGTAAGTCTACAGAAGCGTGAAAGCTTTTGAAGTTACATCTCCAGACCACAGGCAGGCAAACCTTGTAGAGACCCTACCAGCTAAGTCGTTGCCATAGATTTGGACACGGTGTTTGCTGGAAGAAGCCTGCAGCTGGCTGGTTCTCACTGAAATCGCAGAGCAGGGCCTCCAAACAGTCCGGTATCAGACCGGGATGCTCTGGTGCTGGCCCCCGGGAGCCCGAGCAGCTCGGCCCCCACAAGCTTAGAGCAGCTGGCAGCAGCAGGTAAATCACTGTCAAATTGCTACAACGGATGTTACAGCCATCGTGTCTGCCAATAAGTAAATAATTGTGGGGGAACACCTGGTTTTCATACCACCCAACATACCTGCCACCGGCACTCAGGACACGGAGGCACATGTGGAAAGCAGAGCAAACATCTATTTAAAATCACAACAGAAAACATGAAAATATCTGGGGGCAGGGGAGCCTATGGTGCAGAGAGACCTGAAGGTAGCTATTTGTTTTATGAACTAAAATGCTTTTACACAGGAGAGAATGGAATAGAAGCAGGTGGTCTGGCAAGGGAAGAATCCAAAAGCCTTATTTCCAATCATTAGTTTCAGACTGAAATATAATGATCCATTTCAGTTGGTTGGCTGTAGCTCTCCTGTGTATGTGCATCAGGGATAAACAACTCCCCCCCACCCGCCCCATGTCCAGAATCCCCCATTTCAGTCTTTATGCATTTAAGTCCCAGTACAAGTCCCAATACCTAAATACTGTGGTTCGTAGTTGTGATCAGCATACACCAGGCATGCACAGTCATGCTGCTGAGGCTGCATCATAGATTTCTGAAATTTGTCTCCCAGCCCCTTTGAGATGATCCAGTGAGATCAGATCCATGTTGTCCAAACACATGAGAAAAGTCAGGACACCCCCTCCACCCCCCGAAGTTCATCACTTTCCCTCTTGTCACACTGGAGCACGCCTGTGCTTTTGGCACAGCAATATCCTTCCTCACCAGAAAAGCTACATTTTACTTCTTGCCCTTCTGGTCAGAGAGCTTGGATGCTTGGGCTGCTGCTGGCCGAAAGGGTCTGTGAGCCTCGCCGCTGCAATTACCATAATAGTTTTCAACTTGAGAATTGTAACTATCCGAACTGTCATCTACTGAAGAAATCTGTAACCTTTTAGAAGAGAAATGTGGCAGGAATATCTAAGGTTTTGTAACTAAGAGAAAAGGGAAGTATTTCAGGTATTACATTATAAACATAAACTGACTTTCAACTGCTGCCAGCACACATCTCTGTAAGCAATGAGGATAGTTTTGCCCTGCCAGGATTCAATGGAAATATATCTCGTACATAACATATTGGCATAATATCTGTAGCTTTTGTTATCGTAGCCACTCACAGTGAAAGCCCTAAGGTCATCCCACAAACATCTTCAGTATTATCTTGAGGTTCTTTTTCTTCTACAGATGAAAGCATGAGAAATTTTGGGCAAACGTCTGACTTCTTTGGTTCATACTACAGATGTAGTATCTTCACTGGTGTTCTCATACCATGTACTCAAACCCTTCAATAAGCTCTTGCTGCCCAAAGGGAGAATGGAACTGGTTTTACAGCTAACTTGCCACCCTGATCTCCAAGCCCACATAACCTGGTGTAGCTCCACTGACTTCTGTGGACTGACAACCATTCACATGTGGCAAAAACATAGAGCAGGACCTTTTTTTAAAAGGTTTAGACATTGATTGCACCGGGGAGTTAAGCACCTGGCCGCCTTTAAACATCTGACCACTAGAACCACTCTTAGTATCTTCCGATAAGCAAACCTAACTTGAGACAACAAATTAAATCACAGTTATTCCCAGACAGCCAAACTACACTAGCGAAACTGTATATCATCCTTTAGCCCACTGACAACTCTTGTTTGGAACTTATCAACAGCTCAGCTGCAGGGAGGGTATCTCAGTCAGGGATCATCTTGGGTTATGGATAAACGAGGGAGTGGAGATGCCAAAGTAGTCTGTGGCTTAACTCTTCAAAGCAGGCTATCACAAGACTCAAGCTGAAGGAAAACTCAAGAAGTGAAGGTACATGCATTTCTGCACTTTAATGTGGACAACACTTATTCTTTTATACGACCCAGATAAAAATCACACTCAATTCTCACTGTATCTCCTTTTCTAATGCTCATAAACAGAGCTTTTGCAGTGCTTTGAATTAGATCTGTGATTTGTGAGCGACATGTATAATAATTAGACTGTGAAGATGTACAGTTAATCCATTTAAAGGTGTAAAGAAGTCCATTTAATGAACATTATAGTCACATTAGACTTGGAAACATCTAACTCTTTTGTTGAATAAAAAGAGGTTCAATGAGATTAACTTCTCTTAGTTGGTTTTAAAGAATACTCAAACATGTCCTACTCTGATAGTGTACTATTCCTTGGTGCATGGTTTCTGCATACCAATGTCTTCAGTGTAGAAGAGTAAGAATAAGACTGGGAGACATTCTATTTCAGTTAAATAATTACAAATTAAAGAGGATCACTTCTACTTTCTATACTTACTGTAGTATGATAAGAAGCTGAACTCCTTGAACTTGTAATTATATAACAGAAATGTTAATCTCCTGGTTCGGTATTCAGTTCTACTGCATTAAATGTATTCTTACAATTATCAAGTTTACTACATGGCACATAGACATTTCTATTGGGAAACCTATTATTTGATCATATCAGATTTTGACCATAAATACTGTAATGGAATTCTGTTTTCAAATCTCTCACTGCCACAAAATGACTAATGAGGGTTAATACACCTATGTAGCTCGAGAACCTGAAAAAACATTTGTATAATTTCCGATTTTCAATTTGTAATGCTAACTGAGCTTCCGATTATTTTCCACAGCTTTGTGCAATTAAAAAAAAAGATTTAAGCTGGAGAACATATAAGTCCAAAATACGCTAAGTAACTTGTAATAAAGAAATTTAATTTTAAATATATGTACTTTAAGCAGCTGTTCTCCTCTTAGGAGAAACTCATTTAGGCTTAAGAGTTACTGGCCGAAGCTATCTTCTTTTCACAGCATATTATAATGTGTGCTATTGGCTTTAATAGTTTGGAAGTACAATTTACATCCTTGTCCATTTAAATATATAAAACTATTTCAAGGGGTAGGGTAGCCAGTTAGAAAACAGGATCATTCTGACTTCCATTTCCATTTTTTAATGAAGAAAATCTTATCTTTCCAGCCAAATTCTGGCTCCCAGTGCTCTAATGAATCTGCACCTCAGTTAAAAACTGAAGATAAATTCTGTAGATAGTCACTTCAGAGAGATTTTAGGAGTGAAACGCTTGCTTCCAGCCGAGATACCTGGCTTGTTGCATACATCAGGCTACATTCTTTTGTAGTTTGCAGAGCAAAACCCGATAAGATCAAGTGACAACATAATCCTGGCTAATGCAGAGTGACTTTTTATGTATTGTATGGGATACAGCTGAATGTTAGAAAGACAGTCCTTCCACCCCGGGGGAGCTTGGGCAGGGGAAGTCCCCTCTTGAGGGGTAATCCTGCACCTAAGCGGCGTACGCAGTTTCGTCTGCTGAGCACGCTGAGCCTTCCAGTCATTGCCTAAAAAGAGGCATTCTACCCTGTCCCAGGAGCTGGGTATCGGCATCTCACGGCTCCCATCATTACCCACTACTCAAAACTCACGGCACCATTTGCAAAGCACTGTCATGAACACAAAGCAAAAGATTTTACTTCCCAAATGTCTCAGTTTGAGTTTTACTAATCAGACACTTAAGCAGAGGCTTCTACAGGCAAAAAGGACAGGAGGAAAGAGAAGCACAAAAGAATAGCAGCCGCTTCAAGACAAGATCTGTTGCTAAGGATCTCTGAAGTTAATGCTGCTTTTGACATATTCTGGACATTAGGCAGGCTGGGGAGATGTCTGCAGGCACCTGGGACTGAGATAGCTGTGTTCTTCTCACTCTAAAGTTCACCCTTAAGGTGCCTATGCAGTGCCCAGATTATCTGACTTGCGAGGAACAAGCACCCACCGGCCGCAGGGACGGGGCTGTGCCTGACAGTCATGAGGGACGCTTTCTGGTAACCCTGGCATCACCCCCGTGTCCCCTTTAGACAGCGGATTTCTCAGCAGCCATGCTCTCCTGAGGCATTTGATGCTCACTGGAGCAAACAACTGAGATAAGGATAAAATCAACTTTGATTGTGCTGCATAGAAAATATACTTCCCGTTAAATTTCCTGCCTGAGTTATTGGATACACACAATGCCCGGTCTAATGACTCAGTCATGCAAGCCGAGCTACCCCGGCGGACCCGCAGACCTTTCGCCGCAGCCTGACCTGCCTTCTGGTGGAGTGTGGTTTGTGATGGTGGAGCTCCCTCCACGCTTTCAAAGACTGTCGTCTAAAATGTCACGCGAGATTCTAAACCACTGCCAGTTTGAAATTCTCTTTTTTTTTTTATTTTCCATCCCAGCTAGGTGTATTAGTCCAGTGCTTCATTATCCTCCTACTATTAGCAAGTTTCAGCTACTTTCTACACTAAATCTTCCCTGTTTCAGCTGAAACATCCTTGTCATATGCACTATGGTCCTGGAGGATAAGTTACTACGTGTCTCCTTACACACACATACCTCTGCATTTCTCATGTGTGCTCACATAAGTTGCCATGTCTGCCTTCTAACACAGGCTAACTAGAACTTTTCCCTTTTCTTCAATATTACAACTTTCGTAATTTTTTTCTGGACTCCTGATCATTCACTCTCCTTTTCTCCCTCCCCACCTTTTTTGAGGTGCAGTGCCCCTGAACATGCTACTTCACCTGAGGCTTTATTCCCCCTGGACAGACCTGAAGAATTATGTCTTTTGTCCTTCAGCCTCTTTTTCTGATTAGTAAACCAACAACAGTGGCTGGCATTTCCACAAGGAATTTTTACTTCCCTTCAGCATGTAAGCTGAGGAACACCAG
>Ga0181612_120709_pt1 | contig 13171 bp, 9 predicted proteins | sample HoacroProtozoa21_FD_119630 | JGI IMG/M metagenome (GOLD analysis project Ga0181612, IMG submission 119630) | Hoatzin crop microbial communities from Cojedes, Venezuel. Combined Assembly of Gp0051906, Gp0051904, Gp0051908
CTAGATGACCCACCGAGGGCCCTTCCAACCCCCACTATTCTGTGATTCTGTGATTCTGTCCTGCCAGGGGTACAGCAGGCTGAGGGGGGGAGTGGAGGAGGGGCCGGCGGTAGCAGCAAGGCTGCCCAGAGGCAGGGGAGGCTGGAGGCGGCTGTGCCTGCCCCGAGCCCCCTGATTTTCCTGCTCCAGGGACAGCGGGATGGTGTCTGAGGAGAGTCTTTCAAGACCAGCAGTTTTGAGTTGACCACCATATTTTTTCTGCTGAGTTGAGTCGTGTGTACAGGGAGGTGAAGCGTTCTGGTTTGGTGGAAGCTGGAAAATTACCAGATAGAGCAATGAGGTGGAAATGTGCATTTTCAAACTGAACCCAACTTCATTCGCCATCAAACCTCCATCATGTTGGTCCACACAGAGGCTGTACAGAATAGCAAAGCTGGGCAATGTCTCCCTTGGATAGAAGTGTCCTGTAGACTTCCCTTTTAGCGCCTGGCTTTTAGTGAGATGTGCTGCCTACCCTTTATCTAGTAACACGGCTCCATGGGTGACCTGTGGCTGGCCAGATCCTTCCCTGAGACAGGTAAGTTAGGAGTCATCATACTTGACTCTGTCCATGCTCATGGCAAAAGCCAGGTGCCTGCAGCCTGCTCAGGACCGGGCTTCTGCTTTGGAGGTACCTGTCACACTCCAGAGCCTAGAGAAGAACCAGGGAGTGACCATGTTTCTTGCTTAGTCAGCTTGGTTTAAAAAGCCCAGGTTTATAAACCTGGGTATGAGGTCAACACTTCAGTAATAATTTGCGTGATCTAATGAGGAAATGAGAAACATCTGTCACCCTGACCACTGGAGAGCTGGAAGTTTCCCCCAGTCTCCTGGCTGTGTTTGACATGGGGATGGTGCCGCTTTTGTTTGAAAGCGGTTCAAGGTTTCAGACTACGGAGGGTTTGGTGTGGTTTAAGAATTCCAGTTTTGTTTAATTCTGCTGCTTGTGTCTCTGTCTGTGTCCCGACGGCTCAGGGGTGGTGGTGGGTCTGGCAGGAGCAAAGCTGTCACATTAGTGTTCTGTAGGCCCTGGGGATTCCTGAGTTACAGCCTTCTTCACGCATCAGGAGGGACACATCTGGTCCTGGCATAGCTGCATAATTCACACAAAGATGTAATGACTGCAGTGATTATTTAAGAGAAGTGAAAATAGGTCAAATAGTGTCAGAGTCAGTATCAGCTCTTCTGTTGCCTTCGTACTGTGGTGGTAACAGAAGCATGGTTTTCTCTCCTTTTTGCCTTCCCTTTATGTCTAGGTGCTGCATCCCCTAGCAAGGACAGCAGTGTACGTGCCTGTATGCAGACTGACTATAAACATTGGTGTGCGGAGGTTTTAAAAGTGTTCAGGACACCACAATACCCTAACCTTCTCTGGAGGGTTAGAGAGAAAATGGGAGACCACAACTTCATTCATGTTGGATTTTTTATAAACATTTTAATCTGTTGGTGTATTTTTCAGAGTATTTTAAGACCTATGTGTCTGTGCTTTAAGATTTTATATGGTAAATTCTGTAAGCCATTCTAAAACTCATATTCCATACTTTAGAGAGAAGGTGTGATGCATTGCCATCTCTGAGCCTTGAAATGGTCTGATGATCTACATTCAACAGTAACTTTTTATGATTAAGTAGTACAGGTGAGATCCTGAATTCCATTTGGGAACTGGGGCTTGCCAAAATTTCTCCTTCCTCACTCCAGCGATGAGCAGTCCTTGGGACTTGACCTTTTTGAACAAAAATATCCTGTGACACCTGTGTGTTATCTGTGTCCCAAAGTGCCCCAGGGATCTCTTGAGCTGTGGACATTGCTGCTGTCCTACCTAATAGGGGGAAACTGAGCATCCCCGTATCTGAACTTACCAGTTTGTAAGGCATGCTCTGGAAACCTATCAGACAGTACTGATATCAGTTAAAATTTATTCAGGGAGCAGGAGATGCTGTTGCTTATCTTCATATAACATCTGAGAGCATGGGCTGCCCACTTGGTCTTTCTCCTTTAGCTTCTGTTCTTCTAGACCCGTCAATCTGGCTTTCTGAACTGGGGATCGGACCAAGGTCAACAGGGGCAATAGGTGTCCCATCCTGTGTGTCTTAGGGACTGGTGTCCTGGAGAATGAATCAAGTCCTGAGGCTGAAGAGAGCCTGTATCCCCAAGTTCCCTGCTCCTTGGGCAAATACAGTAACTGCTAACTTAATATACAAAACCTGCTGGTGTTTGGAGAGGAAAATGGGATGAAGCAGGTTATTATATGTAATGTCTCTGAAAGTGTGTATATGTATGTCCGCACAACACAGGTTTGGTCTCTACCCATTTTTTGGGTAACTATGTTGTTCAATAATTATTTACAAGTAACAAAGAAGGACATCACTTACACAGTGATCTGAGCTTGGTGCTTGTGTATAGGAGTGGTCTCCACTGTGTAGTGCAGATGATGTTTGTGGTTTCTGACCCTTACTGGCTGTCACTGTTGGACTCTCAATTAATCTGAGATGATCAGGCACAGACTTTTTTTTCTGGTTGTGTGACATACAGAGGTGTTGAAAAGAATCTTGTATATGGACCACCACTATTCATACCTGTGGTTTAAGTTGGACTCGAACCCTACGTTTCTGCATGTGGACCTTGCAAACCACATTGCTGAAGGAAACCCCAGTAAAAAACTGCCATTGCTAGCTGTAGGAATAAACTTTGCTCATTGCTATTCTGGATGCTCAGGATCACACTGCGTTTCATCAGAGCAAGAGTACATCCTTTATCTCTTTAGACATTAATCACCACCTCATAGTAAAATTTCTTGCATTTTACCCTGGCTACGGAGAAGTGAGCCAACTCTTCTGCTTTGTGGGTTCAAACCGGACGAGTCGATAATCCCTCTCTGTGGTCTGTACACATCAAGAAAAGGAGAATGCAGATTCGGAGACTGCTTTGACCCCATGCATCATCAACAACTTCTGTTTTCATCCTTTGCATAAATGAGTGACTTTCAGCATAAACTGTGGAGGACATCTGGACTGAATGAACAGGATGCACCCAGGAAAAACAACTACTGTACAAAGAGCTCATGGAAAGGACATTGTGGTGGATTGGATGGACACGATGGAGGTGGGGGTTGGCCTGCAGGGCTGAATTGGTTTTGTCATTCTACTTGTTTGAGGGGCTGACTTCTGAAGAGGACTTGGATTAAGTGGGTTTGTGGTATATTATGTCAGTGAAAACTACAGACATCATTTTTGAGATTTGGGTGGATGTTCTTGCCTCCCGTTGTGAAGGTCCCTTCATTTTTGGGAAACCTCAGAAAAGAGAGAGCAGATGGCTAAGCCAGCACACACTGGATTATGGCGACCTTAAACAGTCTTCTCTTTGAGCCTGTTTTAGTTTCCTCCTCTGTAAAATATGCTTGGAGTAAATCTGAATGGTCCTTCCAGCCCAACGTAACTGATGTCTTTGCAGAGACAAGTGTGGATCCGTTGAAAGTGATTGCTTTGTCTTGCTACAGCAGTGTGAAGGTGGTTGTCCTCTCGAAGGAGAGTGGAGACTTCTCTATAATCCAGCTAGGTTTGTTCTGTCTCACCTGATGTTCTAGGTGGGTATTGCATACCAGTGAAGAATGGGAAAGGTGCTTCTCTGGGACTGTTGGTCTAACTCCTTACAGCATCTTTAATTTTCTGTGAGCATCCTTACAGAGCTTATAGAAAATTTCCTTTTGGCTCCTGAGAGTCAGTGGAGGAAAAACTGTGCCCCGCGCAGCCATCTCGAAGGAGCCCAACATTTAAAATCTCACCATACTACTAGACTGTGGAACATGGGGATCTTCGACAGGCAATGGCTTTCACTGGTCTGTAGGAGTCTTATGTCTTAGGGGAAGGGCACTTTTAAAATACAAGTCACATTTGGTCTACTTAGTCTTGTTATGAGCTCTCTTTTGGTTACCATGTTTATGGTAGCTGCATCTCTCTGAAAAAGGAATCTCTGTCTAGCAGTTAGGTAATTTCTTTGTTTCCCGTCTGTCCTTGTCTGCCACAGAAATATAAATACAACCAGGTACATTCTTGACACTGAATTTCAAGTTATTTCAGACTGATGCAGCCCAAAGTTTGTTTGTTTGTTTTTTAATCCCAAATAGAAAGTAAATCCCAAATAGAACGTAAATCCTGAATAAGAAGTTGGAGAGCTTTTAGCTTTCTCAGACTAGGGCTGGATTTTTGTCACGTACAGAAGTTTAAATTAGAAAGATCGCTTGTTAGAGTAGTTGAAACAGAAACTTGTTGTGTAGTTGAAATAACAGTGCTCATTATCTATCTTTCTCGAGTGTTTTCAGCAAGGAGCTGAGCAAAACCACATGTTTGCATTGCTGACCAGTGCAGCTATCTGCAAGTGGGCATTTGTGCAAGTACTTGAGTGCTGCTTTTCCGTGTGCCCTCCACAAAGTGCTTAGCAGGAGCCCATCCTGCCTGAGCTACTCAGACCATTCTGAGATAGCAGGTCCTTGTATCAGGTGAGGAGATATCCACAGCTGGACAGGGGACAAGATTTCGAGGGACTCGGAGATCCAGAACCTGGTTTTTGTTCTTAGAGAAGTCTCGTAATACAAAGTGGTAATTAATTAACCTTCGTTTATCTGTCAGTTGTGTAGCTCTGGAGGTGATAAGAAAGGACGTAGTTGTTCAAGTCATGCAAACTTCTTCATTAAGAGAGGGAAGGTGAATGACAAGCCCGCCTGAGAGAGACCACCAGTCCTAGATTGATGGATTCGGGGTGGAAGCTAGATTTAAAAAAAAAAAAAAAAAAAGTTTAATAAGTTCTACTTTAGAGACCACAAGAAAAAACAGGGCAGTGATGGTCAGTGTGCTCCGAGGCAACAGCATGTCACTAACATGTAGATACTTGGTTAGTAAGCTGAATGCAATAATTCACGTTTCTAATCATAGTAATAATACAATTGGAAACAACAGTTGCTATGGTTGTAAGAAAACAAATTGCTGACGATTTTATCTGTTAAAATACAGTTCAGATAATCAGATGCTGCATTGTTCTGAATGAGGGGAGGTTGCTTAGGTGAAATTTAGAAGAAAAATGTGTAGCTCACTAGTTTATGCTAAGCGCTCCACGGGTAGTGTGACTGGCTGAGTATTGTATTATACGTTATTGTGTCATGTGATAACAGCACCATGTTTTCCTGTCATTTTCACAACTTTTCCTGGCTGAAGTGACACACAAGCAACCCTGGGTAGTAATCACATTGTCCCGTTCAGTTTCAAAAGGAGAGAAGCGGACCTCATCCAGAAACTGTCCAGCAGGCTACAGTAAGCTGAACTGTCTGTTAGCCATTGTCAAATATATTCCATACTCGCAAAAATGGCATCTTTTAAAGTAATGGAATTTGTCTCAGAAATAGTGTCATTCCATTGGGTGATTTTTGTGTAATCATAATGATATTACGTCTCAGTATCATTTTGCAAACTATTTAAAGTATATATTCGGGCTCTTTTATTGATTCTTGTGGATGTGCTCATGTCACTCTCCTGTTCTTTGTCGGGTAGCTGACTGTGGCTCAGGAGACAGAATCTTTCAGGAAAGGAGTTGGCATTCTCAGAAGAGTTGTTTAAATTAATTAGCTCAGATTTTTCTGGTTTATTATTCTGAAGTGCTTGAATCCAGTATAAGTTTTGAATACCCAGCTGTGGTGGGTTCAGCGAATGTGCTGCAGTCTGGCTCATGTCCAAATCAAAATGAGTTTGAGATTGATGTGCTCAGTTAAATTTGGTACAGGCTTCACCACAATGAATTGAGAGGTTTCTGCTGTGTCAAGGGCAGGGTTAATCAAAATCCATTATAACTCAGTAGTTTACATGGGGAGCTTAATACAAAATATTGACACTTTAAAAGCCTCAGCCAAACCCCATTGAAATCCTCTCTTTGCAGCCTTGAGCGTGTGCTGGACTGAGTCTTGAGGGCTGTGGAAGGGGCTGTGCAATCTTCTTGTTAATATCTTTAAAATATAGTTTTGGAGGAATATAGAAAGCCAGAGCAATGCTAGGGACAACTTCTGCCTCTTGGTCATGATGAAGGGAAGCAAGCGTGCTTCTGCTTTTAGTCTGAGGAGCTAAGAGATGCAGACTAAACTGTTTCCTTCCTTTGACACTTTTTTGTATCTCCTCTTCATGTCTAGGAATTTGTTTTTGAATATAACTAAGCCTCAGGACAGCTTACATGGGTCAGAGCAAAACCAATTTAGTTCTGCCCCTCTTGAAAGGATGACGTTGCTCATCAGTTTACCAGAAGCAGAAATTTCTTACTGTGAAAATCTGAAAGATGAGTGGGAGTACCAACGTTTTCAGCCCTCTAGAAAAAAAAAATGGAACATTTCTTTTGGAGACTTTCTCCGGTGAAATTTAAACTAGCATTGCTATTTTATTGGTGTTAGCGTGTGGGGTCCGAAAACTGTTTTATAAGCACCACAGACATTGAGATAGAAACATTGCAACCTCCCTAGGCTATTTGAAAGACTTGCTAGAAACGTGTTGGCCAAAGTCGTAAGCCGTGTTTTTACTCTGAAGTTGCAAACAGTGCACAGTGTTACTAAAACCCTGCAGTTTGCATGGAAGCTTTTTTGTTAGGATTGGCCTTTTAGCATTCCTTTGGCTGATTGACCACAAACCAGTTTCTGAAGTTCTGTGGTGTTGAGCAGCTTTTACCAAACTTGTGGAGAAGTAGAATATATTGTCATTAACGGGAGCGTAAATAGGAGCAAAGTGGAGATAGGCAGCCACCTAGAACATCTTTCTGGCCTTGCTTCATGTCTGATAACTTTCAATTTTGCTTAAAAAATTCAACGACTTTCCTCTGCTTCTTCCCACAGTCCCTCTTTTTCATGCCAAGGAAATGCTTGTTTTGAAGGGTTTTGGCATCCCTGCAGTTTGGTGCTAACAGCAGGGCTCGGGGAACTAACACAGCCTGTCTGAGAGCTTCCCGGTGTCTCCGTGGTTCTTCCGGGAGGTTTTGAGGGCCTCCTAGCCGTGGCAGACCTTCCCGGGCGGGTGTAGCTCGCCAGGCTTGCAGTGAGCAAGCTCCCGTCCCGAATGCGCGTGACCCCGTCCTTGGCCCGGCTGCCGTGCCTGGCGCCAGCCGTCCGCCTGCCTCCTGCCAAGCTGGACCCACAAACGTTTTCATTTCTGACAAAGGGCAACTGTTTGGAGGAATTGTTGTCTTGCTTGGTGCTTCTAATCCCTGGAATAACTGCTGTGACGAGCGTAGTAACCATCTGCAGCAAGACTGTTACATTGGTGCCTTTCAAGTGCAGTGACCTCCTGAGCCTTTATCTTATTTTTTTGCTTTTAAAACTTTTCAGAAGCGAGATGGGCAGTAGGAAGCTCAAGTCCTGGACAAGCAGGAGCTATAGTTCCTAAGGTGCATTTGAAAATCCTACTTTGAACTGAGGAGTATCTCGCCCTCTAGCTACTTATTTTTTTAAATCATACCTGAAGCCCCACAAGTCCATTTTAGACATCCTGGTCATTTGGAGAATATATGCCCAGTTTAGCCCAACATTCCCAGTTTTGGAGAGATTTGGATTGCACAGTTTAAAAATGAAGTGGTAAGAGGAGGCATATGTCTGACCATGTCTGTGCAAAGTCTGATGAGCACTAAGCACAGGGACTGAAATCTGATCAGCTGCAGAAGCAGGGACAGGGCATTAATTCCTTTTCACCTTCACTAGCCACTCTTCTGTGTGGTTACCCTTCTATGTTCTGAACCAAGCTGTCGTAGTATCCAGTGAGCTAGGAGGTAGTATGGGGTTTAGGCAGGCTTTTTTGTATTTTGGAGACATGTCCGCCCTGCGGTTTTATGTGCAGTGCAAATCTTGTAATAGATGTACTGCATCAATTTTTTGTTTGCTGTTATTGCCTCAGTTTTACATCAGAAAATTCCCATTTGATACCAACGCAGAGAGTCTATGTTCTATATTTGCATTTTTTGAGCTGCTTTCTTGGCATGAAAATGCCTTGGGATTTTGATTTTTACTGAGAAATTCCTGATATAAAGTGTAGTTTTTTGATCCTAAAAGTAATCATGGTGTTCCAGTTACTGACTGTTAAGATAGGCCATGCTGCTTAAAGGAAAACTGCATTGTTTACATGTGACAAATCAGCTAAATGAGCAAAATCTATATTGAAGTGTCTGTCACTCTGTCAAACTTGTCATTTGGTTATTTGACCATTTCCCTGGGTGTTTGAAAGAAGATAAGCAGGAACTGCGATTGCAGTACAAGACAGATGGCATCATAAATACGTAATGGAAATTAAGCCAAGCTCCAATGCGTGAGGTTTTGTGGGTGGATGGTGAGGGTATGTCTCGATCCACACCCCTGGAGCTCCGCTGCTCCGTGGCAGAGCACAGCTGCAGGGGGCACTCGGTGCAGACCCCCGGCGGGGGCATTTCCTAGCTCCCGTCTTCTTCCCGTCTGCTCGAACCACCCGTCCTGCAGCTGCGGGAACAATGGCACAGATCTGCTTTCACGCCGCAGCTGGGGAGAGACAGGCTTCTTGTGTAGCAAGGAAATAATGAATTCAAATTTGCTTTCTCTTCTGATATAGGGGTAAGAAAAGCAAAGTTTCCTGGGCAGGAAAACAGACAGAGAAAAGAGTGGAGAAGGGTTTGATTGCTTTATTTGAATAAAGCACATAAACGTTCAAATTTTTTAACTCCGTGAGAACTTCACTATGATACATTGTTTTGAAACAAGAGATGGAAAGGGTTTGCTCAGAATGTCGAATCTCACATTTCACCCTCCTGGTAACTCTGCCTTTTTTGTTTCCGGCCCTTTTGAACAAGATTTAGCTCTCAGTGGTTGTGGTTCTTCCTGCCCACCAGCTGGCAGGAGGTAGGCAGGAGATGCCTGTTTGCCGGAGCTTCCTCAGCGTGATGCTTGTCACCTACCTTCTTCCACCAGAAGAAGAACTGTTTTTATGGTACTGACAAAATAGGATGGTTGAGCAGTTAGTAACTGATTCATGCAGCTTCCAACGTAAGCTGCCTGCAAGACAGCTGGCAAGTCTGGAGGTCATGTTTCTTTTCTTTTCATTTTTTTCTTTTCTTTTTTTGCTTCTGTTCTTTTTTTGTCATTTTATTGCCTTATTTTCATTCCTTGCTTTTTAGTAAGCAGATTCCTTAGAGAACCCCACTCAGTGCACTGTTTTATTATGCACAGAAACTCAAGGATGTGTAGTGCTAACGAAGGGGTGCCACCTCTGCCTCCGCAGGCTGCTGTGTCCGTCACGTCCGTGCTGTGTTGTAGCACTAGCAATAGGTTCCCTGAATTATTCCAAAGGGCAGTGAAGGGACGCTGTAGGGAGCAGCAGATTGAAAATCTCAAGCTAGGCAAGTTAGAGAGCAGGAAAGACCAGGACAGGCACAGCAGGGAAGTGGTGAGAGGAGGGGTTCAGCAAGGCTGTTCACTGAACGGGTCAAGGGTTCAGGACATGCAGCTGCTCGAAGCCCGGAAAGTGCTAAACTGGAGCGTCGCAGGGAAGCTGGAGTGCAGCAGATGAAGCCGTTTCAACCATAGCTGCTCCAGTCAATTGACTTTTGGACCTGACCTCATTGCCCTTGCAAAACCCTGGTTCCAAATAAAACCCGGTGGAGGTCATGGTTGGGTCTGCTCTCGCACCTGGCCGGGTAGCATTTGCAGCTGCTGGTTGACAAACGGTTGTGTTTATCAGCGTGGAATCGGCCGTAATGTGTTTATTCCTCTGGCTGATGAACTCGATAAGCTTTATGTGTTTGGTTGGATACCTTGTGTCTGTTCTGCTCGTTTGGCTGGACCCTGGAGGAGCGAGTGGTGGCTTGATCAAATGCCCAGGAGAAGTGATCCGAGTCCGAGGGATGAGTTTGACAGGATCTCCCTTGTACACAACACGATCAGAAGTACCCGCGTGCTTTAATGTCTGTGTGAGATCCGTGTGCCCTGCAGTGGGAACTGTCTTTAATGCTGTTAATGCTACTTGAAAGTGGGAAACTTGGGCTTTTGGCTTATTTTACGACCCAAAAAGTGTGAATTGGCTAATTAATGAAAACCTGAAAATTTATGCAGCTTTTTAAGATGAAAAGTGTTAAAAATTATTGTGCGCTTCCTACTAATTCAGTGATAGCATTGCTGCATTTGAACGAGTAACTGGGGGCACCTTAAAACAACCACTGAATTCTTCTGTCCTACAAATTTTGGGCATTTTTTTTTGCTTCTTACCTGGACAGATCCTGGTGGCTTCAGTAGGAGCAGTGTTTGCCTGAGAATGTTACGTTAGGTGTTTGGTAAAGACATACCTGAACAGGCAGTTTTTCTTTTCATGTGTCACAAACAACTTGTCTTGGTTTTTGTAAGTATAGACTATTGGCTCTTTATTTGTTTTTTAATAAATTAAATGATTACTTAATATATGTTTGGGTTTCTTAAAAAAAAAAAATTAATTGCAGTTTTCCATTAAGAGCAAAGTCTCTCTAAAGTCCACTTGGTTCACACAGAAGGTCTTGCCCTTGTTGCAGTGAAACCCAATTAGAAGGGTGACAGTTGCTGGGAGCGTGGTGGTGTAGAGCAGCGGAAGCTTTGGGGAGATGGGGCTGGGGAGTGCTCTTCAGACTCTTGGTTCTGCATGTTACCAGATCCTGCTTGAAGCCCGATGTATTTTGTGCAAAGTAGAAACAACTGTGTAAATGAGTGATTAGAATGACTCTATGAGACACATTGAATTTTACGCCACAGCTGGAGAAACTTATCTTTAATTGAAGCTGTGGGCAAGTGTATGTCATTTTTGATTTAACATTTTTTCCCTCACCCCTGCACCCCCCACCCCAACCAAAATCCTTCGTGCAGTCAGATTGTTACTGTAGCCTTTGTGAACCCCTCTCTTCTAATGTTTAATCAAGTGCTGAAAAGAGAAATTTACAGACTATTTAAAATGTGGAAAAATTGCTTCCCAATATTTTTGACAGAGAGAGACTGAGAACACACAGCATTGAATCATCAGGAAAATTGAAGATTTCCCCTGAACAACATTGGGATTTTACAGCAGAGGACTTGAAAGACCTTGGAGAAATTGGACGAGGCGCTTATGGTTCTGTCAACAAAATGGTCCACAAACCAAGTGGGCAAATTATGGCAGTTAAAGTAGGTGATGCCCATACTTACATTTGTACTTCAGTCCGTTAGGGATGAAATGTGATGGAGAATTAATGTTCTTCCATGTAGCACCCATCTACTGCTCTTTTCTATTTATTTCCAGTGTAAAGGCTGCTATTTGCTGAAAATGCGTTGTATAATGGGCATGTTGTCAAGTGATTTGTGAAGCTTTCATAATTGCTTGTGCCCTTTTGAAAATGCCTATTAGGAACCTACTGCTTTGAGGGGACCACATGTCTCTGGAGACTGATAACGGGGCATGGGGCTTTCACCTCTGGGTCACTGGTTCAGATACAGCCTAGGTTGGTGGTAGGCGTAAGCTGATATCTAATAGCATCTCGGTGTCTATTGTGAAATAAGGTAGTGAGTTAAACTTTGCTTTTTATGTAAGCGGTGCCATGGTTTAGCCTCACCAGGAGGAACTGGAATGGAGTGGACATCTTCTAGGGATGTTTTCTCTTGCTGATGTATGGTGGGAGCATCTTTGCTTTGTGCTTACCATGCTGGGCCTGCTCTGGAGCTGGAAAGCACAGCAGTTTTTTGGACTGTCCATTTTCTACCTTATGCTATCCAAAAACTCGCCTTAAAACTGGAAACAACATGCAACCTCATTTCTTAGCTGGGCGATACGGAGTAATCTTTGTTTTGCAGCAGTGCTGCTCACTGGTCATCTCTGAGGAGCTGCTTTCCATCGAGCTGGGTGAGGTGGGCAGCAGCTATTCTCTGTCTCTCTTGTCTTTTTCTTTGCTTGCTGCTGGCTGGTAGCTAATGGCATCAATCTTTTAATTCTGTTGATGATATCAACTGTAAGTGCTCCCATGGCTCCCATGAAAGAGTAGAAGCGGGCTACAGAGGAGTCTGTGTTGCTCTCTTTTCCAGCCCTCTCTGTCGTCTTTGGAATATTCCCTGATCTGACCTGGAAATGTTCACTCCTGCTGGTCTCACATGCCAGGTAGACATGTCTCAGCCCCAGCTCTAGCTGCTGTGAATATAATTCATACTTGTCTCTAGTGTGTCGGGTCACTGGAGTAACCACCAGCCTTTGATTTCTCTCCGGTAAATATTGACTTTCTCACAGTGGTGGGATCACTGGCCAGGTCTCTGAGTGTTTTGAATCACCATGCAGTGGTATTTCAACCTGGTTTTGAATCCATAAAAGTCTCCAGTAGACTAGAGGCTGCCTGTAGCTAAAGCCTTGTTTCTCTTAGTTGCCTTTGGTGGATCTCATAGATGGAGTTTGTAGATGACAGGCTGAAAACTGCTGATGTAATGAAATGATGCCTGGGCACCCGCAGCTTTGCAAACCCAGGGTGTGTGACCTGGGCAACTATAACTTTGCTACTATAATCGTGATAGCCATGGGTAAGTAGCAGCCATACCTATAGCTGAGTGGCTTTGTTATCTGAAGCTCTGCAGTGGGTACAGTTGTGCTGAGAAGAGTGCTTTGTTGGATTAGCTAACGTCATCAAGGAGGAGTTGTGTCTGCTGGCACAGAAATTCTGTTGTCCCAGACTGGATTTTCACAAGGGGCGTTCAGCACTGTAGGATAATCTTGTCAGCATCGAGGGTCTGTGGTGCAGGTACAGCTCCCATCTGGGAGGCAGAAGGCACCAACACCATGTTGTTGAAGCATGCAGTTGGAGATGACATTGCACAGCATGTTGAGCTGGCTTTCCCAAGGGGAGAGAGGTGGTCTGAGCCCTAGGGGGGTGCTGGGCTTGGGGCCTCACGTTTAAACAAATAAAACCCGATAGATTTACAGTGTCCAAACTTTGAAATATCAAAGCTGTGGGCTGGGATGGTGCCACCTCCTTTGCTCTGAACCACTGCCTTGGGCAGGCGTGGCTGGGCCTGCAGGAGAAGGAAGGCTGGGGGGGCTGGGCCGCCGCCACCCATCTACAGGGCTTCTCGCAGGGGGTGAAACATAAAGACACAAACAAAACACACTCGCGTATGCCA
>Ga0181612_169096_pt1 | contig 13169 bp, 11 predicted proteins | sample HoacroProtozoa21_FD_119630 | JGI IMG/M metagenome (GOLD analysis project Ga0181612, IMG submission 119630) | Hoatzin crop microbial communities from Cojedes, Venezuel. Combined Assembly of Gp0051906, Gp0051904, Gp0051908
AAAGTTCTGCAGTCTCAAACTCCCTGTTGCCTGACTGCCTTTCTTCAATGCATTTGATGAGTGCGCTCATCTTATCCGCCGCTTTCACCAGCCTGTACATGTATTTACTGTTATCATCTTCCTCTTCTTCCAGAAGCACTTTTTCATAGACAGGGCGCAGGTCATCCGGCAGCTGTGCCAGAAGCCGCTTCACAGCATTCTTTTCCACTTCCTTATAGGACTTCCGGATGCCTTCATTGCCGTATTTGACAGGTGTGGGCATGTCTCCCGTCACAATCTCCGAAGCGTCGTGATACATGCCCAAAAGGGCTGCCCTGTCCGCATCCAGGTTTCTTCCGTACCGTACGTTTCCGATGGTACATAAGGCGTGGGCGATCATGCCCACTTCCAGAGAATGTTCGCTGAGGTTCTCCGCTCTTGCATTGCGCATCAGTGCCCAGCGGTCGATGTATTTCATGCGGGAAATCACCGCAAAAAAGTGATAGTCCATTGTCTATGTCCTCCGTCTTCGTTACTTAAACTATAGCATTATTTTCTTTCCCTATCCCACCGTTTTGGTACAATAGTGCCGATGAAAGAAACACTGCAGAAAGATGAAGCGCAGGAGAAAGCTGTCCGTTTTACGGAAGGTCAGCTTCTTTTGACTGCCTGCCCGGGCAGCGGAAAAACAACCACTCTCTTGCGGAGGATTCATTATCTGATCAAAGAACATCATGTCATTCCTTCTTCCATTCTCATGGTTACGTATACCAAAGCCGCTGCGGAACATATGAAGAAGCGGTACGCAGAACTGTACGGGGAAGAGTCCGGTGTGTTCTTCTCCACCATCCATGCCATGTGCTTCCGGATTCTCAGGCAGTATGCGGGACTCAGAACGGATGCGGTGCTGCAGGAAAGCGAAATCAGACCGGTGTTATACGACCTGGCAAAGAAGGATTCCTCCATCAATGACAGGGAGGAGTTTATCGGGGATTTTCTGTCGGATGTGACTTACCTCAAAAGCAGAAGGCTTAAGCCGGAGGAAATCATTCCTGTATCTGTAAAAGATAAAAATCAGTTCCTTTTCTACTTCAACGCCTATGAGAATTATAAGAAACAGAACGGGAAGATCGACTTCGATGACATGCTTTTAATGACGGATGATCTGTTTCAAAGGAATCCTGACATTCTTCATACACTGCAGAACCAGTTCCGGTGGATTCAGGTGGATGAGTTTCAGGATATCAATGCCATCCAGAAAGACATCATCTACGCCCTTGCCGGGAAGAACGGAAACCTTGCGGTTGTCGGGGATGACGATCAGGCGATCTACGGCTTCCGGGGTGCGGAACCTGACATCATGCTGGAATTCACGAAGGATTACCCGAAGGCAGTGCAGATTAATATGACCACCAACTACCGTTCGGAGTCGGAGGTTATTAAACATGCCTCAGCGCTTATCTGTCATAATGTCACCCGGTTCCAGAAAGATTTCCTGGGAAAGAGAAAAGAGACCGGAAATGTGAAGGTTCATGGCTTTCAGACAAGACAGAAAGAAATCGAATTCCTTTCCGATCAAGTACATCAGCTTATGGAAACTGCAGCACCGGAGGAGATTGCCGTGCTGTATAGGAAGAACAGTCTCGCCAATGGGATTGCGGAGGAATTTCTGAACAGAGGCATCCCCTTCTCCTGCAGAGAGCGTATGGCAAGCCGCTATGCCCACTGGATTTACAGGGATGTGCTGACGTACCATCGTCTGGCCAACGGGACGGGAGACGAAGAGGATCTGCAGCACATTGCCAACAGACCCCAGAGGTTCCTTTCAAAGAGATGCTTAAGTGCCTATCCGGATCAGAAGCGGATGATTGCCATATTGAGAAGCGAGAATAAAGAAGAATGGCAGATCGAAAGCTCCATTGACAATCTGAATGATTTCTTCACCCTTCTGAAACAGTTAAAGCACGCAGGCCCGAAGGAGACCATGGAACTGCTGGAGTATCCGGGAGATTATACAGGCTATCTGACAGCGTACGCGGAATACAGAAACCATGATGATCAGGAGTATCTGAGTATTTTTGAAAGTCTGAAGGAAGATGCGGGAAAGGTGAAAACTTTCAAAGAGTGGGCGGACTATGCGGAAACCTACAGTGATGAAATGGCAAAGGCTTCCAAACGGAATGACGGCATTACCCTTTCCACCATGCATGGAGCGAAGGGTCTGGAATGGAAGTATGTGTTCATTACGGATGCCAATGAAGGTATTACCCCTGACGCAAGAGCTGTGGAAGACAGAGCGAAAGAAGAGGAGCGGCGTCTTTTCTATGTGGCGCTCACCAGAGCGAAGGATGATCTGTATATTCTGTATTCTGACCGTCCGGAAGGACGCAAGGCACCGCCTTCTTCGTTCCTTGCGGAGATACAAACGACGCTGAGAGAGCAGAAGGAACTGGAAACAGAACAGTTGAAAACAAACCTTATATCCAAAATTCAGAATGATCCGGATTATACAACGGAGGAAAAGCAGATGATTCTTTCCGCACTGCAGAAGGAAAAAGAGAGGAAGCAGAGAAAGAAGAGACACAGATAAAGTAAAATATATTTGAGAGTTAACCGTCCAACTATAAAATATATTTTATGTTATAATAGGGTCATGTCAAAGAAAAAGATAGTCGTTATGCCCAGAACCGCTAAATATCTTTCCCAAATGGGAGAGCAGATCCATCTGGCGCGCTTACGCCGGAAGCTTTCCTCTTCCCTTGTGGCAAAGCGGGCGGGAATCAGCCTTCCCACACTGTATGCCATTGAAAAAGGAAGTCCTACCGTGGCAATCGGGAATTATGCGAATGTTCTGATGGCTTTAGGCGGTATGGATCAGGATCTTCTCAACATTGCAAAAGATGATATTGTGGGACGTACCATGGTGGATCTGGAAATACCCATTCCAAGAAGAGCACCGAAGGAGAAGAAGAAATGAATGTTTACGTATATACGGACTGGTCGTCAATGGAGCGTCAGCCCCGGCTTGCAGGAACACTGTACGCCGCTGAAAGCGGAAACAGATCTGCTGTTTCTTTTGCGTTCAGTTCTGCATGGCTCAGCTCAGCGGAATCTTCTTTAATGCTGGATCCAGATCTCTTTTATTTTGAAGGAAGGCAGTATCTCCCTGCGGAAAAACAGATGTTCGGCCTGTTTTCGGATTCCGCACCGGACCGGTGGGGCAGAACTCTGATCAAGCGCAGGGAAGCGATCAGTGCTGAAAAAGAGCACAGATCGCCGAGAAATCTCACGGAAATTGACTATCTTCTCGGCGTATACGACGCTTCAAGAATGGGGGCGCTTCGCTTTTCAACAGAAGAAGGCGGTCCGTTTCTTTCCGACGATCAGAGGTTGGCAGCACCGCCCTGGACAACGCTCCGTGAACTGGAGCATGCCTCTCTTGCCTTCGAAAGCGATGATCCTGACGAAGAAAAATGGCTGAATATGCTGATTGCTCCGGGTTCCTCTCTCGGAGGAGCACGGCCTAAAGCATCCGTTGTAAGTCCTGACGGCTCTTTATGGATCGCAAAATTTCCGTCACGGCATGATTCCGATGATAATGGTGCATGGGAAATGACAATTCACGATCTGGCTGTTATGTGCGGCATTCAGGTTCCGGACGCAAAGCTTGAGCGTTTCTCCGAATTCGGTTCAACGTTTCTTGTAAAACGGTTTGACAGAGAAATGGAACGGAGAATTCATTTTGAGTCATCCATGACTCTGCTCGGCAGAACTGACGGTGCCTCGGGATCCGACGGCACCAGTTATCTGGATCTTGCGAATTTCATTAAAATGTATGGTAATTCCGACGACCTGAAGGAGCTTTACCGCAGAATCATTTTCTCCGTTGCCGTTAACAATACCGACGATCACCTGAGAAATCATGGATTCCTTATGGCGGGAAATTCCTGGAGGCTGTCTCCTGCTTATGATATCAATCCAAATCCATATCACAGCGGACTTTCCCTGAACATTTCGGAAACAGACAACAGAGCACAATATTCTACGGTTTCCGGTGTCTCAGATTTATTTAATATCCCAAAAGATGAAGCAGATCATGACATTCAGGAAATTCAGAACACCGTTGCAGAGAATTGGGAAAAAATTGCAAAATCCCATGGCATCAGCTCCCGTTCTATCAGAGACATGAGTCCGGCATTTAATCCGGAATACAAGTAAACAGAGCCCCAAACCCGGGACTCTGCTCTCTTTTTACCACTTTTCGAAATGGACTCTGTCTTCTTCGTAGAAGGTAACTCTGCAAAGCTGATTAACCTCACCATAGGCTTCAACACCTTTAAGAGGGTCGGCCCTCAGTTCACAATTTATGTTCTTCTCATTAAGCTGCGGTTCAAGATCCGAAATTATTCCTTCGAGCGCCTCATCAATCTCGAACGCTTCCATGAGTTCAGGGTCGACGTGCGACAAGGACGATGCCTCGGTCATTGACATTACAAGCGTTCTTATGCGGTCAACTTCTCCCTTTATTCTCGTTAAATACTGCTCGTAATTTTCGGGCGGAATCGTTCCGTCAAGCATGGCAGTAATGAATCCGTTGATAGACGTAAGAGGAGTTCTTATATCGTGGGCCACAGACGAGATAAAAACGCTTCTGTCCTTCTCCTGATTTTCGAGCATCTCAATCATGTAGTTAACGTCACGCGCCATGATGGCGAGGTCGGACGATACAGTAAGAGTGTTCTCGGATGAAGTGTTCGCATACTTCGAATCGACTCTGGCGGTCAAATCACCTGCGGAAACTTTGGAAATTGTCTGCGAGATGTTTCTTATAGGTCTGATTGTAAGTCCGGTGAAGCCTATGAAGAGCACAACCGCAATGAAGAGCGATATAGCCGCGGGATAAACAAGAATCGACAAGTAATTGCTCAGAGCCTCAGTCGAATCCGCGAGGTTTAACGACACCACATAAAGATTCGTGGTTTCTATGGGAAGTATCGTGATGATGCTTACCTGTGTTCCGGACAGCGGAACCGTCTGTTGCACGAGATCTTTTGATACGCCCGATAGCACTTCCAAAACATCATCGGACAAAAGAGCGCCCTCGACATTTTCCATATTGGAATAAATCACGATGCCGCTTTTATTTGCAACATAAATCTCTCCGCTTGAAGAAAAAATATCAGACGAGAGATAAAGCCTTAAGAGTCTGTCTTCCTCCGTCTCGTCGGAAGCTGCATTTACGATGTTTAAGAAGTCCGACGATACATCCCTGCAAGTCTTATCGGCACTTGCAAGCTTCTCGTTGTAGTAGCTGTCGTACATATTCTGATAAGACGTAAAAAGAAGCACAGCAAAAACTATTACCGTGCTTATCAACAAAAAAGTTATCAGGAAAACGGCGAAATCCGCTGAGACCGTCCTGCTCTTGTAATCGTTCGAAGACAAGTTACTTGGTCTCGAACTTATAGCCTCTGCTCCATACCGTTCTTATGCACCATGTGTGCTCGGTCCCCGAGGCCTCAATCTTCTCTCTGATTCTCTTGATGTGAACGTCAACCGTCCTCGACTCACCGAAGAAATCATAGCCCCATACGTTCTCGAGAAGCTGTTCTCTGGAATAAACACAGTTGGGGTTGGATGCAAGGAAGAACAGTAGCTCCAATTCCTTGGGAGGCATATAAACTTCCTTGCCGTCAGCAGTCACAACGTATCTCACCTTATCGACAGTAAGCCCCGGATAAGAAACAATATCCGATGCGGACTGACCGGCCTTATCTCCATCACCGTCGCTATCGGAGGATGCGCCCTTCTCATATCTTCTAAGAACCGCCTTCACACGGGCAAGAAGTTCCTTGGGTTCAAACGGCTTCGGCACATAATCGTCAGCTCCGAGCTCGAGTCCGACAACCTTATCAAGGGTATCGGTTCTTGCCGTAAGCATAATAATCGGAACATCTGAAATTTTTCTTATCTCGCGACAGATATCATTGCCGTCCATACCGGGAAGCATAAGGTCGAGGATGATAATATCGGGCTTGGTTACACTGAAGGTCGCGATTGCCTTGTCACCTTGCATGCAAGATACAACCTCGTAGCCCTCCTTCTCAAAATAAAGCTTCTCGAGCTCTATAATATCCGCATCATCATCTACAATAAGAACCTTCTTCATGTCTCTTGCTCCTGGTCATTCTTATCTGCTTTATCGATGTTCTCGACTTCCTTCGTAAAAGAGGAGACATCGGTAAAATCCCTGTAAACCGACGCAAATCTGACGTACGCGACCTTGTCGAGCTTAATCAGGCGGTCCATAACAAGCTGACCTATCTTGCTTGTGGAAATCTCGCCGCTTCTCTGCTCTCCGAGCAGGTTCTCCGCCTCATCAACAATCTTAACAAGAGCATCGTTGGAAACGGGTCTCTTCGAGCACGCGGCTGCAAGACCGCTCATCAGCTTTTCTCTCGAAAAGTCCTGTCTCGTGCCGTCCTTCTTAACAACCTTGGCACTTAAAGTCTCGGCACGCTCTATCGTCGAATATCTGTACTCGCAATCGAGGCAGACTCTTCTGCGTCTAATGGCACGCCCCTCATCAGAGGGGCGTGTATCAATTACTTTATCGTTATCAGCTCCGCACTTCGGACAAATCATTACTGATTGTTATCCTTGTTGCCGAATGTGAACCACGGCTTAGCGGTCTTCGTCTGAGGACGAACCTCAGGAGTCACGTTAGCCTGGGGCTTGCCACCGTACTGAGAATTGTTTGCAGACGGCTGCTGATATGCAGGTGTCGCATAAGGCTGAACCTGAGGCTGAGCTGAGATGGGAGATACCTGCTGAGGTGCCTGTACGGGCTCTGCCTCAGGGGCAGCCTCGGGCTCTCTTGCAGCCTGTACTCTGCTGTTAACGGAATCATCCCCGAAGAGGAATCCGGGAGCAGCCTGCTGTCTTGCAGATGTATCTTCATCGGCTCTCTGATAAGAGCTTCTGGATGTTGTCGTGATAGGAGATGTCTTTGTTGTCTCGGTTACAAGCTGGGGATTCTTTCTTGACAGAACGGATGTGCTTGCTCTGTGATTAACGGAAGCATTTACCGAATTGTCAAAACCCGAAGCGATTACGGTAATCATAATCTCATCCTCGAGGGATGCATCGATAACGGCACCGACGATAATCTCAGCCTCGGGAGCAACAGACTCCTGAACGAGCTTGGCAGCAGCATCAATCTCCTGCAGCTTCATGTTCCTTCCGCCTGTGAAGTTGATGATTACACCGTTAGCACCCTCTATAGTTGTATCGAGGAGAGGTGAATTGATAGCCTGCTTAACAGCGGCTGTCGCTCTGCCTTCACCGGAAGCACGGCCGATACCCATGTGGCATACGCCTGCCTTAGTCATTACTCTCCTTACGTCAGCAAGATCAAGGTTGATAAGTCCGGGGATAGCTACGAGATCGGAAATACCCGCCACACCGAACTTCAGTACCTGATCTGCCATATTGAACGCATCCTCGAAGGATGTATCATCGTCAACAACTTCCAGGAGCTTATCGTTGGAAACCACAACAAGAGCATCAACGTACTTCTCAAGCTCTCTTATACCGCGCTCAGCGTTCTGTGCTCTTCTTGCACCCTCGAATCCGAAAGGTCTTGTAACAACGGCAACTGTAAGAATTCCGAGCTCCTGAGCTATCTGAGCCACAACCGGTGCGGAACCTGTTCCTGTTCCGCCGCCCATGCCTGCAGTGATGAAGAGCATGTCCGTGTTCGAGATGGCTTCTGCAATCTCATCCTTGGATTCCTCTGCAGCCTTTTCTCCGATGCTCGGGTCTGCGCCGCAGCCGAGTCCTCTTGTTACCTTCTCACCAATCTGAATCTTGATAGGGCCTTGGATCTAGCCAGTGCCTGATTATCACTGTTGATGGAAATAAAATCAATTCCCTGAACGCCGCTGTCGAGCATTCTGTCAACCGCATTACATCCGCCGCCGCCGCAACCAATTACCTTGATGGTAGCGAAATGATCTTCGTCCAGTACAAATCCACGTTTATCAGACATATAAGTCCCTCCGTCGCTCCTGTTTATATAAAAGTTATATATTTCTATATATGGTACAACATAACGAATTTTATACTAAATGTTGTACATTAACAATAGAAATTTACACTCATACCTGATAATGTTAAACTTTTTTTGCTGTTAATGCAAATTAAGAGTCATACGCACGGTATATTTCCTCATCATCAGTCATATCAAGCACTCCCGCGGGCAGATCTTCGAATGCATCGGCCTTGATAAAATACAGCAAGCGCTGCATGTCCTCCGCTATATCTTCTATGCCCGCAAGCTTAACCTGAAGCTCAGTGCCGTCAGGCAAATTAACCGTCACAAAGATAATTCCCGAAGGTACGATTCTTACCTCCTGCACGCTGTCAAAGAAAGCGTACTCGCTTCTGCTTGAAGAACCGTTGTCCGCATCAAGAATTGCGCCAAGGACAAGAATCAGTTTACGGAAAGACAAGGTGTCCACAACATCGGTCTTCTGTCCGAGAACCACACTGTCAACATCAAGCCCGCACAGTACCGGATGCACCTCGGCATCATTGAAGGTAACAAATTCAAGAACTCTTCCCTCCTCATCAATTGCCGCGTATCCGTCAGGGGTCTTCAAATATGCAAGCTTATGCCTTTCCGTAACATTAACCGTAAGCGTAGACGGAAAACTCACACGGACACTTACATCTTCAATGTAAGGCGTGCTGCTTTCGAGCTTTCTTCTTGCCGAACCTGTGTACTTAAGGAGATGGTCCCCGACCGATATTCCCAGAGCCTCGGTTATCTCGCTGTCCGTAAGCTCATAGTTGCCGTTAACTATAATGTTCTCAATTCTCATCGAAGGATGGAAAATAAACGACCACAGGAAAACTATCAAAGACAGGGCAAAAAGTGCTGCAAGGACAGTCTTAAAAGAGTACGGAAAACCCTTTAGGTATTCCTTTTCGCTACTGTTTTTTTTGAGGCCTTCTCTCTTAAAACCTGATCAATCTCTTTTGTGATTCTGTCGTCGCAGTCCGTAACCGCAAGGCGCGAGACATTTTCGCGCATCTTGAGGCGAAGGGGTTCGTCGCTAAGGAGCCTCTTAAGAACAGGCATCAGATTGCCTTCCTTAACCTCGTCGTCGCTTATAAGAACGCATCCGCCCGCTTTCTTCAGAACGGTCGCGTTAAAAGTCTGATGGTCGTGAGCCGCATGGGGGTACGGAATCATAACAGAGCACGCTCCGGTGGCCGCGACCTCCGCGCATGTTACCGCACCCGCACGGGTAATCGATACATCCGCACCCGCAAGGTAATCGTTCGTATTATCGATATACTCATGTGTCTCGAGATTGCCGGGAACCTCGAGATTCTCATCCATCTTATCCGTCTGCTGCTTGCCCGTACCGAGGACAAACTTAACATCCTTAAGCTCATCGTCTGAAGCGGCCGCAAAAACAAAATCATTTATGGTCTTCGCGCCCAAACTTCCGCCCATAGCGAACACGAGTTTCTGACCCCTCTCGACACCGAGCTTCTCACGGGCCGAATCGTAGGTGTTGCCAATCATTATGGATCTTATGGGGTTTCCGGTGTAAACAACTTTACCGGCCTTCGGGAAGTCATCGTCCTGATTCGGGAAGCCCGTCATAACAAGACTTGCTTTCTTCCCCATCATGCGGTTGGCTCTGCCCGGGAATGCGTTCGATTCATGAATAATCACGGGGATATTCATGGACGAAGCGGCTTCAAGCAAAGGCGCGCAGACGTATCCGCCGGTACCGATTACAGCGTCGGGTTTGAATTCTTTGATTATCTTCTTACATTCTTTCTTGCCTTTTATAAAAGCAATTCCGGCCTTAATGAGCTTCACCGACGGCTTCATCGGGAAGGGCTTGGCATCAATGTTATAAAGCTTGTATCCGGCCTTCGGAACAAGCTCACCCTCAAGGCCCTCCTTGCGACCCGTGAAGATAATCTCGCAACCTTCGGTGGGACCGTAAAAGCGCTTTATGGCATCCGCGATTGTTATCGCGGGATTTATGTGTCCTGACGTTCCGCCGCCTGTAACTATAAAACGCTTCAAGTTATATTCGTCACTTTCTTGTTAATCTTAGGGTCGGTCGCATCGCGCGAGACGCAAAGGATAAGTCCGTATGCCACGAGCAGGAAGACCTGCGCACTGCCGCCGTAACTTACGAACGGCAACGTAACACCGGTCGACGGAACCACCTGCAATTCAACTGCGATATTAAGCACAACCTGTATCATGATAAGAGACGAGCATCCGGTCGCAAGCATCCTCGCGAAGACAGAGTTCGCCCGCACTATCACCATGACAAACATTATAAACATAATTGCATAAATCAGTATAAGAATCAGACCGCCCATGAAACCCATCTCTTCCACATAAATAGAGAAGATGTAGTCATTCTGAGCCTCGGAAACGTAATTATACTTGGCACGTGAGCTCCCGATTCCTCTACCCCACATGCCACCCGAACCCAGGGCATTATGCGCATTCGTTACCTGACGCGTCTCGTCCTCCGTTACCTCGGCATCCTCGTCACCGCTCGTCGCAGCGAAAATATTAAGTCTCTGATAAACGTGAGCGAAGTTATCTCTGTAACTCGGATTAAGTGCAATATAAGCAGCCGCTGCTATAATACCCGCAAGACCTATCACAAGTCCTCCGAGAATCCAGGTCCTAAGTCCCGCACCGGAGTTTACGGTACACATAGCCACAACGAATCCGATAATAAGGAAGCACGAGAAGTGCGGCTCCATAAGGATGAAAAGGTCAACCAGAAGGCACGCACCGACAGGGAAAATAAAATCAAAGAACGCGTGGTTCCAAACCTGCCTTTTACGGGTCGGCGCACGAAGCTTTCCCGCCGCACGAAGCTTAACAATAAACTCTCTGTATCCCGCAAGGAAAATGATAAGAGCAACCTTACAAATCTCCGACGGCTGTATCTGATACGTTCCAATCTCAATCCATCTTCTCGCACCGTTGTGATCTGCACCGAAGAGTTTAACCGCTATAGCAAGAGCAAGACTTAAAATGTAAGCTCCTCCCCAGATAGTAGGGTTTTTGAAAAAGCTGATAGGCATGAAGTTTATGATGAGTGCAAGGCCCAGGCCGAATACCGTGAACACAAGCTGCCTCTTAAGATAATATTCGGAGTCGTTAACACCGGACAGCGCGTAACCCGAAGGTCCCGATACCGAATAAAGAATCGACAGTCCGAACACAACGATGACGAACATCATGAGTATAAGCGGTATATTGCTTTTCTTTTCTCTTTTAATCTTCGTCATTATCAATAAACTCCTGCGCAAGCTTCTCGAAGCCGTAAACGTGTGAGGCTTTGAAGAGCACTGTGTCGCCTTCCTTAATATTATTTTGTGCGGCCGCTTTCACCTGATCTGTATCATCGCACTCGATAATTCGGGTCTTCGAAGATGACTCTTTAAGACCTTTAACAAAAGAATCCTTGTCATCTCCCGTCACGATAACCAAATCAAAATCGTATTCACCGCACTTTTTCCCCGTCTCTTCGTGAAGCTTCGGTGCCAGATCCCCAAGCTCTCCCATTCCTCCGAGGACCGCCACCTTGCGGCTACCCGGATTAACGAGCTTAAGATTTGCGAACGCCGCGGTCATCGACTCCGGAGACGCGTTATAAGCATCATTTATTATCGTATACTTCTTGCCGTAAAAAGTCCTGCCTCTTCCGTCCATCGGCGTGTATTCCGCAAGTGCCTTCCCGGCCTTATCAATGTCGGCACCGACGAGCTGCGCGCAGCACAGAGCAAAACCTGCGTTTCTTACATTATGCTCACCCGAAAGAGAAATATGCACCGGGCGCGTTGCAACCACTTCATCGCCCAAATACAAACTTACATCAAAATCCGTGCCGTTATTCTCGCGAATATTACTTGCCGAGAGGACCACAGGACAGTTTGTGACCTTGCCCCTGAGCGTGCCTTCGGAAGACACCGCGATAAGGCCGTTGTTGAGCGGAATTATATTTCTTATGTAATCGAAAAGGAAAGCGTCGTCGCCGTTAACGATGAGCGTACCGTTGTCGGTGAGTCCCTCTATTATCTCGGACTTTGCCGCACGGATTTCCTCCCTTGAACCGAGGATTCCTATGTGCGAATACCCGGCATTCGTAATGACCGCAACATCGGGACACGCTATATTTGTAAGGTAGCTGATTTGACCTCTGCCTCTCATACCCATCTCGAGCACCAAAACTTCGGTCTCGCGCGGAGCCGAGAGGATAGTCTTCGGAAGACCTATCTCGTTATTTAAATTTGCCGACGTGGCAACAACCTTTTTGCTCGGCTCGATGGCGGTTTTTATAAGCTCACGGGTTGTGGTTTTGCCGACAGAACCCGTTACCGCTATAACCTTTGCTTTAAGCTTAAATCTGTAGTGTCTTGCGATATCGCCGAGAGCAACAAGCGTATCTTTAACAACGATTCCCACAGCACCTTCGGGCACTGCTGAAGCTTTATCGACTATCACCGCACATGCGCCCTTGTTTACGGCTTCTTGGGTGAATTTGTGACCGTCAAAGCTCTCGCCTTTTAAAGCTATATAAATGTTTCCGGTTTCGATTGTTCTTGTGTCGGTCGACACACCCGTTACGCTCGAGCTATCACCGGTATATCCTTTGCGGTTGATTACGGTTCCATTTACCGCAACCACCACCTCATCAAACGAGAACATTCGAATCATCGTCCGGCCTCCGCTACCGCCTTTGCCTCTTCGAATGCAACCTCCGAATCGTCAAAGTGAATCGTCTCATCCTTAAATATCTGGTAGTCCTCGTGACCCTTTCCGGCGATCAAAACCACATCTCCGGGGTTACTCATCTCTATCGCGCGTCTGATGGCGCTTCTTCTGTCGGTAACAGTCTCGTACTCACCATCGGTCTTCTTTATACCCGTAACGATGTGGCTGATTATAACCTCCGGATCCTCGGTTCTGGGATTGTCCGAAGTGATAACCGTGTAATCCGATTTGTTTCCGGAGACCTCACCCATCTCGAATCTTCTTGTGTGAGATCTGTCTCCTCCGCAGCCGAAGACTGTAATCAGTCTGCCGTTACTGCATTCTTTCAAAGTGTCGAGAACATTTTCGAGGCTTG
>Ga0181612_151655_pt1 | contig 13168 bp, 7 predicted proteins | sample HoacroProtozoa21_FD_119630 | JGI IMG/M metagenome (GOLD analysis project Ga0181612, IMG submission 119630) | Hoatzin crop microbial communities from Cojedes, Venezuel. Combined Assembly of Gp0051906, Gp0051904, Gp0051908
ATTTCTAGTGCTTAGCAAGGGGGGTGGGGGGGGGGGCAGGCGGGAGCACATATATTCCACAAGCCACTAAACTCCAGGATTGGAAGGGAGAAGAATGGGGACAAATGATATGGAAAATCGAGGTTGTAGGTGACCGCAGTGCTCATGTGACAACACAGAGGATTATTCTAGCTAAGTGGTGTCTTGCACAGTTCCAGATATTATTCAGCAGATTTGAGATAGTGAATTATGGAGTTTATAATTAGGAAGCTTCTTAAAAGAGAACATGATTTAGCCTACGGCCTTGTTTCTGGTGGTTGATAGTTCACCTTGATGTATGCAGCTGCCAAATTAAAGGCAGATCAGAATTTGCCCTTCAGTACTCCTTTAAAGGCAGTTCTCTTGGATTTAACATCAGAGAAGGAAAGCAGTCACAAAAGCCAGTAGACCTGTACAATAATACAGCATTCTCTTCTACTTAGGATGGAAGATTGAAAATATGTTTTGAATTACATGTTTCTTGCTACCCTATTATTAACGAGATAAGTTGTCAAAAAATGTTTTCTGTGTCTGTTTTTCAAGGGTATATTTGTAACCAGAGTGCAACCAGAAGGACCAGCATCTAAGCTGTTGCAACCTGGAGATAAAATAATTCAGGTACTGTGGTCATATAATTAACAGCCCATACCAGTTCATTTTTATGGTGCGCTTTTTCTGAGAGCAGAATCTTTAGTTTTTAAGTAGATTACAAGTACCTTTTCCAGAACCATTCTTACATTCTGGGATGATGCTTTTAATTTCCTTCCACCTAACATGAAAATAGATGATGTAGGCTGAAGCGTTAATAAGTTGCATCATTTTTTTGAATTCTGGATGTTTTTCACACTCTTAAAGACAAAAAAACAGGCCTAATGTTGTCATTCAGGATGAAATGTGAGTGTTTCACAAGCTTTACTGTCACTCAGTTGTGTAACTTGTGTCCTGAGAAACAAGTTCTCTGAACACCAGCCATTGCCCCTCACACCTGCTCTCCTGTTACACCAGCCTCTGTCTCCGTCCTGCGGTTCCTGCGTGTCCTGGCTGCCTCCGCGCCAGCCGACGGGCGATGGCAGGAGCTGCTTCCAGGCTGGCTGGCCCCTGCCTGGCCATGGCACCCACCTCCAGGCTGCCTGGCTGGCGAGCCAGCTGGGGGGCTGCAGCAGCCGTGGCTTCAGGGCTGCAGCTGTGCAGGGGCTGCCTTCCAGGCTGCTTCTGCATCAGATTTGTCTGAAGCTGTCTAGTGAGCTCATAAGATATTTGGGCAGGGGTCAGGGAAATGGACAGCAGGGTTATGTAAGCCATACTTTCTTAGGGAAATGGGCTAACGAGGCATTTGGACAAGCACTGTAGCCACCCTTAAAGTTGCAAAGCTTGTTAAAAATTAATTCACTGGCTTGAGAATGTTGATAGAGTTGACTCTATTGCATTGCAGTTTTCTGAAAAAAAACAAAAAACAAAAAAACAAAAAAACAACAACAAAAAACACCAGCCACCCACAACATCATGTGAACGGTTTTGTAAAACAAACTGAAAACACGGCATAATCTTTTGAGTGAAATATAAAGCCCAAAGGCACACAGGAAAACTAAATGGAGGTAAAGTTGTTCTGACTAGAAGATGGCTTGGTTTTGAGCACAGTACGTAATTCTGTACTTGTTTTTCCTCACTGGACCAAGAACGGTCCTACTTCTCTTACTGATGTAGACAAGGGATGGGCGTAACCCTCCAACACACTATACAGGAGCAGAAAGCATGTTAAACCTTTGAAAATACTGGTAGCATGTTTTTTACTTATTGATATTCCTGTCCTTACAGAATTTTGTCTGTGACATTTATAATGAAGTTTCCTTTTGTCATGTTGGCTCTGTTTGGGCTTTGCTTTTTGTTTGATGAGGAATTCATAGTTTGAAAAGGAGCTGAAGGAGAAGTTGTATTTGCATGCTAAGACAATTAGAGGCTGTTTCATTTCTCATAACTGAGAATATTTTTTTGTGTAACAGCACATTCTTTATGCATGTGATAATGCCGATGATGATGTAATGATAGTCCCACTCTGTCTTGTTGCCGCTTGGACAGGTTCTGCAGTTTTTGACTGAATATCATCTCTCCCAAAGTGACTTTGCTATGCTTGATTTTGCAATGTTCTCGGTAAAACATGCATTAGGCATGCATATTATCACGTGTGTCTAATACATATGTCTAATAAAAATATTCTTCGTGACCAGTGACTAGATAATTGCATGTAAGTCTTAAGATACTGTTGTGTGTTGGGTTAGGTCTAGGACATTCTGTGCAGACGATGATTTGGAAGGGTTATTGCCACTTTGGCTCTCTCGACAGTCTGTACCGAAAACTTTCTCTGCAATGCTAGACAGATGTAAAAACCACTGCCTTTACTACAAAGGATTCAGTAGGTAGCAACATCAGGTGTCCACTGATGGGATAAGAAACTGCACCTCCAAAACGGCACAACTGAAGCGCAGAGCGTGCGACTAGTTCTGTCTGTTGCCATGTAAGGGGGAGCAGCTCAGGGAGAAAGGTGGGATGACAGCTGGCAGTAGTAACAATTTAAACTGGATGAATCTGTCATGGCATTCTGCAAGATTTTACTACCCAGGCTGAACATGAATTTGCAGTAGTACACCCTGAGAAGCTGAACCACAGCCATGTTTTCCCTGTCTTGTGTAGACCACTTAGGCCTGCCTCTGTTTGCCAAGCCAAACCTGTTCCAAGAATGACAATGTTGAGTCATAGGAAAATTCAAGCTGGAGGTGACCTCAGGAAGTGTCACACCCAAAAATGGCTCCCAGTGTTTTTTGTTAAAGACTTCGATAGTTTGAATTTATCACAAATGCCATTTCTAATATTCTAATATTTAAACTGGAATGTATCATCTGTACTGCATTTGCTTTTTTTGGCATGACCAGTGAATTAGTCTGATGTTAATGGCTTAAAGTTCAGTTTTCTCTTTTGCTTATTTGCAATACCTTTGGGGCAAAATTATTTCAAGGCTAACACAGTAGTTTAATTTCTTGTAGCATCCAGGTACATGTTCAACTCACATCAACAATGTAGTCTGCAAATCTGTAGTGTTTCATTGTCTACATTCATATAGCATTTGGTTATTTTGAACTGTAAGCTTAAATAAAATGACATGAAATATGAGACATGTTTCATTACCATGGCATATGAGACTCATTTTTTTTTTTTTTTTTTTTTCAGGCTAATGGATACAGCTTCATCAATATTGATCATGGACAAGCAGTATCTTTGCTAAAGACTTTTCAGAATGCAGTGGAACTCATCATTGTGCGAGAAGTTTCTTCGTAAATACTGTGGATTGGGGGGAAAAGCCAGCAGGATTGATTGAAGGACTTGTGGGAAACTGAATATTTTGCTTATTTTTATACGTGAAAGGAACTCAAAAAGAGTTATGATCAAAATTTGTACAGGAAATACTGAACTTGTGGTTAAAGGGGGAAAAAACCACTGTGTAGAACATACAGGAGATCATTCTGGAAATGCATATGGTCAATAAACTTGTTTTGAAGCATTATAGCAATCTAAGGATCACTCCTCCAAGAACAAACCTGTGTTGTTTTTTTGTACAGATGGTAGGTTTATTTTTGGATAATTCATACACATTACTAAACTTTGAGCAAGGCTTTGCAAAGCCTTGGTTGTAGCCAGTGGACAGATGGCAGGGTTGTCTGTCCTGTAGCTGTTAATTGCCTTTCTTTTTTTTCACCAGATATTAATATGTTACGCTGAAACCACTTCTGTAGATATGGACAGGAGATACGAAATGTTGGCTTTGCTATGTGCACATTGTATGGGTGAATGGGTAGATGGAAGGTGGTGCTGGTTGGACAGAATAAAGATCGGGTGAAACAACGATGCTATCTAAATCTGGACTCAGGAAAGAAGAAGCAGCGTTTAGTTCTGGAGTGTACGTCTACCAATAGAAAATGCAGAAAAAGCTTATGGTGTTTTTTAGGAAGACTGTAACAACAAATTTGTGAAATTCTACAGGATTTGTTCTTAGTGTAGTCATTGAATATTCATTTGCCACACGTGATTTATGTTTAGTTGGGTTTTTTTGCATACAGAATTTTTTCAGTTGTACTGTGGAAACGTGCCCAGAGGTTTTTCTCTGCCGTGGAAATCCCCAGTTTTGTGCAAATGGTGATACTGTTACCTTTATTATAAAGTACTCCATTTTAACCTTATAGACTTTGAAAATGAAACTGAAATGGCCAGTTTTTAAGGTTGTTGCCTGTATTACATATTTAAACACACAAAGTAAATGATGCAGAAAAGGTTATGAAAGACGTCTCAATTTTGTTTGGCCTTTGCATTGCCTTGTTAATCAAAAAGGAGAGTATACGCATGGAGCTAGGTAACCAAAGCAAGTTTGTGAAACTTTGAACAGTGATGGAGGATTGTTGTGGTGAGATGGAGAGCAAAGGGAGGGTGTAGTTACAACCCAACAGTTTGTAATGATGTTTTTTAAAGGGCTGTTCCTACAGGTAACATTAAATGTGAACTAGACACTTCAGAGTCATTAAAGGGTTTCTAACTATGTTAATATAATAGTGATTTACCACAGGCTGCCTTTGTTCCTTATTACTGTATAAAGTATTCAATTATGCTTCTATTAATTTTGTTTACCAGAAACATTAACTTTATTTTTCTCTTTCTCCTTTGTAATTGAATAGAAACTGCATAATCTGCAGTGATAATTAATACACGGTTGTTATGGACCAGGAAAAAGTGCCATAGAAGACCAATAACTGTTTTTAATCAGGGCTAATGATTAGCCTGTCATTGGAGCAATATTCAGTTATTGCAGTTCATTTTTACTGACATATAAGTTGGTAGTTTGAGTTGGTAGTTGCTTTTTTCAACCCATGTGTACAGAAGTAAATGCTTTTAATAAGGCTAGGAAAAACACCAGCCTCCTTTAGTTTTGGGACAATGAGCAGGAAGAGAGAGGAATTATACATAGCTAGCGGTAATAAACAGGCAGTACTTTTTAAATAAGTGAACTCCAATATTATTGCACTTCTTTCAAAGATGTTAACTATTGCTTATTGTACTGTGTATAGTTCTAATAATTGTAATTGAAACCCTTTAACAACTCTTTGTATATTTTAATTCTTTTTAGTTGATTTTCAGTAATATTTACATAGTAAATGATTTTTTTGATATATTAGCAGAAATGTGCTGTATTTTGATAAAATTCACTTATTTTCTGTGTGCTGTTAATCTTCAAAGAAAAGAATGAGAAATATAGCTATATAATGGCAGGCTTCAGTGTTCGCTTTCTGAGATGTGTTTTGTTGTTTAGTTTCTATTTTTTTATTGAAAATGCATAATGTTCACATGTCCATTACTTTTAATCATGTTATTTTTATCACACACTGCCTTTTAAAGGGGATAAATACAGAAAAGTCTGAAATTACCTTGATCTTCTACATAACCTATATCTTTTGGAAGGGAAAAGTCCAAAATGCAGAACTGATTCTTTACTGATCTTGGACTGACTTTGTATACATTTTGCAGTACATTTAGATATATCACTGTGGAATTATACTGTATTGTATTTTGCTTTAATGGTAACAGCAGTTTTGAATGTTGTTGTGTCACTTAATTTTCAGATGTATGTGTCACAGGAAAATTCTACCAAAATGTATTTGGCTATGGTAGAACTATAGAAGTAGAGATTTATAGCAAGAAGTTTAGTACTTCTTGTGGAAATACTTGGCCAAAGCTTGTCTTCAGTAAATTAGCAAATCAACCATCTAATAAAATGTGGATTATACTGATTTTACTCAGTAAAATGTTCGAGTTTTCAGTGGATTGCAATGTGTTTGTTCCTTCAGTGACTCTGTGTAAAGGTAAACACATGTCAGACTAGATGATTTTGCAGAGAGTGGGAGAAAGATGTCTCCTGAACTAGTCCAGCTAGGATACAGCAGGAGGAGATACAATATCAGCACTTTTCATTTTGAATGCATCTTAAACTACATTTTGAATAGAATAAAATCCATCAGCAGCCGAAGTTACTGCACATAGCAGTGAGTTGATGCAGACTCTGGTAATTCTTTCTATTCTTAATAGTTCATTAAAGAGTCAGTTCGACTGATGTAATGAAAAGATGAAGTCTCCCACATATTTATTATGTAAATACTTTTTTAGTTTCTTTTTTGGACTGGAGTTAAAAAATGTGTATATACTTGAAAGCACTCTATGAACACAAACATAGCAATAAACAACACACAGAATTCAAACCTTTATGATTTTTTTGGTTTTGTTTAGAAACACTCCCTTGTCAACAGCTATGAAATGTTTTTATTGATCAGCATTTATTCAACATTCCAAATTTTTGTATATAATTAGACTGTTTCTGAGGTAACACATGGAGAATAGATAATAAACTAATGCTCTTTAAAGCTGTGTGTAGTTGACTTATTTAAGTTCTAGGGAATTCTGTAATGCAGGTAAATGCAGGTTTACATCCAGTTTTCTTGGAGACCACCTGACAATGTAGTAACATTTTTCGTTGTATATGTGGATCTGCCCTATCAGTGTCACTACTTAACTTCCCACCTCTGCATGGAAGACTGATTCTAACTATAACATGGTACAGCCCTGATGACCATGGAGTGTTGGACCACATTTAAGTTTCTCTGTATCTGCTCGCTACCTGGACTTTGGATTTTTTCACCCTCCGTATTTTCCTTGTGAGCTCTCTTTTTGAAGATGTTTTTGTTGTCTTTTCTGCCTTTTATGCATCAGACTTCAAATTTATTCTTTCCCATTTCACAGATATTATTTATTAGGTAAGCCTTATTCCTGTGCAACTGAGCCTTTGGTCTCTCACTTTATTTCATAACTCAACAGTTTACTTTTTCCTCAAGCACCTGAGAATGCTGGAGCCAACTCATGCTTTTCTGACTGGAGGCACTTTTTCAGAGAGAAAGTGTATTCTTGGTATGTTATTTCTGTTGCCTTGGATTAAAATCAATTTTGCAGTGTGTCCAGAAAGACTCTGTTGCAGCATCTGTGACATTGCCTCGAAACTGGGAGTTTTACTACCCGAAATGCTACAACTGCACAATACAATTGCCTCTGTCTAAAAGTGGTTTTATTATATTAAAAACTGAGGTAGCCAAAGTAAAAGAAGTGAAAATTTCTATTAAAGATCATACACTGGTCAACTGAAGTCAGCAGGAAAAAAATCCTCAGACCTAATGATTGTTGGTTCAATGCCTTGCTTAGGCAGTATGCTACCTATAGTCCTGCAGCGTTGATGAATTCTTGGCTGAAGTGTATAGAATTTGGCTAGAAATTGATTATTTTCTGTAGTGTCTAAATCCATCTTTGCCAGTTTTACATGATTCTACAATTTCTCACAGTCTGTGTAACTGGAGCCATATTTTGTCGTGAACAAGGACACAAGTTTTCCCTATGGCATGTATTAAAAAACAAAAAGATCAAGCAACATGAGAAACACATTTCTCAAAATCTTCCTGTATTCAATTTTTGCTACTCAGTTGAGTGTAGCTGTTTTTAGCAATTTTTCAAGTTACAGTATCAAATAATTTCTGCTCTTCTGCCATCAAGAATTACTTTTCCCAGAGGCCCACCTGTATAAGTCAATTTAAAAAAATGTTTGAGTGCCTTAGAGTAGATCACTTGTTCTGACTGCTCTTACACAGAAAATGAAGTACTAGATCACTCTGCATAGTTTTTATTTAAAAAGACAAATCTGCATCTGCCCACCAAAACCAAATGTTGGAACATTTGTTCCAACCAGAACAAGTATACTTTCTAAAATAAACTTTCCTCTTATTAAAGAAACAAAGTATTGCAGAAGATTGTTGTTTTGGGTCAGAGGCTTCCTCATGAATGGCTGATACTGTATCTAAAAAAGCCTTTCATCAGTTACAGGTTTTGGTTCTTCCTTTGGAAAACTGTGAGTCTAAGAATCTATTTTACAAGGTGAAAAAACAAAGACAAATCATGACTGCAATAACTGATCTAATTTAGATAGTTTAATGTAAATAACTTCTGTCTTTATCCTGTTATTGCTCTTTAAATTATGCTTGGACCTAGAGTTCCTTGAATGCTTTTTCTGCCAGAATTGCTCTACCTATAACAGCACTGTATCAAACAATGCTGGCCCCAAGTGCCTCTGCGCTTGGAGAATCTCAGGTCATCCAAGTGCTCTATTTATTGTTTTTTCGGGGCTTTTTAGTGTGCTTTCACTCTTCACAAGAGGATAAACCTGTGAGTTTCTAAACTGCCTTCAACGCAAGTCAAAAACCAACTCACACTTTGAACGATTGGCTAATGCCAGATGAAGGTCAAGTTCTGCATTACGACTTGAATTTGAAAGTAAACATACAAAAAGAAAACCTTACCTTACGCCACAACAGGTCATTTTGGAAAAAACTGGGTTTATCTTGACTCACTCCACAGAATTGCTTCTTAAGTGACCTATATTCTCACTCTACTTGAGAAATCTTAGGAGTATGTTCGCATTTCTCAGTAATGAATGAACCTGATGTGCTGTTCCACTAAAGCATTGATGCTTACTTATCACAGCAAAGGTCATTTAGGTAGTTCTTGCTAGGAATTCTGTAGGAATTTATAATTTTATACTTGAACTGACAGCTACTAAATATTACTGTTTCACTAAGCAGAATGATCTCCAATGTACGGAAGTATTACTGCAACAAGCTGATAGAAGCATTATGTATCTGTGAGGCAGTTGCTTCTAGTCTTGGGAACCCACTGTTTTTAATTCATTTTCTTATTCATCCTCAACAAGTAAGCAATAAAATATGTGATTTAATTTTCTGTGACATGACTCCATCTCATTCTTCTTACAATTATGAAGATTATGAAGACTAAAGAAAACTACTGATGACTGTTAGCAGGGAGAGGAAGCTTTTGTAATGATGAGCTAAAAAAAAAACCACTGGAAACTGACAAAAATTATTTTCATATTACATTTCACATCATATTGCTGCCTTTGTAGTTTTTTGTTTAAGAAATTAAACAAAATTTTTGTTTAAGAAATTCAGCTTTACAGCTATGCATGCTATTCATTCAGTAGCTGGGACTTTTGGGTTACTCAGGGGAGTTGCTCAGTTTCAGTACAAATGTATGTTCCAATAGTGAAAATACTTTTAATTTCCAGACTTCACGCATTTTTGGAAGTGATGTCTAGAGAATATATGATTACTTAACTATGTTAATCTCAAGAGTTACTACATCACCACCACCACCAAAGTGAGGTGGATCCCATCTCTGTAAGTAGACATTCATCCTCAAAGAGGATGGGATGGTGGCAGAAAACAAAACTGTTGACCCAAGCTCTGCACCCAGCTGTTGATGCTCAACTAATCCCCTCCTCCTCATGGCCCCTCATGAGCAGCACTGTGGAGAAGAGCACCTGGGACCCCACACTAGAGACAGAAGAGCACCTGGGACCCCACACTCTAGAGACAGTGATAGATCCTCTCCTGGTTGCCCCTGGAGGTATTGCTCTTGCCCACATGGGAGAACAGCAGGGGGTCATAGTCAGAGGGTTGGACAAGCCTTGGCAGTCTCTCCACAAAATCCTGGACTTGGGTGCCCAGCAAGCAGCAGGCTTGTGTAGCCAGTGGGTCAGTCAGGGGATGTGTGCCTCTGTACCCTGCAGCAAGGCGTTGCTCACTGCATCACTCGCTGCTTCTGTCAGGTGTGGTACGGGGTCAGTCTGTCCAGGTGCTTTGCTTGAAAGAACCCTCAGCTCCTCCTCAGCTTTGAGAGCGGTGAACCTCAGGTGGAGCAGGAGCCTTACATGTGGTGCTAGAAGACATCAGCTTCCAGCCATCGCTTTCCACTGAAGTTCCACTTGTAGTTCTGCTAGTGACAGACTCTGCCCAGGCCTGCACTGTGGTGGGGGTCCAGGACTCCTGAAGTTGTAGGGTCTCTGAGGAGATCCTGTCTGTCTGTGATGCTGCACAGCCTGCTGTGATGCTGCTTCCATAACTCCTCTTCTTGGCATCCCAGGTCCCGCAGGGAAGGTCCAGGAGAAGTCCCCGGCACTCCCTCTGGTCCACCAAGCTCTGACACAGGCCTCTCCCTGGCACCAGCTGAAACAGTGAAGCTCCCTCCCGAAGCAGGGGCAGCTGCAACGAAGGCTCCAGGCACCCTGCGTCAAGGGCTGCTGACCAAGTGAGCTCGCTAGAACCTGCCAGAGCTTCCCCAGGCCCACAGCCTGGCACCTGGCAGCAGCAGGCACCCTCAACGTTCTCAGAGGGCTCCCAGGAGTTCCCTTCTTCTACCGCTTTCTAAAAGCCTCATTTCAAGTACAGCATCACCCCTCCTTGCAGTCCAGCCCCTCTCCTCTGTCAGGCTTCCCGATTTCCAGCTCTCTGCCTTCTTGCATCTGCTTTTCCTGACTTTGTCTGCAAGAACATGACTTCTGTTTCCACACTGTAATTTGAAATATTGCTCTGTATTAAGGATAAGAATTAGTATAGGAAAAGAAGCAGCTATTTGGCCTAAAGGCGGAGAAAACATGAAATAAGCATTACAACCTCCATATTTCTTACATCACAAACACTCTGCAGAAGATTTTGTCCATTTCAAAAGTAGTTTGCAATTATGCCACATAAGGGAAATCCCACTTATGGGAAAAATCTATGAAGTAGCTATGCATAAATGTTAGTGAGCTGTGAAAGATGCAGTTATCATGTAGCTTGTAGCAGGTGCGTGAAGGACACTTTCAGCCACTCACATTTCTACAAATACCTGAGTAAAATTTTAGAGGTGTAATAAGAAGGTGCAAGAGAACGAGTATCACGTGAGTGGGCTGGCAAGGTTCCGAGATGGCTGAGGACAGTTGCCCATGAAAGGTCATACTGCTAAATTGACATAGCATTTCTGCGTGGCCTGAAATTTTGAGCATCAGGAGTTAAATTTCTAACTACAGTAGTCTGCAACATGTATTTTTCAGCTGCATAACACGAAGGGGAATATGGCTCTGTGCTGCATATGTTTCATGATGCATGGTTGGACATTGCAAACTGCTGAACTTTTTATGTTTCAGTATTGCCCAAATTAATGTAAAAACTGTAACAGAATATTCACTCTTGTTTGCCAAATGTGAAAAAAACGATCTGCACAAATGTCTCAAGGACTATCTCTTAACAGAGAAACTAGTAGCAGATGAACCAGATGCTCTACAGACAAGTTCTCATTCACTTGCTAATGTTGATGATTTGTGAACGAAACTTCGGAAGAAAAAAATGCAACAGACCAACAAAAAGGGGGAAAAGCTTTCAACTGAATTGTAAGTATGCACTGGAAAAATACATGATTCGAAAGTATTGTGCCAAGGCTCCTAACATCATAACACTTTAGCATATCTGATTGATTTTTGTCTGCAACAACTTCCACTCACAATAGAATAATCAACAACTGGCTTTGAATATGGAGAAGGTATTTTTGCGGAAAAATGTTTCTGCCAGAAGTACTTCAGTTGAAAGCCATGGCTCTTCTACTGAGAAACTGAGGTTTACTAATAAATATCGAAACAGATTTTAACAGCTGGTTAGCTGACATAACACTAAATCCTGGGAAAAATGAAATAATCATGTGCAATTGTCTCATTTGCTAATTGTAATGAGAAATGACTGATGAAGTTGGAGTTGATGCATGCAAGGGTTACAAACCATGGTGAAAAACCTCCAAGCAGATAAAACCTCCAATTTCTTCTGCTGTATTTTAATATTAAAAGCTATAAAAATACACTTGGTGATTTGAATAATGGGACTGACTCTGCAGTGATGTGTGCTATTTTTTTAATTGTAGATTGTAATTATTTTGCTATAGCATTAATCACAATAGGCTTATATTTTAAGACATCTTAAGATACCAAAACAAATTTTCAGCATTAGTACTTACTGAACTTCATTCATTTTGCAATAATGTCTATTTTATGGCACTTTCAAATAAAAGTTATGTTAGTGTTTATTTGCACTGAGTTATACTCATGTTGGTATACTCATACTGGTATGTTTTCAAACTTCACAAAGGTTCTAATCCTTTTATTGTCAGTGGAAGCTTATGTTCTTATGCCATGAAGGAGGCTAGGAAATAGAAGCACTGGCAAAGGGTGACTGTGCCCAGACCTCCTCAACTTGTTATGCAGCAGGACACACATGATGAGATTTTTTAGGTGTACAAGTTACCATTATTCATATTTTTTTTCTGTGTCTCAGATAAGAAGAATTTTGCTGACTGATATGACCAAAATTGGTATTATTTTTCCATCTTAAGGCAAAAGTATTTTTCAAAATTCAGCATGCAAGAACAAATTAAAGCAGCCGCTTTAGCTGCAACAATACGTGGATTACCATCCTTCAAAATAATATTCCCAAACCGAAAACTCACTACTGTTGTGATTTTTTGCGTTCCAGGTGATATTAACCAGCTGAAGTTGATACTCTCTGAAGTACAGTTAGCCAGACCAATACGTATGATGATGGTAATTCACCTATTGCACAAAATAAAATAAATTTCATATGTAATGGGTACACTGGAACTGTGTTTGCACCCCAGAGTTGGGCACTAAAATAGAAATGACCATTTACACAGTTTCTCCACTATGTGTGAAATTATTTGGCTTTAGAGGAATGAAAATTTAGTGCCCTAAATGTATTTAAACTTCTCACCCTGCTCCTGCAAACTCTGGCTGGAAGGCAGAGGAAGTTCTTTCCAATGCCAGAATTTTCTGTCCAACTCCTTTGAACTATCTTGTTCAGATAGGGATTTTTGAGATTTAAAAACATCTTCCCTTTATGTAGAGTTATATGATGTGACTCACAGCAGGGTGAACCTCACAGCAAAGGAAAAAGATGTTTGTGTTATTTTAATTCCAGCAATAGCAGGGACCTACCTGAACACTTCCAATAGCATGTCCTGTCAGAAAAACTAGCAAGTACAACATCTCTCAGCAGACAATCTATGAAATTAAAAAAAAAAAAGAAAAAGCTGAAGTTTAACATTTTCTTTTTCTTCTGTGCATACATATTCACACATACTGGTGCCTGAGGACTGGAGAAAAGCCAATGTCACTCCAATCTTC
>Ga0181612_164685_pt1 | contig 13168 bp, 13 predicted proteins | sample HoacroProtozoa21_FD_119630 | JGI IMG/M metagenome (GOLD analysis project Ga0181612, IMG submission 119630) | Hoatzin crop microbial communities from Cojedes, Venezuel. Combined Assembly of Gp0051906, Gp0051904, Gp0051908
AATCATCCACTGGAACAACCTCCCCAGGGACATGGTAGAGTCCCTGTCACTGGAGGTTATAACAATGCACTTGGACAGGGTGCTAGATAATGTCATCTAGGCTCCCTTTCTCAAAAGAGGTTGGACCAGGTGATCTTTCGAGGTCCCTTCCAACCTGGGCTGTTTTTGGAGATACTGAGAGACTGAATAGAGACATTTCCTTTCTGTGTGCCCATCAACATGCAAGCAGTTATTGTGTGATCATACCTTTTAAAATCGGCTAGAATCAATCATTATCAGAAAGGTAAGATGCTAATCTGCCTGGATGGAATTATGCAGGCCAGTTAGTGTGGGAGGGATGCTCAGCAGCATAAGAGCACAGAATACCAGAGGATCATGTAAAGAGGTTAAGAGGTCATCATAAAGAGGTTTTGTGAAGTCAGAGAGGTCTCTATACTGGTTGACTACCTCCATATGCAATTCTTATCAAATAGGCAATCACATGTTAAAATGACTCAGGTTTATTCAATGCATCATGAATGCCACTACCAGCAGTATTAACACAGAGCAGATGTAGTAAGTCTGCCGCCAAGGCAAAAAAATCCTTTTTCCCCACTTAAAAGCTTAATCATCATTTACATATTTGTCTAAACAAAACCCCGATCTTCTAGAAACTATATGCAGCATTGTAAGCCTCTGTGTGTGTGTGTATATATATGTGGATTTTTTAAGATGTTAGCCATCTTTTATTTACCCTAACAACTTGACCTAGGACCTCTCTATCTGCTTTCTTTCCTTTTTTTTTCTCTCTCCAAAGTACCCTGCTAAAAGATAACATACCTCTACCGATTAGGCACCAAAGATGGGGGAGGGAATACTTTCAAGTACATAAACAACATATTTCATAAATAAAACCTAGTTTCCTCTTGACCAGTAGGTTTGGTGTGAAGGGGGAGCATTTGTGGACAGGAGATCTAAGGAGAAACTTCACTGGCTCAAGCCAGTGGTGAAATAATCCAGGTGACAGAGAGGCATAATTCTGTGCTTCTGAGGATAGTAGAGGCTAATGCAATTACAGGATCTCACGGTATTGTGTGAAAAGGATCTGAAGAAGACAGAAGGGGCTAGGGAATGCAAAATTCTTTCCCATACCAGTAAGATATTTACTCTTTCTGATGTGCATCCTTGTCCCATCAAATATAGGCCCTTCTGCTGCAGACAGTTTATAGGCTTACTGAAGTTTACAGAGAAGTAGTTCTGTTCCTCTGACATACAAAATCTGTCACCAGAACCCCCTTTCCTATACATGTCCTGTTGCAACTAAGCTTTACACAGAGCCTAGCATAGCAAGCCTCTGGACACTGCTATGGTACCAAGAAAACCACTGGAGTTTAATATCCAGACATTTATACTTTGGAAGAATTTGTGGTGAAGATTATAAGGCATCCTTCAGGGGTCAAGTCGTCCATGTTAATACAGACTGTCAAAGATGAAGTCATTCCTACTCACATTTTTGCTAATACATACAACATTTTCATAAATACAACAGGCACAGACAGGATTTTTACAACCATCAATCTATCCTCATTTTCAAACACAGCAGCTGCTTTATCCCCAGCAAAAACCTTTAGCACAGTTCTGTGGCTCAGTCTGCTGCCCCAAAGGACCTTGTTCTTCAGCCATAGCTGGAAGGACAGATTTGCCTTTCAGGATTCCAGGCAGCAGCATTTTTTTTTTTTCCGTTTATTTCTTTTTGATATCCTCTGCTTTTTCTCTGTGGGGAAGATACTATCTTCTTGACATGCAAAAGTCCATACTGCACATCAACGTATGGAGAAAGGAATGAAAGCGTAGTATCAGCAATGATGTATTTGACCCAACCCATTGTATCTCCAATAGTCATGCAAACCTTGCCCATTATACACTAGGGCATACTGCCTCCATGTGGCAGAATACGCTTCAGACATTCTTTTTTTCCTGGATTTCGCACAATCCTGTGGGGCTATGAATTTTAGAAATAGTTTTGGAAACAGAAGGAATAGAATCCCTACATTATTTCTGTGAGAAAGAGCAATATGGGGATGAAAAAATTAATGTATCATATTGATACCTTTTTCACACAAATACTCACCGGGAACACACAGTAAAATACAAAGGCTGTGTATATATATGCATATATATATAAAAAGAATGCTTTCTCAAATGTTTATTACACGATGAAAGACTAATTGAAAAAAATTCACATCCTGAACTTGATCAAAGGGGACTGATTGCTCTTCAGGCCTATTAGCTAAAAGCAAGATTGAAAGAGCAGTTTTGAAAAATTACATAAAACTGTACCACATTCTTTTTTCAGTTCATAACTGGTTTGATTCAAACTTGACTAGAAGACCATAAAAGTTGCTTTAGCATTAGACCAGCTATCTGATTCAAGTAGCACTAACAGTGTGTTATGGGTACAGGGTTTTTCCCATGACTCAAATGGAAATACTTTGTGAAATTGGTATATTTTCTTCCACACCACACTCATCCCCACCCCAAAGCCCCAAACTCCCCCTACTTTACCAATGTTGTTAGATACAAGACCTAAAGAAGATAAAAAACAATTATTGTTTTGCCCATTTGTGTCTTTACATTTCAGTCTTTACCAGCTGACCACAAATGCATTCCACCTCACTGTGAACAAGGTCTTCGTATGTGATTTCCAGACTGGAAAGAAGTGACATGGTATGGCTGAAAGGGTTTTGTAAATCACCAGTGCCGTGATATTTAGGATTTCCCTGCTTTGGTTAAGGCGTATTATGATGCTCCTGTCAAATCTCAATCTTACTGCATAAAATACACAGTGCAAGGGGGTGCTAAAGTTATGGTGAGATTTTTTCCTTTTTTTTTTTTTTTAAGACAGTGCAAGGTCTAGAGACAGCATTGAGAATCTCAAGATTAAGGTGTTGCAGGGTGCTACGCCAATTTTAGCTTACATTTCATTGTATAAACATTTTCCTATCTCTGTTTGGTATCCAGCAAACAATCCTATTAGAAATTTTCCAAATGTCTGTGTGTTTTTGTCTCTACGTATACTGTCCATTTCAAAACTTTTCAAAGTATAAATTAGTAGCTATACATCTGTTGTTGTTGCTCTGTTTGAACCTGTTGCTGTCCAGACTGCTGTTGTGTTGGCTGTGCCTGGGGCTGCAAGACATCAGTCTGAGGCACTGACCTCCATGTCAGAGGATGATGTTCCATTATCTGGTTGCCTAGAGGAGCAATGGAGTTCACCAGGGTGGTCAGGTTTATAAAATGGGCCACAGACGGAGGATTGGCCGCCTCTGGCTGCGGCTGGATCTGAATGTCATTTTGGCGGTTGTGCAGCATGGCGGAACCGCTGACAGTGTCAAACGTCACGGTGAGAATTGAGTTGTCCAGCTGTAAATGGCGTTCAGGTGCAGTCAGGTGGCCCACAGCCACTGGCTGGAGGTTTGTGAATTGGGTTCCAGCTGCCGTCGTAATGGGGGTAACAGTGATATTTGTCAGCCCGACAGAACTGGAAGGAGCTGTGACATTTGGGTCACCAAGGGTCACCACGACCTGAGGAAAACCAGAAAGGTAACCTCGACCTTGTATCTTACAGGTGACTACCAAATACCAAGCATCAAGAAAGATCACCCGAGTGTTGACGAGCTCACATGTTGCTACTGCCAGCAAGAGAAGTCAAACACACAGAGGGGAACATGGAACACTTGTAATGTAACAACTTCCACATACAGCAATAAGAAGGTAATGGGAGGGAGACATATGCAATACGCAAAACAAGCAGCTGAATTAACTTTCACACTTCTAGTCACAGCTTCAGTCAGTTAGTGGTATCTGGCAAACAAGGAGATGGTAACACCAAAGGAAATTAAACAAACCATGAGGAGCTTGCTGTCTCCATTCATCCTCGTATTATCACAATTTAACAAATTAGATCATAGAATATCTCAAGTTGGGAGGGACCTAAAAGGATCATCAAGTCCAACTCCCAGGAGCGCAGCCCGAGATGCCTGCTCTGTCCAAATCCACTCTGCAATTTATTGGCATGTTAAGAAAATATTTGGGGTTGAAGTACAAGACAAAAAAAATAATGACAAATAAAAGCGGAGCTTATTGCTATCACAACTTCCACCAATGCAATGCTGCTCGCTACGACAAGCTGTCTTGGATGCATCTGTCAGCCACCTGTATGCATTCACAGTGGCTTTCAATTTCTTCAGCCTGTGGAAAACTTCTTTAAAATGTCCGGAAAGAAAAGACCACACGAGCTGTTTCAGCAACTCTTTCGTGTTTGCTATTAGGAAAAAAAGAAGGGTTATCCCTCTAAGTAATGCCTGCTACCCACCATCCTGCTCCTGGAGCTCACCTGCTGGATGCTCTGTACAGCTGAGTTAGTCTCATCTCCAACATTCCCTGTGAACACACCTTCCTTCTCTGTGTATTCACTGAAGGCAGGGTCCTCAGGCACTTGAGCTGCTTCTTCCTCACCTGACTTCTGTTTTCGTTTCTGGCCACGTTTAAGAGCTTTGATATTCTGTTTCCCTTCTGGTAACTCTCCCTGTTCCAAAGCTAATTCCGGCTGGAGCAACACATTTCCAAACAAAACAACAAGTCATTTCGCTTAGTGAAGTTCCAGGTAAGAGACTATCACTTGAAGTTGGTTTACTGTTGATTCTCCAGTGAAGAAACAAACTTTAGCAAAAACCTGATTTCAGGGAATGAGACCTCACCCTGTCCCATGTTGTACAACAAAGATCAACAGCTTGCATCTGCTTATAGATGTTAAGCTGGGGCTGACTCTCGAAAAAAGCACATTCCTTGCCCATTAGCCTACACCCAGCTATGTTATGTACCAAAAAAGTGAAGTCCCCACCTCACCCTCCAGTAGGCCCGGAACCTAGCTGCCACCAGAATTCTGCAATGACAAATTTACCTGAACAATCCCAATTGAGGAGGCATCAATGGTAGTCGTCTCTGGTAGCTGCTCTAAATCACCAATCCTCACCGAAAGAATCTGTAGAGAAACAGGTATCAGCTGGTGAACTGCAGCAGTGCATACCACAGTCAAACAATACAGCATTGCCCTCATAAATCTTGTCACAAAGCAAAAATTATGTAATCGAGCATTTTACGCATACCATTTACTACAAGGAATTTCACCATGGCTTTTTTTAAAATAACCTTCTGGCATATAATCTTTTCCTTCTCGCTGAAAACCAGCAAAGTTTAAAGACAACAACAGAAGAATATGTTTATTTTCATATGCTAGGCACAACACAACCCACTGTGAAGTTATGAATTCTATAGAAAACAAACAATGTGTTTGAAAAAATTATTAATTTAGCATTTCCGTTTATAAACCTATCAACTATGTCCTACCCCATTACTTTCAGCTGAATCTATACATCTCAGCTTATCAAAGAACAGAGACAAGTTTCCCCAGATTGTGGATATGTAGCTGCATTTTAAATCCAAAAATCAATAAACAAAGCTTTTTATTGACTTCCCAGTCATCACGATAAAAAAAAAGTTCATGGCAAAGCAATACTAATGATAAATTGATAGTTAAAAAAAAAAGCCTCAAAGGGAATGGACAAGCCATAGTAACCTAAACAAGAAATGCTGAGAAGAAACACAATAGCTATTCCGATATCTAGAACACAGAAAAAGCCCCACTGGGGTCAGACAAAACATCCTTCTAATTCAGATTCTCTGCAGTCAGCATTCATCTTTAATACTAAGAACAATTTTGTGTCATCAGCAGATGCTGCCGTCACCTCTCTATTCACCACTTCTTTCAGATCACTTCTGAATACAAAGAACACAATGGGGAAAAAAGAATCAATTATACTCACTAATGAATGATGACAAAACATGAAAAAAATATACATTTAAATTGAGGCAGAAAAAGGGATTTAAATAATCAGAAGAACTTCATTTTTAGGTGTGTTTACTACTGAAACGTAACATAATGAAAGGGCAGATTCAGTTAAGTGCATGCTTAACAGACACTACCTAAAATTGGTCCCAAAGAACAGAAAAAAAGAGAGAGAAAGAAGAAAAAGTAATTCCTTTCAAGTCACTGAAGGCCATAAACTTTCTTTACAAAAAGAAAAAAAAAAAAAAAAAAAACAAACCACCCCACAATCCACCTGCCAAACTAACTCACCTCTGGATGTTTACGTCTCATATGTCGACTCATGGATGCTCTGGTAGAAACCTTTGTCCCACACAGCTGACAGCTCTGGGCTTCTACCTTATCATGGGTGAGCTGGATGTGCTTCTGTAGCATGTAATCAGTGACATACTTCTTATCACAGACTGAACACGTCCACTGTTTTCCTACTGGTGGCAGATGGAAGGGAACGCTGTTAGCAACAGCCCCCAAAGATGAGCACCGTATTATCAGCATTTCAACAAGAGGAACTATTTTATGTTGGCAATATGATGCGTAACACCAGTTCCAAGACTGGCGAGTCTAAAGTAAGCCTAGGAACAAAATTAAGATACTGTCTTTGGATACTGTTTTTCAGAGGATTTACCTGTATGAATCAACTTATGAGTCTCCATCGTATTTCTCTCACTAAACGTCTTGCCACAGAGCTCGCACATGAAATCTTTGATTCCTGCATGAAGAGCACATTTACCATCAGAGCGAAAAGTCTAAGGTATCTGGGACAATTCCAGGTCTCATCAGTAAACAAAGCCCCCCCAAAATCACAGCCAAACAAGTAGAAGCAGCCCAGCTTCCTCAGCTATTTTTATCTAAGCCATGCCATTATATCTGGCAGAAAATGAATCCAACAGCAATTGATGTGGGAGCTGAAATTTGGTTTGGGAAATGAGAACCTGCTAAGACTAGCTTAAAACAAAACCAACACTCTAGACCTACCCTAGACCAAAACAACCCCTCTTAAAAATGCAAACCAACTAAACTATGTATCTTAGTAACAGGTGGTCTCGGCTGATAAGAGGACAAAATCTCACTTTTCCAAAAGCAGAATATACATTATTTTTTTTTTATTAGTGTTCCTCATACTCTCTAACTATTCTAGATCAGAGTTCTCTCAGGAAGCTTCTAACTGATTCAGTGCAACTTTTGCACATTAGAGACCTCACCTGTGTGTCTTTTGTAATGCTTCAGCATGTTGACTTTCTGTGCAAATTTTCGGTGACATTCCTTGCATTCATATTCTTTAATCCCTTTGTGAAGTTTCATGTGGTGACGAAGCGCATGCTTTGTCTTCATTCCTGTGAGACAAAAGATGCAGCATGGCAATTGGTCCATTGCTCCCACCTTCAGAAGAGAACTCAGGACGATCAAGTTGTTAGCCAAGAGCTCTAAGATTGTATTTGCTACATGTTTACAACTGCATATTTTTAATTGTTTAGGTAGCAGCGCACATTATGATTATTATTTTAATTCCAGGAAAAAAGCTCTGGAAAACCTCTGAGTAACCACTGAGGAAGAAGCAAAACAGCAGGGACAAGCAAAGACAAACCATCATGATAGACGTCAGACTTACCGCCTTCCACTAAAATACCAGTTCAGATTTGTTCAAGTTACAACGAACAATTCAAAAGGCCAAAGCAACTTTGACTCTTAAGGCTCTTACAGAGACAAATTACTCTATTGCTTAAGCCTGAAAACAGCCTAGAATGAAAAAATTAACTTGTATTCACTTCTGTGCTGCAAATGCATTGGAACTCAGTCAGGCAAGCACTCCTCAATCTGACAGATGCAAATTTTATTAAAATCAGTTTTGTCTTATAGGTCATGAGACCAAATTTTATAAAATTAGGATCATTTATGTAATCATAAGGTTCCTGATTCTACCAGTTTCTATCAGTTATGCCAGTTTCTACCTCTCAAAAATGCAGGACTTAACAGCACTCCGAGGACCATCCCAATATTCTATGAACGGAAGTAGTTTTAATTCAGATATTCACCTGCTATGCAGTATCACAATTAATGGAAAACAAGGCATTAGACATACCTTTGCCACATTCTGCACACAAGTATTCTCGGATATTATCATGGACTCGCATATGTTCTTTTAACATGTCTTTTCTAGCAAATGATTTGCCACATTGCTCACAAGCATGACTTTTTACACCTTAAAAATAAATTTAAAAGACAACATAAACAAAAAAAAAATGTTAATGAAAAATGTGCATCTCCTAAAAACTGACTAAACTGGTGAATTAGAGGGCAACAGTCCACCTGTGTTGTCAACCACATTTTCATGCGTATTGTAGCCGAAACTAAGTTAGAAGACTTTGGAGAGAGAGAAAAGCTGGCTTTTCGTGTAAGATCTGGAAAAGAAGATAAAGGCTGAGGTAGAAAAATACTGAATAGCATGAAATAATAATGAGCTGTTAAAAATGATTTTGCAATAGCAGTTTTCAGCCTGTGTAATGGTGAGAAGGTGGCATGGATAAGAATTTGGGGAAGAACAGAATACAGAATTAGGATTTTTAGCAGGTGAATCCTGCATCATATTAAGAGGAATCTGGATTGTGTGCCTAGACCAAATATCTTTATTAATCTTATCTGCTTTAGAAAGCTGGTCTACCCTAAAAGCACAAATATAACATGTTATTGTAACTTACAGTAAAAACCCATAACTCATTTCTTCCTGAAAAAAAATAAGACAGGCACTGGCAACAGAAATTTCTTTTTAATATTAATAATAATAAAGAAACACAACGTTTTTACCTGTATGTATAAGCTTATGTCTTTCCAGATTTCCTATACTGTTAAAAATCCTTCCACAGATTTCACATGGATGGATGTATCTGAAACCAGAGACCAAAACCTGTCATTCTTTTCTTGAGGCAGAGGTGGGTTTCAGTCATCTCTGTTAGTAACTCTATTTCATTTGGTAATCCTAATTACTATAAAAATTCCTTGAAACATAAATGCATTTCAAAAATGAGCCTGAAGAAACCTGTAAGTTCACTGCAAGCTTGGAGCACTCTGGCATTGCTATATCCTCAAATCATAGTTTTTAAAAAATATTTACCAAAATCATAGATTTATACTTTACAAAGCCCAAACTGGGAGGCTGTTGACCAGTTATCTGTGTGAAGTGAATAATTAGTGATATATATATTTCAAGTTTTCGATAAACATTTTAATACCCATTATACTGTTTCAGACATTTTAGTACAGCCTAAATCTCTAAAAGCATCAGGTGGCAGAGCTACTTCAGAAAGATAGCTCCCCTTCTTATCAGTTCAACATGTCCTCTTACTTCTGCACATTAGGGTCAGGCAGGTTCTCCCGATGAATGACCATGTGCGCATGGTAAGTTGCCTTCAAGGCAAAGCGTCGATTACAAATGCTACAGCCATAGCCCTTCTCCTTGTGCACGTCCATTATGTGCTTCAGGTACTCCTTCCCTCTGCCGAAAGTTAACTGTGGAATGAACCAATAGTGAATGAAAGGGGAAAAAAGTCCTTGGGGAATAGCAATGACCTAGTAACACATTACCAGGATCTAGAGTCAGAGCTAGCAGACACATCGTGTATCGCTAGATGAAAAATCTGCGAAAGTCCGATTTAGGCCTGAACCTCTTTGACCATTACGAGGACATTGCTACAGGACACCAGGTAACTCACTTGGAAAACTAGCTTGAGATGGTACCTCTGCTTCTTACACTGCACAAGAAGAGGACCTCCAATTATTTGTGCACTGAAGAACAGCCTTGAAGAGAACCACGTCTAACCTCCACTAGCTGTCAAAGCAAGGATGCCACAGAGAAAATGTCTTCTGGGCTGCAGGGGCAGAGTAAGCTCTATTTCGCATATTAAGCTTTGGCACTAGCTCCAGAAGAGTTGGTATTTCTAGGCATTGCAGGGTAGTGAGTCGAGCTCAGCTTCTGGAAGTGCTGCAACTATGACAGACAGGAGCTCCACTACTTAGCTCCCTGGGCTAGGTAACCCTGCATACAAATACATGCTCTGACGTAACAGGACAAAGTGGCATAATCACATGATCTTTTGCTCCAGTTTTGGAACTAGCCATTTCTGACAGGACTGCACAGCTTGGTGAAGTTATACTTTGGGACGAGAGAAAAAAAAAAGCAAGATTCTTAAGAGCTCAGAAGAGATATTTCGCTAAAACTCTTTTGTATGTTGTTCTCCCTTAGGAATGCGTGAACAGATATTTTCAGCCCAAAAGAGCCCTGCCATGTCATCACAGGTAACACTCGTTTTCCACAGCTGTTGTCTTACACAACTGTGTACTCCACAAACACCTGCAAAAATGCTAAAAAAGCCAGCTTCCAGAAAGAGCTTTCTAATTTGGATGGCACAATTGCCCTCATGTGGAAGCACACAATTTTACCCAGTTTATGTACCCATTCAGTGTCAGGCGTTAAAATTACCACGTTGAAGGCAAGCATGCGATTAACTGCTGTGATACCACATCTTCTTATGCTTACTGACATAAGCTTAAAATCAGTTTGCACTTAAAACAGTTCACAGATAAGAACAGAAAACTGAAGTTTTATTATCTCCATGTCTTTAAAATGAAGATAAGCTAAGCAGTTTCACCACATTAAGTGCAGACTGAAATAAGCTCTGATTTCCAGGGGCCAAGTCAGTGGCTTAACTACAGAAATTCCCCTGTTCCTGTACCAGTTTGGCCAGTTTTGCTGTTCTGATTGCATTTGGATCCCACCCACCCCAGCACAGCGTGGTCACCCAGTACGGGGACGGAATCCAGACGGCCTTAAGGAACCCTTTCTTCCCCATTACTTCTTATAAAACAGCAAAAGCCGTGCAGTAACAGGTTTAAAAAGTCGTCCTCTCTCAGCTGACAACGGAGTAAAGTATGTTCCAACAGCACTTCTAATGCCATTTCGTTAGTAATAGAGTAGGCCAAGAATAAGCAGCCACACTGAACATAAGCAGCAGTCTTAATGCTCCAAACTGGATATCCACTAGAGGACCATCTAATCCCATAAAAATTAATCAATTTATGAACTGTATAATTCAGAAATGCTATAACAATTTTAATTTGCACATAATTAAAAGGTAGTGTAAATTTTGGAATGCTCCTCTATTGTTCCTTCCCCCAGTTTTGCTTGCTTCCTTGCACACAGGTAAGCATATGTATGCGTATTTCTCTTCTACAGTGTTACCATTCACCTTACAGAACACCACCTAAAGTCTTACGGAATAGCATCACTTCACAGATTAGAGGTAACAAGTACTGTAGACGAGAGCAGGTCTGTGGACTGGCCTTCTCTTTGTGAACCCTTAATGTTATTTAAAATTAAGAACGATATATAGACATCTCCACTCCCTCCCCCCATCCCAAAACAAATTAATTTGAAAGTATTTAAAGCTACCTGGCACCTTTTGCAGCTATACTTGTGAGGCTCAGAATCTGCGCTTTCATCAGAGTTATCGTCGTTTTCCTCTGACGAGATTCCAATTTTACCAATGAACTCTTCTCTTTGGTGATCATCCATGAGTGCTATGTCCTGTGTAGGGTGGGAAGGAATATTCTGTTTTAACAAATAAAACTTCTATTTCAAAAAGGTAACACCTAGTCAGCCTTAGCTGCCATGCACACTGCCTTGCATTAACAATTGCTGTAACATTATTTATTTAAAATATCCTCCTGCTTTGTTCAATTCAGGTAAACAAAGTTCCTCTGTCCACGATGAAACAAGGAATAACTGTTTATCTAAACAGATAATACTAATTTTTTTGTGTATCAAAGGAACTTTAATGTAAACACAGACTCAACTGGTACAGTATTACATCCATATAAGTATCTTTATGAGCACCACTGAGTGATACAATTCCTTACAATTCAGTGTTAGCCTAGTTACATCAAAATAATCTGTGTGCAATTAAGCACTATTAATAGGGGCTTTTTGGTGATTTGAAACATTTTGATAAAGCCAGGTGAGGAACTCAACACACAGGCAGTTATGCTGGCATATACAAAAGAATCACAATCACTGGCATGGAAAGGGCAGGAACAATTAATTTTCTTGCTTGTTTTTTTTCATGCAAAAAGAGGGGATGACAGTAACCCTGCAGCCCAGCCAAAGTACCTCTGGAACAATACATTTGTCTGCAGCCTTCCTGTGAAGTTACTCTCTCTGCTTTAAACTGAGCAGCCTCTGTGATTCACCCAAGGTCACAGAGGTGATTTTTCTATAACGTTCAGAACAGCATTCTGCAGCGGCAGCTGAAATAACTTCAACTATTACAGTCCACATACTCTGTAGCAATCCAGCTGTGTAAACACAGAGCCATGGGTAAATCAGAGCACAACCCATGCTAGGCTGCTCTAGAAACATCACTGCACAGTGTATGCAATCACTGTTGTGTTGCCAGTATGAACACATCGCCATAACAGCCTCAATATATTTATTGTTATGTTTATTAATATCTGCTAAGTAACATGCCTTTTCTAATAAATTATTAACACAATACCTTAAAATGGACATGAATATGATCTCTCAACACATCCACCCTGAAAAATTTACGTCCACAGATTTCACAGGTGTATTTCTTGTCTCCATGTGTTAAAAGGTGTTTATTCATGTTGCTCCTACATGAAAATACCTAGAAGAAAAGAAGGAAGGAAGGGTTTTTGAATTATGTTCAGCAGGGCTACAATTCTTTGCAAGTTAGCCAACAGATAGTACAGAACATATTTACTGTCCTGTTTTATTCATTGTGGCCAGAAACATGTAGGAGCTCCTGTTACAAAGCCAGCAGCCTACCTCAGAAACTGCTGGCACAGCAAAATACATGTACACAGTTCCAAAGAAGTGACTGAAATTGTCTGTTCATCAAAGCTGGACTTCCAAAAAAGCTGCAGCAGAATTATATAGGGTAGATTTAGAAATATTTAAATCTTTTGAATTACGAATGTTGCACCTATCTACAAAAAGACACATCCACAAAATCTGCTTTCATTGGTATGTAACATCCAAAGCATCAAAAACAAAGGTCTCTACACCAACGTACGAGTTGCTTGTGTACATCTTGCACCCTGAATCATTCAACATTTATGAAATCACTAGTAAACCCACAGTCTTCATACCTGTGATAACAGCAACTTCAGATCATGAGCATTAAACACCCAAACGCAACAGTGCCATGACTAGACCATGAATTCACTTTG
>Ga0181612_157622_pt1 | contig 13165 bp, 12 predicted proteins | sample HoacroProtozoa21_FD_119630 | JGI IMG/M metagenome (GOLD analysis project Ga0181612, IMG submission 119630) | Hoatzin crop microbial communities from Cojedes, Venezuel. Combined Assembly of Gp0051906, Gp0051904, Gp0051908
TCCTAAACAGGAGAAACAAAGAGTAGCATCACGGACTGGATCAAGGACTGTAACCCAGGCAAGAATGCTTTCTCACGCTTTTGCTTCAAGAGAAAAGACACTTTTAAACAGCATCTGCCAGAACTTTTCACTGAGTTTTAAACTGCATCGATACAGAAGAACTAGTGAAAGACAGCATGTCAAGAGAGTAATTTTTAAACGCACTTCCCCCGTTTTGGTTTTGCCAGCAGCTATTAAGTTACAAGTTATTGTCACAACCACAGGGCATAGCTTTTTGTTTTTAGATTGTCAATCTACTGAACTAAAAGTATATTACAGGAAAATAAATCTATTTATAATGAAGAGTTCTGGTAACCACAAATTAAACCACAAATGTGAAACTCATGTGGTTTAAGATGTTCCCAGATCCCAAATTCTTTTCTTTTTCACAGTGCTTACAGTGTTTTCCTTTAGACATTTAGCATGCTAATTAAGTTAAAAGAAAGTTGCATGTAGAGTGGCATTGAGTTTTGAGGGTCTTTTGAAACACACGAGCTCCATGGGCAATACTTCCATGAAATTGCAGCTGTATTAGAGCTCTTTTTGCTCTTGGGTTTTGTCTTTCTTTGAAATAAAGAAAACCTCAAACTTTTACACAAAACGCATTTTTTTTGTAGGTCAAAGTTTGAAAGAGACAGGATAGAATAGGCAAGCCTGTCGTAGAAGAGGAGTAACAAACATAATAAAAGCCGTTTTTACTAACAGCTAAGATTTTTTTGAATACTGGTTCTTGAAAGTGTAACCTCTATAGTACAACAAAAATGTTTAATTTTACCTTCAATATATGCTGTGCCTTTTCAGACAGTTTCACATCACTGTCTTCAACCTGTAGCCAGAAACAGTTTCAATTTGTATTGTTAGTAGATAAAGCAAATCTAATGTTAAATAAAAAGCATTAGATTCAAGGCAAACAAGAACCATAGGCACCACAGACAAAGTCTGGAGACCAGAGTGCTTCAAAGACAGTTTTGTGCTCTTCAATACTGTGTCACCGTGGGACTGAAACAGTTCCTTGAAACACATTCAAGGGGATGCTCCCCATTAAATCATTTTATAAACTAAAATGATATTGTGCAGTCACAAAGCAGTGTACTCCATTCAGTCTTATTTTTCATTACTGTTAAAGTATTTCAGCAGTACGGATTGCCAGAGGGCATAATGTTGTCCAGCATCATAACATTCACCAGAGTTCTACTCCTAACACAGTGTTGTACATCAGAGGTCTGGAAGCAGACTTTTCTCCTGTTGTGGCAGACATTTAAGTGACCTAAAGTGACCCACAATAAGTAGAATTTTCAAAAGTCACACTTCAAAAACACCCAGGCCTTTACACAGCTAAAAAACCAAACTGGTGAAAATGAAATAATTTAAAATTCATGCTATGAATGGAACCATCAGCGTGTTTCCACTTCTCAGTTTTTCTCTTCATGTCCAAATTCAAAAATCAGATTAGTATTAATACATTCATATCCTGTTTCAGTGCCCAAGTTTCATACTTTTCCCTCATACATCCATAGTTTTACAACAAGCATTCATTTGTGAATCTGTATGTACAGAAAAATCTCAAATAAATTTTTGGATACTAACCAGCCAAGAAGCGTATCTTGGGATAGCTGCAGTCAGTATTATGTGGCTGGTTTCTGAATTAATGCTGCCATCTGCAGGGAAGTAAATGGAAAGCAAACTCGTATAATACCACCCATATACTTCAGACTGTTCAATAAGTTACTGTTACGACTTGAAATTTCTTTAGAAATCTGACAATTTCCTCATTATTTTCAGGATTTATTAGCGTTTAAGTGAAGTTTTCACAGCAGACTAGCTCCCAGTCTTCTTGGACTGTAACATACACAGAGCAGCTATACAGTACCAAAGAAACCCTGCTTTTATTCTGGTCTTAACGTGTGGCTTCTTCCTTTGCTCTCCCCCTCATCAAAACTGTTCCATCTCCCACAGCTAAAAACCCATAGTCTGTCTGGATACGAGTTCATAAATATTGTTCAGACAACCTCAGAAACTATCTATCTTCGTCACATGTAAACAATCTGGAAAATATGCACTTGTCTGAAGTCCTGGAAATTACTCGGTATCCTGTACTCTAAATGTAAGACTGTTCCAAAAACAAGCTTTCTAAAAAATCATATCCTTTTTTAGTTTTGTTTCACCTCCTCCAAATAAAGAGCAACTGAAATTAAAACATATCGTATCAAATGAGCGTTACAAAAGTGATGGAGGGGAGCTGCTCAAATCTCCTCATACAAAGGAAAATATTCACTAAGACCGAAGAAAATTCAGGAAGGGTATTATTACACTTGAATTTTTTACACCTCAGCCCTGCTGTATCACAACACAGCCATAAAACCCGAAGTCCTTTCAGGGAGATTAGAGAAAGTTTACACTTAAGATATTCATTACTAGCAAGCTAAAACATTCAGGTCTTTTAATTAACCCAAAGGCTTAAAACCATAATGGTAACAGTAATTAATAACATCAGTTGGAAGCCTTTTTGCCCTTCAATCACACCAAAGCTAACAGAACGATAACACTGATGTTAGAATTTAAAACAGTTACCTTTTTCTTTTACTTGTATCTGTGATGTTAGAAAGGACTCAGAAAAGACAACAGATCCCAAGCATCCTCTTCCTGTGAGCAAGTCTGGAATGTCAAATACCATCATAGATGCCTGCAGCAATCCAGCAGTTGGACCGAAAGGAAGAGAAAGCAGAACTTGAAACAATTTCAGTTGAAGCAGCAAAATCTGTGTGTTTTAAACCTCCTAAAGCACCGCTTCTACATTGCGGTGGAAAGTCCGAGATCATAACTCTATGTTAATGTTTTATTCCAAATTCCACTGTCTGACTTCATGTTACAACTCCATCTTACCTTGGTTTCAGCATCTGAAATCTCTCATCTCCCCCCTTACATTTGTATTCAAATAGATAAAAATCTCAGTATGCCCCATAAAAGAAAGCCACTCAAGTTTCGTTTTCTAATAAAACGTATAATCAGAATACTGAAGAACTTACCGTTTTAATCAAACTCAGGCTATCCTCATTGTCTAATGGAGTAATTCTAGAACAATAATGATAATTAAATATTTAAAGGTTAGATCATTTTCAGTAACTTCACAGCAGCCAAAAGAGCTATTTAATTTTAAACTAAACTCTTATTTGTGTAGGTCATTTCAGTCAATTAGACAGTGTGGGGATTCAGAAAGCAGTTGTGATATCAACTAAGCTAAAAGCATGGTTTTAAAAGAAAACATTTAATGGACTCCTGCTGCTTCTACTCATTAACTGTTAATAAAATTGGTCTGCTCCGTTGTTTTACAGTTTTTAAAATGTTTTTAGATTTCACAGAATTAAAAATATGAAATCATTACACTGTCTCATACACAAAAGCATATAGTACATCTTGTACGAAATAATCAAATGCAATGTTTTCTCAGAAGCTCCAAAACAAGAAAAATAAACTTTATTACTGTATTAAAAGCACTGATTAGTAACAAGAAGTCTAAGATAGTGATACAAACCTTCCATGATTATTCACAGCCTGAATTTGAAAAGCGACTTTGGAGCTGTAGGACAGAAATTGTACTGGTAAAAATTGTGTTTTATACTTCTTCTACATGTAAAAAATAAGAAATAATAGTTTTAAAGCAAATTAATTGCTGAAGTGACTAAAAAGGCAGGAAAAGAAAAATGAAATAACAACTATATGGAATGGAATAATAACGGAATAAATGAAATAAAATTATTTTAAAAGTCTGAATTTAAAAGTCTTGGAATTTGGCAGCCATGCAAGTTCAGTTTAATATTTGACATATTTTTTTCCCCAAAAGAAGCTAATACATTGACACAATACATCGATCAATAAATATTTGAAAATTCTTACCGCAATGCAGTTTTAAGTTGTGTTAAATGCAGGGTATCTAGCACAGACATGAGCATCTGCTCTGCTACCTCCTTTGCCTGAAAAAAGGAAATTGAGAATAAAATATCTTTTCCCATACTTCCAAATCCCAGCAGCTACAGGAGCACCCAGAAGATAAACAAGAGACCATACACTAAACAGTGACACACTGATGCACCAGGCTAAAATTTGTTCTTTCACATATCTGATTTTCCTTATGAGCAGGTTAGGAAAATTCATGAAAGATGGAAAAACAACAGCATTCAGAGAGACTGGTTGGAGGCCACGGTATTAACTTCACTAACGTTACGCAGTTGACTGAAACACTTATTTTTTTTAAATTTTGGTTTGCATGTAATCTTATCTTGCAAGCAATCCAAATCAACAATTACAGCATACAGAATCGGTGCTTCATTTACCTTGGATTCAGTGGAAGTTTTAGCATAGCACTCAATGCCAGCAAGCACAGCCTCTACAACAGCAGTATATATTTGCGACAACAGCGTACTGAAGAGAAATACAAACACAACATTTACTAGACAGATAAGAGTTTTCTTCCTCCTCTGTTCAAAGGAGCAGTTTTTCCTGTCATAACATAACTCCCTGATATGGAAGGGGTCCTTGCTCAAATAAGCATAGAAATTGCTTAATACTTAACCTTTCCATTTAAAAAAAAAATAAATTGGAGCAAGTAAATTGCTCAGATTACAGAATATCTTGGGGAAAAAAAAACTCGTCACAAATGTATCCCGGCTCTCATCACTCAAGAAAAGAAAATATTTATTGTTGACATTCACTGTGGTTGAGTTGAGGCTCACATCCTAAATATTCCAACAAGAAGAGAATGGTAGCCCCACGTTCCGCAAAAGCAAAACTGGAAAACAGAGTCAACTGACTTCAGAGACTGACTTGTTCTGAACATGCCAAGCAAAAAAGAGACCAGAACAAACTAGTCGCCGCAACCTTCTGAGCACATCTACATCACAGCTTACTCCACTTCCCTTCTTAACAGGGAACTGAAAAAATTGCACAGAAATAAACAAAGGTTAGGTGAAGCTAGAAGTGACTTACAGCTCCTGATGTATTCATAGCTTGAAAACTACTGAAGAAAAACCACCTGTGTCCAGCTAAGGAACCTCAGCCTCTGTCTTCCTTCCAAACTGGAATAAGCAGATTCAGTAGATCAACTAAACAACCCTACTTCCCCAAACTAACTCCTCTCACTACTCCTCTGCAACTGCCAGATGCCAAGGGAGGGAAGAGCGGGGAGGAAAGCGAAGGCCGCAGCATTTAACCCGTATGCAAAGCACTCCTGAAGGATGGGACAAAGCATCTGGAGCTCCCAAGCATGGCCCAACCTGGAGGAACCTCAAAATGCACCAATGCTTCTCCTTGAACTTCATCCCTATTAGTAGTAAGAGATTTTAAAAATCAAACCTTCTTACTACTTTTTGAGGTTTCTTCTACGTAATTTCACATACTAACACATGCATTTAACTTCTGTTTTCAGTACGCATTTGTTACAGGAAAAGCCTTTAAATTCTTCCTACCTCTGCAGCCATTCTTATTTTCATGCAAGTTTACATATATACTTGCAAGAACACACCTCACAGTGGGCTGTGCTTTAGATAAATATCCTATAGTTATCTTTCTCTTCTTCCCATTTGAAAATTTTAACACTAACAATGCAAAACAGAAAATGGTATTTTCTTAAAAAGAAAAAAAAGCCAGAAAGTTTACCCCGGGGATACTTAAAGTTACACATCTAGGTTGCAGTTCTGCTTCCTAAATACAGCAAAATTTGGACTGAATAATGCTTAGGAAATACATTTCCACTTTTTATTTCATTGGAAAACATTGACAAATATAAGAACCAGTTACAGGACTCAATGGCAAGTTGATTCCAAAATCACGAGGTCAGGTTTGGCAAAAAAGCTAATTTTGCTGCTGTTGTTAAAACTATATTATTTGATCCAATACAGGGATGCTTCAAAGAAAAAGATATTCTCATAAAAATTACTGCCGCTATCAACTGACCCTTGCTTTGCTTAGAACTTCTCCAGCCATCTCGGTCAGAACTGTATGTTAGGGGATCATAAAATGGTTTGGGTCGTAAGGGACCTTTAAAGGCCATCTAGTCCAACCCCCCTGCAGTGAGCAACAGCATCTTCCACTAGATTTAGAAGCAGGACAAGAAATATTCTATATCTTTGAGCAGAACATACGTGGAAGCGAAACTACCTGTCAAAGTTAACTATACTACAACAAATGAAAAATCTGCAGCTCAGTCTAGTAACTTAATTTCTACGTCTGAGAACCATATCACAATTACCAAAAATCAGTAAAGCTTAGCACGGAAGGTCACTGCTGCCAGCTCCCTCTGACACATCTGTAACATCTCACTAACCTGTCATGCAGGCTTGCGAACTGCTCCGCCGCAGAAGCAAGAACAGGCTCCTAAAATCATCCTAACCAGCAAGGAGGACAAAACCTCTAAGGAAAAATCTGGTTTATCAAGATTGAGAGCAGTACCAAAGCAGATTATCTACCACGTTCTTAAAGCTCGACAGGTATCTACAACATGCAGAAAATTGGACATCAACATGGATGAACAGTCTTCATTTGTGAAGGTCAAAACGTGCGGAAGCTTTGTAGCTTACTAACAAAAAAAATCAGAAGTTAACTTTTATCTATCCTGTAGCATAGGGAAATTTCTTTGCAAGGTTGAGTGTTCCCTGTTGGCATTTTCACTAACCACTATGAATCTTACACCTTGTTCAGCTTAATGAAACCAGTCTAAAAATTACTTTTACTTCTGCCTGTGGAATATGCTCCCATTCACTTCTAGACACTTTCCCCCTCATTGTATATGAAGTACTTTTTAAGGTGACTTAAATAGTGCTAAGATGAAAAAATTTTATTCAAATTTAAGCAAAATTTACTAATATTCCCTTTCATACTTCGCTGTACAGCAGAAGGGATGTCACACTACCAATTCCTAGTTTGCTCGCTGAAACTCTCCATGAGCAATCTGCCTTCAAAACCCTCCCACCTTCATGTTATTCTAAATAAAAATGCAGCTTTGCAAATGCCGACAGCCACTGCTGACTAAAAGCGGTTTTGGCCTACTGCCACAAGGTAGAAAAGAGTGAAGAGTTAAGAAATAATAAAAAGTTGGCAGCTTACACTTGTTCAGCTTGCTTGTGCATCTCATTGTCATTTCCTGTATTAAAATCAAAAATGTTTGTTTCAAGCACTTTCAGAAGCGTTTACACAGAACAACCTGGGCACAACATTGCTGCTGCACATCTCACGTATCATTTATCCAGTATTTTATTAACTGCAGTTTGCTTGCAGACATAAAAAAGCGCAAAGCACAGGTTAACCTGTATCAGTACAACCAGTACACGCTACACCAGGACTAAGACCTGCATCCCCTAGACCCAGCTGCGCTGGGTCAGAACAAAGACCCCTCTCACGCTGTATCCCATGTCCCAGAGCAGCATTCCCGTGTGCCCAGGAAAAAGCACAACTAGAGCAAACACACGCTCCAATTCTGTCCATTTTGCAAGCCTCCAACCACCTTCTCTTCAGATACTTTCTGCGCTGGATATGGTTTCAAGATATATCGTAACCCTAAGGAGACTGACTTTATCCACAGACTCATACAGGCATTTCAAACGGGTAAGAAAATTTTGAAAGTTTTTAAAAATTTCTCACGGCTTGTTTTTATTAGGGAAGACAGCTATTATAAGACACTATATTGGACCCAAACCAGAGGACAAAGGATGAAAGTCGAAGAATTTTCTCCATCCTTTTAAAAATCTTCAATTATTTTGACAAAAAAAAAAATTAAAATAAAACCACCCCACAGGCTTATTTGACAACTACCACTTAGAAAAAGTGTGCCCAAAAATATCATAATTTAATCAACCTGTATGAAACATGGACTTAAATGTTTACCTAGTACTTGCAAAAGCCTGCACACTCAGGTGCACTCTACCTTCACACCGTGTTCTGATGCAAACACAAGCACACTTCCTGGCCTCTGCATCATTCTTTGCGAATATCTGACATATTTTTGCACGTGAATGTAGGATGTGCAACAGAACAATGTTTTGCTACAATTTCACACCCTGGCTACAGAACTACACAGTATCTATCTCCCCATGGCCTAACGCTCAGAAAGGAATCAAAACCATCTTTTAATTGCTCCAAATTTTAAGCAATCAAAGAGAATAACTGTCTTAAATTACAGCTTGGTATTTTTAATATACTTACCCAGGAAAGGAATGTGAGTAGTTCCAAAAAAATAGGTCCTTGAACAAGCCAGAGGTCCCTTTGGAGATACACACTGCACTACCTAGTTGTCAATATTAATGAGATACAAAAAGACCTTAGTAAAAAAAAATTGGTGCAATAATTAACAATAAGCTAAGCTCCCCTTAAGTCTTCTAACCACTGACATACTACAGGAGATGCACAACACACTTAACTGGATTTTAAAAAAGCAACTTACGTTTTCAAAGGTCTATTTCACTTTTGACTTGACCTGAATGGTTGAAAGACTTTGGAAAGGAGATGAGCTCTGACTTCCATAAGCGTTAAGCGTGTGTTTTCAATTTCCTATGTCAACTGCTCTTTTCATGAAGAGGAAAGTGTGTCAGGTTGCCATAACTATGCTTTCACTTGGTCTTATTTACTATTTTCATGACACCCTATCAAAACAGTATCACCTGTACCTGTAAATAAACCACCTTTTTAAGAACAAATGTCAGAATCTGAGGACAACGGACGAAGCAAGTGTATCAGAATAAAATTGTACTTGCATTTTCAAAGATATCAAATGGTCTTAATGAGAATGTTAACAAGGGGAGAAGAAACACAATTGGAAGTGTCTTTAGAGAAACAGGGTTAGACAGAGCAGCAAATGGAGGATGAGATTTCACTGGGATGCTAAAACAATCCTTTCTCAGGCTCTTGACACAGGCAATGTGTCCAGAACACCCACGTCCATCCATCCCTAAGGCAACTACACACGAAATGTTGTCATGACAAGATCATAAACTCATTCCCTCAATCATACGTTCACTCCTGTACTCAGCCACATCCATCTCCTCAGCAGCACAGACTCTGGACTCACACAACTGACGGACACTCCCAGAGCCCACGGCAATCGGCTAGCAGGGAGAACTACACAACGCAATCTGCACGCTACCTCTCCTCCTTCGCTGCGAGTTACCTTCTTGATGCACCCAGCCCAGCCAGCCAGAGGATCTGAATTCCCTGGGGTCGCTTCCCCAGTTACGTCCCCTGCGCGGCGGTGCAACAAGCCATCGACCTCATCATATGTTTTAAAACTAAGCTTTTACTTGAAAACGGAAACAAGTTAATCATCACCAACTTGATCTTAACATTCTTTGAACACTAGAAAGATTGTCAGTTTCAGGACCTGTTCAGCTGCTGAAGCATACACTGAAATTTGGATACGCGTAAGTATCCTGTGTCTATTCTAAAACGTCATTATCAAAACAAGTGCCTTTTCACTTCTTTTTAAGAAATGGCTAAACAATTCTGATTAAAATAAAATCTGTGTGTCAGAGTGAAGTACATCATATGCTACCATCAGGAAGATTTTCACTTTACAGCTAGTATATACGTCCTCACAAACAGCATTTCCCTCTCCCCCACCCCACACATTTACAGCACCACAAGTGTCTAAAAAGTTGTCTTTTTACAGGGGGAAAAAATATTTTAACTCATTCAGCAGTGCCTGATTAAAAATCCAGTATAGTTTGACTTGGAAAGAGAAAGAAAAAGGAAATTTGTTCCTTAAATTGACTGATTCTTAAGGCAACGTATGCTTTTATACATTAAGAAGAATTGTGTATTTAACTCATGGAAGGTAAGCATTTTAAGGGCACCAAAAAAACATACAAAGAAAATATACACTGCTTCAAAATATCAACTAACTACTTAAAAGCCTTACCATATGCTTAGCAGCGCTTCCACCAAGGCCAGTGTTTCGAACTAGATGTCCTTCTGATGGAAAATTAAAGTTACCAGAGTTCAAGTTTTCCTTAGTTGAGTGGCTACCAAACAGAACAAAGGGCTGCCGGCTAGGGCTAAGGAGAAAAGAGGGTATCAACACCAAAATACTTGAAGAAAACTTACAAACAACACATGAAATCAAAGCTTTCAAGTCTGATACATCAACTACTGAATTTCTCACTAAAAGAGTAGCATAAAAAAAAAAAATTACTACAGCTGCAGAATGCTTCCCACTGAAAAGACCAAATTCCAAAGAAAAAAATTACTTGAATTAACAAGACTATAATGTATTTCATGTACAAGCACATACTTCAAGGCTGTTTCCCAAATGCTATTAGAATTTTTTTTCCCCTCTTTTTTTAAAGTAAATTACCTTGAAAGGCTGACTATTTTTAAATCTACCATCTTGAAAAACCCTGAAATGACTGTACAAAACAAAACTATTTTGGTTTTAGTTCTGGCTTTTGGCCCAAGACTCCACTTGAGAGGTCAAGGTTCTTCTTCTCGTTATTTAAATGCAAACAATATAGGATGCTGAAAACAATCAAGGACATTGAACTCCACTGTTTAATTCCAAATAAAGAAGAATCTGCAGACACATTCAAGTAGCTAAGCAACCTTTATTTAGCTCAAAACAGCAGAACGCTTGCTTTAGCAACAAATGACAAACAACCTTCCTCTCTGTTAAAATTGTATGCTGAAATAAAGCTGACCTGTACTGCCCAGCTTATATTGGCTAAGATTTGAGGTTCTAACTGCCCTGCTTCAAGCATTGGCCTTGTACACATTGTGGCTCACAAAACTATACTGACTTCCCCAATCTTCATATTTTAATTGTTTTTGAGTATCATATAAATAGGACCAATATTTCAAACATCTCTGTCCCGTATAGTAAGTTCATGAGTTTGTTTAGTTATCTGACCATGAAGAAATCAGTCACATTAGAATGCACAAGGTAGATGGTTTCAAACATATTGACACTGTATGTAGTAACTACAGCATTAAATCCCATGAAAATTCAACTTATCCTTCCCAGAATTGTCTTTGCGTGTTTTTTTTAAATATATGAAGATGAGATGTGATCTACTTTGATGGTCCCAAAAGGAATTATAAGCTTTATGGCATAAGAGATATGGAAATAACATATGGAGGTACAAGTCACACCACAATTTCACAGGGAATAATGAGTAATACCTGTTATCTGTTATATGGCTTGAGATCATTCCATGACTGAAATAACTTCTGAAAGGCTGTGAAGAATTAAAAAAAAACAAAAAAAACCCTGATGAACAAGTAAATGAACAGAAAGTGTGATATATCCTCACTATCATAAAGAACAAACCTGAAATATCCTTCTCAGTGAAAACTCCTGAACCCACACAACTACTTCCAACCTCCACGAACAAACCCAACCGCCATTCAGTCTCGTATGTGCTTAAAAAGCAACAGCCACTACCAAAAAGTACTGAGTTACTTTCACCCATGCTGTATGCTACCATCAGTTATGGTGGAGATCTGGCATGGGCAACCTCAGCTTGTTGGGAAGTGCACATACCGGAGCTTCCACCAAAATGAAGGTCAATCTACCTACAAACAGGGATCTGTTGCGCAGGAGTAAATCGACTAAGTTCAATCATCAGTGAACAAATACTCCACTGAACTACACCGGGCAGTCCTAAGCCCTCTTACCGTGGCTAGCTAAGGTGGGTAGTGAATTTAAAAAAAAAAAAAAAATAATAGGTTTCTACTCCTCAAACATGAAAGGTGAGATGGGGTAGGGAGGAGGAAAAAAAAAGAAGAAAAATACAGAATAAAGTTGAATACTTGTTACTTCTGCATGGATGACACTAGCATTTCAAAAGATTATTTAAGCAGGCCTACCTCCCCCGCCTGAGATTCTGATAGTTCCAGAATGAAGGGAATTTCAGTATCAAAATTAGCAAAAAAGTTGGTCCACTGGTGTTCAAAAATCATTAAATCCTAGAAGAAAAATATCCAACATTACTTGCAAGCACTGCATTAGCAAGGCAAGTGTTATACCAGAGAACAGAAGTGACTGATTGTACTGAAAGAACCCAAATTACTTTAGAACAACACAAATTCCATTTCACTCTGCAGTATACTATTACAGCCTGCCCAATGAAACCGTAAGTACAAGAAAATACATGTCTTTTAAAAGGTAAGCTGGGGGTTAGGGGGTCTTTTTGGGGTGTGTGTCTATCTGTTTGGGTTGGTTTGGGTTTTTTTGAAGAGAGAAGAGGCAGGAGAGGGAAAAGGAGCAGAACCCTGCGCCATCTGCTTTCAACCTAAGGTAGTACACTGTTTTGTGATCACTCCTAACTCAGATCTCAAGCTCTCCATAAGACTTCCAAAATGAGAACTTGGACAGATTTTTCAATTTTTAAATTCATATATGGTTCTGCTGTACTTTGTATTTTACGCTAAGTAAGTTTACGGGCAGAAAGTGAGGAAGAGGGTGGGGAATTTGTGAAGCCCATCATAGGCAAGTGGCAGACAGTCATCTCTTTATCTGCGTTTGTGAGAAAAAAGTTGGTAGGTGGAAAAGGAATTCTCAGTGGCACCTCACTAAAGCAGAATAAAGAAGGAAGTTGACTACAGGTAAATTCTGCATTCAAATTAATTAAAAAAAAAATCAGAGAATCGATAAAAAGAAAAGTGTGTCATGCTGATAAAAGAGGAACTTTACAGAACTGGGCAATTTTAGAATGCTCTCAAGATTACTTCCAGTTACTTGTCACATACTAACTTGGAAGAAAAGACATCCTGATTTTAGGAAGTGTATTTCTTCAGACATGTAACAGGCAAAAGTACAACTATGATTTTAGCAGTGGTATGAGTATTGTATGGTATTTGACTTCAGCCACTTCATGAATGCAATAATGAATTAAATTTAGAGAGTGAACGTTGATGAAATCTTACCAGCCTTCCAAAATACTAATAAAACTTGTATTAGAGATTTAAAATGAAGATTTACTTTTAAAGGGAGACACTATCATTGCAGAATATTCCAATCTCATATACTTTCCATAGAAGCTAAGAACTAAAAAGTGCTTTTGTCAGCTTATTTGGAACATGCCAATAATGTACAGAATAGTCTTTTAAATTCCAAGTAGAGTTAAAGTCAGAACTTCTTGAAATCAAA
>Ga0181612_159924_pt1 | contig 13165 bp, 14 predicted proteins | sample HoacroProtozoa21_FD_119630 | JGI IMG/M metagenome (GOLD analysis project Ga0181612, IMG submission 119630) | Hoatzin crop microbial communities from Cojedes, Venezuel. Combined Assembly of Gp0051906, Gp0051904, Gp0051908
AGCTCGTGGTCAGCGTAATCTTTGTAGGTGTAAGCCTTCATGTCGATAAGGTCTACGACGCCGCAGATATCCTTTTCGAAACCAATTGGAAGGTGAATTGCATAAGCATTCTTGCTCAAGCGCTTGTGAATAGATTCGAGAGACTTATAAAAGTCGCCACCAATCTGGTTAATCTTGTTGATGAAGCAGATGCGTGGAACGCCATACTTGTCAGCCTGGCGCCAAACAGTTTCAGACTGAGCTTCAACGCCCATCTTGCCGTCGAAGACTACGACTGCGCCGTCGAGAACGCGAAGGGAGCGCTCGACCTCTGCGGTAAAGTCGATGTGGCCTGGGGTATCGATAATATTAATCTTGTGGCCCTTCCAGTAAGCGGTAACAGCTGCGGAAGTAATAGTAATACCACGTTCCTTTTCCTGTTCCATCCAGTCGGTAGTTGCACCACCGGTATCGCCCTTTACGAGGTCGATTTTGTGCTTTAGACCGGTACGATAAAGAATTGCTTCCGAAGTGGTAGTTTTACCAGCATCGATGTGCGCAATAATACCAATGTTCCTATACTTTGATAGGTCAGTAACTTGTTCTTTTGCCATATATTCCTTTAATTTAATAATTTCTGAGGCCAATCGAAAAGAATGCCCTCGATAGCTTTACTAATTATAGTATCACATTTTCTAGAGAAAAGAAAATGCCCCGATTTGACTATCGGGGCGTAGGAATTATTGGAGGATTTTGATGATTGCCGCGATGGCAATTGAGGCGAGAACTCCGAGGCTTGCGAGCATTGTGAATGTGAGCATTCTAGCAGAGCCTTCGCCATTATCATCTACGAATTCATCGAGAATAATCTCGTCCCCCCTGGTCTCGGCTTTAGCGGTGCCTATAACCGTATCGTCTTCGCTGAGGTATCTTTCGTCGAGTGGTTTTGTCATGTTGGCCTTCATTTCGATCACTCCTTATTGTGAAGAATGTACGTCCAAAGGACTCTATAATTATCCCACTTGCTGAGAGATTAGTCAAAGTTAAGCGTTTTGCCTTAGGATTGACATATTATCCCGTTTGTGCTATAATATATATACTGTTTTTGCACCTTTAAATTCTTGATTCGGACTGACCGAACAGAGGTGCGACGAAAGGAGTTATATTATGAACGAATCTAAAAAGTTCGCAACACTCGCCCTCGCCGCAGTGCTGGCGGTGGCCGCTTTTGTGGGCGGTAGACTTTATACCAAGAATGAGTATGAGGGCTATCTCGAGACCATGAAGGCTGGTTATGATGCCGATATCGCTGGTATGCAGCTCGCTCGTGAGAATGCAATCAACGCATACGAAGCGGATATTGACGGATGCAACCGCGTCATCACAAGACTCAGCAGCGAGAACGAGTCTCTGCAAAATCAGGTGGATTACTACAGCGCAGGTTACATTGAGGATCATAGCGATTGGCAGGATTGCCATACTGCCCTGACCTTTATTGACCTGTGGCTGCCGGAAATCTACGAAATCGACACTAAGGCACCCGTCCCTATTATTTATATGCGGGACGGCACGGTTTGGAGTTTTGACTCGAACAACCGCATGATAAAGATTGCGATGCCGCAGAACCCGAATCTGACCTTTCGTGAGGATATCGAACTGAGCGACACGGTCAAAGAACTCTATTTCGGAAAGGAGGCGCAGCTCAATGAATGAGAAGGAATCGCCCAAAAAGCGCATCTCGCTGATCGTTCTGGCTGCCCTCTCGCTTGTCTGCAGCTTCTACCTGGGCCGCGCCTGGGGCTTTAATGAAGCCAAGGAGGCTTATGAACCTGTTATCGAGAAGGCTCAGGGTCTTATCGATGACCTACAGTCCGAAATTGATGATTTGTACGCATATTTCGACGGCGTATCGCCGCCGAGTAAAGCTAAAACAGATGGCTTAAGCGCGTGAAATTTCCGCCCCAGCTTGGGGCGGTTTTTTCTTGCAAATAAAAAGGCCCGCCATTACTGACGGGTCTTTTTGGTTCTTGGCAGTAATTAGCCGCGAGCAAAGTGTGCGAATGCACGGTTTGCTTCTGCCATGCGGTGAGTATCTTCCTTCTTCTTGAAGGCGGTACCGGTCTGGTTGTAAGCATCAATGATTTCTGCTTCAAGGCGCTTAGCATATGGCATGCCAGAGCGACCACGAGCGGCAGCGACCAACCACATCATTGCGAAGTGAAGTTGGCGATGACCATTGATTGGGAATGGAATCTGGTAGTTAGCACCACCAACACGGCGGCTCTTGACTTCAAATTCTGGGCTAATGTTTGCAATAGCCTGTTCGAGAACCTCAACTGGGTTTTCACTCTTTAGCTTCTTTGCAGCACCTTCGATTGCAGCATAAACTGCGCGCTCTGCTGAAGGCTTCTTGCCGTCAAGCATGGAACGGTTGATAAGGCGGGAAACCAAAACGCTCTGATATTTGCGATCTGGCATAACTTTGCGCTGAAGACTTGCGGTAACTTTACGTGGCATAATTACTTACCCTCCTTCTTTGCGCCGTACTTAGAGCGGCCCTGCTTGCGACCGTTAACGCCCTGAAGATCGAGCGTACCGCGGACGATGTGGTAGCGGACACCTGGAAGATCTGGAACGCGACCACCGCGAACTAGAACAACAGCGTGCTCCTGAAGGTTGTGACCTTCGCCACCGATGTATGCCCATACTTCCTGACCATTAGTCAAGCGAACTCGAGCAACCTTGCGAAGAGCGGAGTTTGGTTTCTTTGGAGTCTTGGTAGTAACCTTGATACAAACACCACGCTTGAGAGGTGCAGCCTGCTTGTAATAGCGAGTTTTGAGCGTATTGACGATAGAACCAAGTGCTGGGGACTTGCTTTTCTTTGCAGCCTTTGCGCGTGGTTTTCGTACTAACTGATTGATTGTTGGCACAAAAAATCCTTTTCTTTAATTAATTATTTGCTGAAATAAATCTTGCGGTTCAGCATCTACCAGCAAGATTTGCGAAACTCTGCGGGTATTTTATCAAATTTTTATGGGATTGTAAAGGGTTAGCGCACGCCGACTAACTCGAAGCCTGATTCTGTGATTTTGTAGAGCCCGCCAGAAACTGGCGTTTCTTCAAATTGGTCGCCATATTGGTCGATGAAATACTGGTCAATATTGAATAGATAGAGATAATCGTAGTCATCGAAATTTGCCTTGAATTCTTCTGGTGCTAGATAATGCATCCAGTTATCCGTGCTGTCTTCTGGGCCAAAGCTAAAGATGCTGCCGAAGCTTGGATTGGTTTCAATCGGCATCAGATGATATTTTAGTTTAACATTGTGGACGCCATTACTACCTTGTGAGATTATATATACTCTATCTTCCTCGCCAAGCTTAGATAGGAGTAGATTCGTGTCGTCAGCATAGCTATTCTTGTCGTGCGCACGATCGAGAGTAAGAGCAATAGAAGCTGGGCTTGCCTCTAGGATATATATTAATATTACAATAATGCCTAGATTCGGCAGCTTCGTGAGCTCCTTTGCTTCGAAGTGTTTTAGTAAATAGCAGAAGCCGAGCATTGCGATTGCGAACCAGAATGTACCGAGATAGCGATCGTAGCTGGCAAGGATTGGACCTTCGTATTCGCCAAAGCAGAAGGCGTACAATAGCGCCATTAGTAAGGCATATGCTACTGAGGCGAGGACTATTAGGACGGATTGTAGGACTATTTCTTTGCGGCTTGCCTTGTTCCTCATTGCAAATAGCGCTGCGATTATCGCAAACGCAATTGTGAGTCTAAAATAGCTTAAGCCCAAGATGATTGGCTTGTCATAGAGATAGGCTTTTGCAAAGTTTATAAAGCTTTCTTTTTGCCACGGTAATAGGCTCGTAGCTTTAGTAGTGACGAGATTTTTTGTACCCTCTACGAGTGAGCTGATTTGGAATTGCCCTTGAATACCTAAGTTTTCGACACGTTTTGTCCATGCAAAATTAAGGACTAGTGCGAGAATTATAGTCGATAAGGATAGTGCGACATATTTTAGTTTGCTTTTCTGCTTGCTGCATAGAATCTTAACAATAAGTGAGGCTATACAGATAGCAATAAATGCTAGCGCGATTTGTTTTACTAGAATCAAGAATGCAAAGATTATAGCTAGTTTGCCGAACAGACAAATGTCGATTTTCTTCGCCAGCAGAATGTTTGCCATGCCGAAGGCGAACAGCATAGCGATGAGGCTATCCGTCATAATAGTTACAAAGAAATAATCATCACCAAGAGCAATTATTGCTGGTGCAAGGATCATTGCGATTGCTAACCCGGCAAATTTGAGCTTATATCCTTTTTGCTTTTGCCACTTAATTTTGTCGATGAATGGGAAAAGGAAGCTAATTTGCAGGAATTGCAAGGAAATAAACAGAATCGACTCATTATATCTACCACTAAGGAATACCCAGAATGTTTCGTATAGCGAAATGATTGGCGGATAGTCGGCGTGCACTTCTATCATCGAACCCTCGGCATTATATAGAGACATCGTGCGATAGGTTTCTTTGACGAATGGACCCCAATGCATGAAATCGTCCCAAGCATGGAAACTCCTACCAAGATTGATAATTCCGAGCAGCAAATAGACTGCGCAGATTAGAATAAAGCTTGGCGTGCGCAGTACTGCTAGTTCCTTCTTGAGATTTTTTCTATTGAGGGCTAGATGAATGCCTGTCGGAATTATTGAGGCTAGGATAATTAGGATATATCCCAACTTCAGCTGATTTATCATCGCGAAGATATAAAATACTAGCGCTGAAGTCATTAGGCAAAATGGTAATATTTTTGCGATCGATGTTTTGAGCTTTCTTGAGAAAAAATATGATCGAGAAATGCTTAAAATGAAGCCGAGAATATACCCTAATAGTGCGTTCATGATTTGTGAATACTATTCCTGATTAGTTCAAAGTTTTGTCGGTTTGCACGCGCGGAACTATCTAGAATCAAGCCGCTGACGAAAGATAGAATGCCGAGAATGATAAAGATTAAGCCTGTAACAAAGCTCGGCATGCGTGGCACGAGGCCAGTATTAAAGAATTCGAAGAGCACTGGGATAATAAAGATGAGCGAAATTAGCAGGCAAAGAATCGTGACGAGCCCGAAGAATGCGAATGGCTTGTAGTATTTAAAAAGCATCGCAATCGTTTTGAGTACGCGCATGCCGTCCGGGATAGTATTAAGCTTACTCTCGCTTCCCTTCGGTCTGTCTTGGTAGTCAATCGTAACATTGCAACAGGCCATGTTTTTATCTAGCGCGTGGATAGTCATTTCAGTCTCGATTTCGAATCCCTTAGAAAGAATCGGAAATGTTTTGACGAAGTCGCGGCTGAATGCGCGGTAGCCGGTCATGATGTCGGTGATTTTGCCCTTATAGAGGCCATTGACAAGTTTGCGAACGAGCACATTGCCAGTGTCATGAAACTTACGCTTGTTCTGTTCAAAATAGCTCGAACTTAAACGGTCGCCGATTGCCATGTCATAGCCTTGGTCGATTTTTTCGAGCAGTTTCGGCGCATCCTTGGCAAAGTAAGTGCTGTCGCCGTCAACCAGTATGTATTGATCGGCTTCGATTTCGCGAAACATACGTCGCATAACATTACCTTTGCCCTGCAGAGGCTCGCTCGATACAATTGCGCCAGCTTTCTTGGCGATTTTTGCCGTATCGTCGCTTGAATTATTGTCGTAAACGTAAATTTTTGCGTCAGGTAAATATTTCTGAAAATCCTTGACGACCGCCGCGATTGTTTTTGCCTCGTTGTAACAAGGCACTAATACTGCGACATTTTTCTCTCCCTGTGATGTCATATCTAAATTTTAGCATGCCTAGCCAAAAAGTTGGCCGAGCGCGCCAAAAACGCCCATGCTTGCAAGACTCATAATAATGCCAGCCAAACAGACGCCACCCATAATGCAGGCTACGCTCTTTTTCCAGTCTAAGTCCAGGAGACTAGCAGCGAGCGTGCCAGTCCATGCGCCTGTTCCTGGTAGCGGAATTCCGACGAAAAGTAGGAGCGCAAAATATACGGACTGGCCGGTCTTTTCTGTGAGTTTTTTGCCGCCTTTTTCGCCCTTTTTGAGTACCCACTGGCAGAATTTGCCGATAAGCTTTTTGTTCTTGCCCCATTCGAGGAACTTGCGCGCGAAGAGGAAGATAAACGGCACCGGCAACATGTTACCGATAACTGCAGTAATATATGCAATCCAGAGCGGAATCCCCATGCCGACAGCGATTGGAACTGCGCCGCGAAGCTCAATTAGCGGAATCATCGAAACCAAGAATGTAATTAAGATATTTTTAATCATATGTATTATTATATCAATTCTGAGTTTAAGTAATAGTAATAGTCTAATAACTCGCTATTGTAGTTCTTAATCAAGGCGAGGCGGGGCTCTTTGGCGTCGCGGTTTGGCAAGATTAGCATGCGGCTAATGCCGATTTGGTCAACGAAGCTTGGATTGTGACTAACCATCAGAATCGTGCCATCATAGTCATGAAAGTTGCTGCCGATAATCTTCTGAGTCTCTGGGTCGAAATGGTTGGTCGGCTCATCAAGAATAATCAGGTTCGCCTTCTTCATGAGAATCTTGCAAAGCGCAACACGTGCCTTTTCGCCAGGTGACAAAACCGAGACGCGCTTGTATACTTCTTCGTCATGAAATAGAAAGTTGGCGAGCATCGAACGGGTTTCGGTTTCGGTAAAATCGTAAGATTTAACGTTGTCGAGGATAGTCTCTTTTTCATTGAGAATCTCGAATTCCTGAGCATAGTAGGCTACGGTCGTGTTTTGGCTCATGATAATAGAGCCTTCGTCTGGCGCGAGCTGGCCGACGATGAGCTTGAGCAAGGTAGACTTGCCTGTGCCGTTTTCGCCAACAACGAGGAACTTTTCGCCGCGCGTGAGACTAAAAGATAAGCCATCGTGCAATTTTGGTCCGCCTGGATAGGCAAAGCTAAGATTCTGTACTTCAAGTGGAGTCTTACCAGATTGCTTGTTAGGGCTAATATTCAGCTGAACCTTCTGATATTCGCGCTCGCGCACTTCGAGCTCTTCGTATTTCTTTTCGAGTTGCTTCTCGCGAATTTGACCCTGGCGGATAAAGGCGGTGTTTGAGCGTTTTGCTGCCTTGGTGCGCATAACGAACTCTTCCATGCGCTTGATTTCTTTTTCCTGCTCAGAAATACGCTTTTCTTGCTCGGCAAGTTCATTAGCGCGCTGCTTGCGAAATTCAGTATAGTTACCTTTATATACCTTAGTCTTGTGCGTGACTTTGTTCAAAAAGAGCGTTTTACTGGTGACAACATCGAGGAACTCGGCATCATGAGAGATTACGAGCACCATACCGCGGTAGTTGCGAAGATAATTAGAAACAAACTTTTTAGTCTCGACGTCGAGATGGTTGGTTGGCTCATCTAGCAATAAGAGGCCGGCATTTTCGAACAGGACTTTTGCGAAGGCGACTTTAGATTTCTGGCCACCAGATAAATCTACCATACGCTTGTCTATAATCGGTTGGAGATTCATCTTTTCGACAATCTTCAGAAGCTCCTGATCCATGTTACCGATATCGCAGGCATCGATATCGTCCTGAATTGCATAGATACGCTCAAGAATCGCTTTGCTCTCTGGATATTTGGCGAGTTTTTCGTATTCTTGATTGAGTTTTTCTTGTAGCTCGTCAACTGGGCGTGCAGAAGAAATATATTCCCAGACGGTAATGTTTTCATGCTCTGGCGTAATCTTGATTTCCTGCGGCAAGAAGCCGATACGAAGGGCCGGTATATTCAATGTGCCCTCGTCTAGCTTTTCGATACCAAGAATTACCTTGAAGAGTGTGCTCTTGCCGGCGCCATTGACACCAACAATGCCAACCTTGTCGCGAGGCTCGAGTTTGAAACTTGCGTCGTGATAGATTTGTATAGCACCAAAACTGAGGTTGAGATTTTCTGCTTGCATTTTATCGTTCGATTTTCGCTTGGCCGACTAGCTCTAATGCATTGTCGGATATCTTATATAATCCACCTTCTTCAGGGGTGCTGTCAAATAGTTCGCTATATCTCTCCGTAAAGCCTTCGTCGATACGCGAAATATATAGATATTGGTAGCTTTCGAGGTCTTCCCTAAATTCTGCGGCAGTTCTGGTTTGGACATAAAAATCGTCAGAATAATCAGTGGTATGGCGGCGACCTTCAACATCGAATGGGTTGGTCTTAATTGGCATGAGGTAGTAATACAAGAAGATGAGGTTTTCGCCATTTTCGTCCTGATCGACAATGTAGACTTTGTCGTCTTCGTTGGTAGTTTTCGAGATTAGATTAATTGCATCTTGGTATCTTTCGGTACAGTAATCTTTGCGCGTCATCGTAATTACGACATATGGGTCACTGATTACAAGTAGAATCACGAAGAAGGCATAGGCAAGTTTTTGCTGATGTTTTTCAATCTTTTGCACTTCTGTCCAATCGATTGCGAACATGATACCTAAAGTCAGTGCAACATCCCAGATATATCCAAGATATCTTTCGTGCGACTGATTTAGGATAGCTTCGGCTGGTCCAAAAATCGTTAAGTAAGTCACGAGCGTGACTGCAACGTGGACGATTGCGATAAATACAAAATATCCTAGCAGCAATTGTTTTTCGTCATGATTCTTGGTTTTGGCCTTATTTTTCGCAAAATATATCATGATGAGTATAATTACGAAGACGATTTGGAAGTAGCGATAGCCTAAAATAAAGCGAGTGTCAAGCCCGACATTCAGAATATAATTTTGCAGTGCTGCCGTCTGCCATTCTTGCAAATTGAATGTTAGCAGGTTACCGAGAAGCTCCATCGTACTGCTTGCAAAACCCTGCTCGCTAAACTGACCAGAAATACCCCGTTTTTCGACATATTGATGCCAAGTTATACTAAGCACGAGCGGAATTATTAATGTCGCAAAAGTTTTTGCGATGCGTATTAGTCGTTGCTGCTTGTTTTTGATGATTCTTGCTACCAAATAGATGATTACGTAGCCAATATGCAGCGGCGCGATTTGTTTACTAAGAATCATGAAGCTAAATATGAGGCCGAGCTTAACATAGAATGGCCAGCCAAAGCTTTGTTCTTTTCTGATTAGGTATAGTGCGAAAGCAGTTAAAATTGCGAGTGGTACTTCGAGATAGAGTGCGTTGTAGAGCCCGATACGCTCATTACTGATTAGCATCGTAAGAGCGACAAAGATCCCGAATCCTATCAAAGCCAAGAACGGAGATTTTTTAAAATCCTTCGCCTTAAATCTTGAGAGCATTGGTAAGAAGCAGCTCAAACACAGAAACTGCGTAGAGAGATACAGAGCCGATTCGTTATATGCGCCAGAAAGATAAACCCAAAATACGCGGTAGCTTGTCCAGATTGGCGGATAGTCGCGGTGAATTGCGATCGCGTCGGAATTATTATAAAAACTCATCAGTCTGTATGTTTCTTTTGCAAATGGCGCCCAGTGCATCGCGTCATCCCACTGGCAGATGAAGCGATTCCAGTCGAGAATAAATAAGATCAAATAGATAACCGTCGCGAGCAGAAAGTCAGAACCTTTATAGATTGCAAATGCGTCCTGCTTCTTGATGAGTCTGTATATCATACAAATGAGTTCTGGAATTACGGATAACGCGATTGTTACAATGTAACCAAGTTCGAGCTGGTCAAAATACCCAAAAGCATAAAAGATGAGCCCAATAGTAATTAGATAGAACGGCAAGATTTGTGCGATGCGCCTTTTAAAAATTCTGGCAAGAAAGCCCGTGCCAAGCATAATGACCAGAAACGGCAAAAATAATGCTCTCAAAAACAATAACATTGATATTATTTTAGCCTAGTTACTAGATTTTAGCGATAATGCTTGTCATTGTCAAAACAGCCAACTCGGCAACCACAATGCTTGCGCCTGCCGGCACGGATAAAATATACGAAGCAATAAATCCAAGCACAAAAGAAATAATGCTCAAGAATACCGAAATTAGGATAGTCTGCTTGAAGTTTTTTGCTAGTTTTATTGCGCCGAGCACCGGCATTACTACAAAAGCACTAATTAGGAGTGCGCCGCAAATCTTCATGCCTAGCACAACGACAACCGAGCAAGCGACAGCCAAAATAGTTTCGTAAGTTTTAACTTTGATGCCTGTGGCAGCAGCGAATTCCGAGTCGAAGCTTACTGCGAAGATTTGTTTGAAAAAGATTATATAAAGTAGGCCCGCCATCGCTCCGACAAGGATAGAGAGAATTAGGTCTGTTTTCGTAATTGCCAAGATACTGCCGAAGAGGTAAGAATTCGGGTCGATTGCGACGCCCTTGTTTAGAGTAAGCGCAATCATGCCGAACGCTAGCGCTCCCGAGGACAAAACTGCAATAGCAGCGTCGCTATTTTTTGCTTTTTTGTTCTCGAGTTTGAAGATTAATAGCGAAGCTATGATTGCTATAATTAGCGCGAACCATGTTGGGGCTATTCCTAAAACCAGCGCTAATGCAACCGCACCAAAAGAAGTGTGCGATAGCCCATCGCTCAGCATTGATTTGTTTTTGAGCACGAGCGGCACGCCAATTAAAGCTGAGGCAATTGCGAGCGCTAAGCCTGCAACAAATGCTCGGCAAATAAAATCGTACGACAACATTTCTGCAATAATACTAAGCATGATGAATCCTTTCGACGTATTCTTCAACCGTGCCAAAGAATGGCAATTTGCCAGAAAGCGACAAAATTTTGTTGCCAATCAGGTTGCCGTGGTCGAGGTCGTGCGTCACCATGATTATTGAGACGCCGTGCTGATTTATCTGATTTAGCAAATCGTAAAGCTCCGCGCGGGACTTTTTGTCGAGGTTATTCGATGGTTCATCGAGAATAATGAGCTTCGTGGTTGCCATAAGCGCGCGAGCAAGCAAGACTTTCTGTCTTTGGCCGCCAGAGAGTTCAGAAAAATTCCTGTTTGCCAGCTTTTGAATTTTGAGCTCTGTTAAAGTTTGCCTTGCTTTGGTTCTTACTTCTTTTGAATAGCTTGGCCCAAAGCTAGACTTATTGAGACTACCAGAACAGACGATTTCGAATACACTTGCCGGAAAATTATCGCTGACTTGGCTACGCTGCGAGATATATCCAATTTCGCTGCGCTTGAGGCTTTCGAATTTAATTTTGCCCTTTATTGGGATTTCGCCAATGATTGCTTTGATTAGCGTTGTCTTACCACTACCGTTTTCGCCAACGACGCAAAGAAAATCTCCCTCTTCTAGATTGAACGATAGGTTTGAAATGATTGTGTTCGAGTTGATTGCCACTGATAGCTTTTTTGCTTTGAGAATTGTCATTTGGCGACCTTTTCCAATGTTTGTATATTCTCTTTCATAAGGTCGAAATAAGTCTTATCCTGTTCGAAATCTGTCGAGGAGATATTTTGCATGCTTTGGAAGGTGACAATTTCGACACCGGTCGATTCGGCGACGGTTTTTGCTAGTTTTTGATCAGAAAGCTCTATCGTGAAGATATATTTTGCCTTTGATTCTTTCGCAAAATCGATAATCTTAGCCAGTGTCGCTGGGTCGGCTTCCGTGTCTTCGGCACAGCCAGAGAATGCCGCAATATAGTCTAAATTGTATTCATCTACGAAATATTTTGCCGGAAAGCGGTCTGCAAAAATCATAGTCGGCAAACTTTTAGCGATTGTTTTGATTTGGCTGCTGGCTTCTTGAATTTCAATAATATATTCGTCTGCATTTTCTTGATATTTTGCGGAGTTTTCTGGATAGATTTCCGAGAGCTTTTTCTCTGTCGCTTGAAGCATTAGGATAAAGTTGCTTGGTGCGGTCCAGATATGCTCATCAATCTCGTCTTCGCCGTCTTCGTTCAAGATAGTTAGGCCTTCGACATCCATCAGTTTTAATGTCTTCTGCTCACTTTGGATAATGCTTTCGATCCACTCTTCCGATTCACCGCCAACATAGACAAAGAGTTTACTCGCTTGGATATCTATTATATCTTGCTGGCTCGGTTCGTAATGATGGATATCTGTGCCTGGCTGAACGAGCAGCTTAATGTCTTGATTTGTGTCCTTCGTGATTGCGCGCAAGATATCGTAGGTCGCAAAGTTACTTGCGACTAACTCAACACTCTCGCTAGATTTTTTGCCAACAAAAGACAAGAGACCGAGCATTACTGCCGCAGCGGATAGCAATAGTAAAAGTTTGAAGACTAGTTTAGATTTTTCGCTTGGTTTTTTATTCATTTTTACAGTCCTCGCAGTATCCTGAAATGATTAATTGTTTGCTTTCGATTTTGAAATTATGGTCTTTGAGAATTTTATTGCTAAATTCTTTGAGACAGCTACACTCGACATGAGTGATTTTGCTGCATTTTTTACAAAGCAGATTAAAGTGACCGTCGTGTTCGCATTCGATATAGACATAATGAGCCTCACCATTAATTAGCTGCTTTTTGACTTTACCTTCGGTGATGAGGTTTTTGACTTGTCGGTAAACCGTAGCGGCGCCAACGCGGTCTTGTAATTTTTCTTCGAGCTGTTTAATTGTAAAATCGCCGTCGAAGTCTTTAATTCCTTCAAGAACGATTTGCGATTGCTCGGTATTGTATTTCTCTCTACTCATAATTTGATAATTGTTATCATATTCATTGTACCAGTGATTGGCGCGTGTATCAATGATATAATCACCTAAACAGGAGAGTTATGAAAACGAAGAAGCGTGACGTATATCTGTCATGGGATGAATATTTTATGCATATCGCAGAGCTTTCCGCAATGCGCAGCAAGGATCCAAATACTCAAGTTGGGGCCTGCATCGTTAATAGCGATAATCGTATTTTGTCGATTGGCTACAACGGTGCGCCGAATGGCTTTTCTGACGACGACTTCCCTTGGGCGCGCGAAGGCGACGAACTTGATACGAAGTATCCATATGTTTGCCATGCTGAATTCAATGCAATCATGCATTTTGCCGGCAGCAAGATGTCGCTGAGCGGCGCAAAAGTTTACGTCACACTCTTCCCTTGCAATGAATGCGCAAAGGCAATCACTCAGTCTGGCATCAAAGAGGTGGTTTATCTGTCTGACAAGTATAAAGATTCCAATTCTAGCATCGTAGCGAAGCGTATTTTTGATAAATGTGGC
>Ga0181612_136232_pt1 | contig 13164 bp, 5 predicted proteins | sample HoacroProtozoa21_FD_119630 | JGI IMG/M metagenome (GOLD analysis project Ga0181612, IMG submission 119630) | Hoatzin crop microbial communities from Cojedes, Venezuel. Combined Assembly of Gp0051906, Gp0051904, Gp0051908
AAAACAGCAAGCCTTGGAGCCCAGGGAGGAGAACAGAGGGTCATTTTCCTGCTCTTACTTTGCTCTCCAAAGAGGCTGGGTCAAATCCAGAAGAGTCAGTAGCCCCGGCACAGGGCAGCGCAGCAGCCCAGCAGAGCCAGGCTGGCTGGGAAGGCTGCAGGAGATCCCCGTCCCTGTCCCTCTGGAAGCAGGGAACTTCCCAGGTGAGACAAAGAACAAAGAAGCACAGGGAGAAAGCCAGCCAGCACCTTCTCCTCCCACGGTGGGGGCATCATGGACATGACACATGGTTTCCACTGCAAGGCAGAGGGGCTAGAAGACCTTGAAATTTTCCTCTTCCTGATACCTGGACAGCAAGGAGGGAGCCGGCAGGTGAAAGAACCAAATCACTTTCCTCCCCTCCCCTCCAGATCCTCTCCTACAAGGGGACACTAAGCCACAGTGCCAGCTTTGGCTGGAATCTGTCGCCTTTCCCAACAAAAAAAAAATAAGCAAAGAGGTTAATTAGATGTTTGCAATCCAATTTACATTTTGTTTGTGAAACCAGCATTTCAGCTGTAACCTAGCCTGGGAGCCCCCGTGCCCTCACTCTTCTGCTAAATTTATTTCACAGCTTCGCAGGACTGGCTCGGCCGGGTCAGAACTCTTCCATTATCATTTTATCGCTGCCTCTTACTCTGTAATTACAAGCTGCTTCCCTCGCCCCCTCCTCCTCTTCTTCCCCAGCCCCCTCCAAGCACAAGGTGGGAGATGCTGGTCTTGCTTTAAGCTTCTTCTACGATTTGTCTCACCCACTGAGGCCGGGAACGTTTTGGCCCTGGTTTGAGCAGATAAGCAAGGGAAGGTGGCCGGGAAAGCGGGAGGGCAAGCTGTTCTCCAACCCCCCTCCCCAGGGATTAAAATATTCAGATGCACTGATGAATAGCAATGAGCTCTGAAAATTAAGGCCTGGAAACTGAGCGTTGAAGCTGTTGGAGTCAACCTGGCTGGAAGGAGAGGAGCTGCAGAGCCTTGGACGTCTATGCCATGGCCCCTCGCATGTCCTGTGCCCTACCTTGACCTGTGCCCAGGCACTGACTGGGGGAGTACTGGTTAGCATGGGCCAAAATTTACGCCAGGATACACTCACAGAGGCTGGCAACACTCTTCTGTACCCTGTGGAAGTACACAGGAGGGCTCTGTGAGCCACACTGGCCAATACCCCCAGCAAACTCTGGTGGGAGGGAAGGGTCCTTGGGGCGCGTTTCAGAGCCACACCTCGAAGAGCCAGGGACCAGCATCTCCCTGGGCTGCCAGCACCTCCTCTACTCACAAAGGGCAGAGCCAGTGATGGGGACTCGGGTCCCAGTCTGGCGTTGCAGCCAGAGGACAGTCCCCAGCCGGTGCGGTGGCTCAGTGCTGGGCTCCTCTTGTAGACCCAGGACATGAGGAGCAGCAGCGCTGACCCCCACACCAAGCACCCTCTCTCCCCCAGCCCCAATCTCCTCCACCTCCAGCAGGGAAGGGGCCACATCCTCACCTGGTCCATGTACCGGGGAAGGAGCATGTTCCTCTACCCAAGCTCAGCCTGAAGAACCTTCCCTGGGAACACAGATGGAGAGGAGGTGACAGGTAGAGGAGGTGACAGGTAGAAGGATGCCCACATCTTTGTGGCTCTGTAATATCTTGGCCACAGGGACTCAATAACAGAGTTTGGGGGGGAAGTGGCCACTGTTGCTGCCCTGGGAGAAAGAGCTGCTACCTCGCTGGGTGGACAGGGCCTGGATGCAGCTGGAAGAACTTGTTCCCTCTGAGGGTGACGGAGCACTGGAACAGGTTGCCCAGGGAGGTTGTGGAGTCTCTCTCTCTGGAGATATTCAAGACCCGCCTGGACGTGTTCCTGTGCAGCCTTCTGTAGGTGACCCTGCTTTGGCTGGGGGGTTTGACTAGCTGACCTACAGAGGTCCCTTCCAACCCCTACTATTCTGTGATTCTGTGTTTCTGTGATTCTCCTTTTTCAGGTGAGTACAATGGCATCCACCAATGATCCATCCTTAGGAAAAAACCTCAAAACTTTATGTCCACAATAGTCCTGGACGTTACATACAGTTGTAGGCGAAGAAGTCCCAGAAAATGATCCAGAACCTCAGTTTTGAAAATGGCAGACCTGGACTGACATCCTAAATTTATGGTATGAAGTTCTCAAAGGTAGAAAAAAAAGAGAACAGACAATGAATGAAATTAGTTCAGCAGCAAGAGTCTATATTTTCATTAAGTAAACTAATTCTTAAGCAAAGTATGTAAATGCATACAGAATGATCAATATAGTGAGTGATATGCAATCAATGACTGGTGTAAAAGTGAAATCAAAAGCAGATCAAATTTTGACCAAAGACTTTATCAGGCATTTAAATCAGACTTGTTAATAGGCAAGCACAATCAATAATAGGTATGAAATCCAATACAAATTTAATACTTTACTCTGAAACTAGAGGCAATGTTATACTTGAAATTTCCACTGTGAAGTTCAGGTCCTTTTTTTTTTTCTCTGCATTCAGAAGTACCCATAATTCTCACTTAACAGAAGTTTTCACTGAAGCTTAGTGAAAAAAACAAATCACATAACCTAAAAAACCTTATCTTTTCATACAAGAATAGTTGGAATCGTACTAGTGTCAGCTATAATTGTGCATTTTGAAAGCATAAAAGGTGCTACCAGTAAGAACATGACAAGTGGTCCAGTTTTGTTATTCATCTACATGGATCTTGCACTTTTGATGTCTCGGATATACAGGTCCAAAATTGAAATAAAGGTGTTAACAGAAGAAAAGAAACTGATGTGAAAGTTGCAGACCTAGCATAATTCTATTTTAACAGTTCATGATGCTGTACTACATTTTCAAAAGATATCAAACTTGTATTGTACAGAGAAAGACAAACTGCCCTGCAAGAACTAGTGACCCTATTCAGCAATGTCTGAGCAGTTCGTAATTGCCAGACTGTGTCTGATCATGGTTTTGCCTTTATCAAAGCTGTGACAGCTGATAAGCTAGATTTGGGCTCTTAGAGCATTGAATAAATGGAACATTTATATGAACTAATAAGGAGCATTGGATTAAGATCACGCCAGCCATAAGAAGCTATTATTAAAATCTAAGAATCACTGTTTTTATTTAAAGCCAATTCACTTATGAAGGAAAGCTGACATAGAGATGAATTTGCATCAGTGTATGGACACCAGTATATGTTCTGTGTCACCAATAATCACAAGAAATGATGTTTGGTTTAACATTTAAAATTATCTTTTTTTTTCACACACAAAATACAGTACAAAGTATAAGACACAAAACAGATGGAGAAATAGCCTGAATTTTATTTAACCTGATCAGCATAACCTCTTCTGTAATTCACCATCCAAAAGAAAGACAAATAGTACGCCACTTCGTGTGCCCAGAGAACAGAGTTTTGTACTGATCACTTGAAGTATTTGTCATGCTTGCCAAAAATAGTGCAGGAGTCATTCCTTGCTGATAATAAGCTCAACTAAACCTTTGCCATCAAAATCAGCTGTGATCATTCATTGAGAAAGTAAGATCAGCTTCAGGGTTAACCTGGAGTAGGTGCCTTTGCGGTAATGGCCAAACTCTGGCAGTTACCAATGACAGCACGTCATTGGAACTGCACAGTGTGGTGTGAATCTCTTTTCCAGAATAAGAGTCTGACAAAACCAGTGGATACTTATGGAGCTGTTGAGCATTTTTCTCAGCATTTTTCAGGAAGCGTTTTTCATGCTGTGACACCACAAATCAGCTACATCTTTGTGTTACTGTGTTTCAAAGGAAACCCATTATGGATGTCCATCATCTGGATGAAGCCAACTTTGTTTTGCCAGAAGGATAAATATTGGTGTTACCTCCATCTGGATTTACTTAATCCTTTTGTATTTGAGTGTTTCAGAAAAAGTCCTTGCTTGGCCCTTCACTTTCTCAGCCTTGTGAAGCACATCCCCTGTGAACTTATATGCTTGAGACTATTTGAAATTTTCTGTAGGGATGAATAGAACTGTAAAAGATAAAGATTCTTTTATCTGAAGACACAGCTTAGAAGTTTGAGACTATAGAGAAAAAATAACTAGTGGAATTGACAAGGGGCCAGCATTTCACAAAAGCAAGGATGTTATGGAATTATTTTATTAACTTTGAACCCCGAAGACTTTAAATCTTCACTGCATTCCCACTACAGCAATTCCTGGCTACTTCTCTATCCTGTATTCTACAGAAAATCAGAGATCTACTTTGACAGTATTTTCATCAAATTTTAGTTCTGATAAGGTCTTTTGAAACTCTAAAAATGAAGGCAAACTCTTAAGTAGGTCTTATAAATCGTGGTCAGTGGCATATCTCAAATAATGTAGATACAAAATGTATCTCAGGTCCTTTTCATTCATTTTAATGAGGGTAATGAAAATATAATACACACTGAAATGCACTGCTCAGTGTGAACCAGGAGTAGTGTAGAATGAAATGGCTACTCTTGCCCCTTAGTATTGCAATACATTAAGCTTTTGTTATCGTTATGTGCTTTACTGTTAAGAGTTACGTGACGCATTTGTAATTTAATTCCTAATTGGCCTGATTCAATGACTTTGAATCTTTCAGATTCTTAAGGAAAAGTTTTTTAAAAGAAAGAATAAGAAATAATGAGGTGACTCAATTACCTGAAAACAGTTTTACTAGACAATAAGAAAACAGTTTTACTAGACAATAAGAAGTTCTTGACAGGTATAAATCAACATAACACCAAAGTCAATGGAGCATAACATTTTATATGAGCTGAGTATTTGGCCCAATACTTGCATGTTAATTCTCTTATGTGTTTTGTACATGGGAGTTCAGGTTCATAGTGAGGGATTCCAGATGCAATGATATCACACTTTATAATGATTTGTTATTGACTTGTGGTGTTCTCTTTTCACATTGTCTATGCGTTTCACAGGTTTCATCTGTGAATTTTGTGTGCAAACTCACATTTATTATAGCATATTTTCACTTTCTGAAGTTGTTACCCTTGATACCGAATAGTAATCTTTGTATTCCCCAGTGCATCTATTGGAGACCGAAGAAGTCAGAATTAAACCTCTTATATTCTCTATTATGGCCTACAGAACAGAGAAGGAAAAATGTAATCTAGTCAAAACTGGGGATGAGAGCTTACTTATTTGCAGCTATACCTCTACTATCATTATCTATTAATAATGAGAGGTGGAGGGTTTCAGCCTTCTTAAGTAAGAGAAATATATGAACCTCAGACTTTTAGTCCAATTATTTGCTTTCATGAAGATTAATGTCTATTTCTGGTATGAGAATTTACTTATGAACTAATTGTCAGGCTGTTCATAATAAGAGCTTGGATCTTTTAAATATTGAAGGTGACTGCAGTCATTTCAGGACCACTGGTCTGGACTCAGGTGCCCACATTTTGCCTCAGACTCTTTTTAGATCCGAATGCTGCACCTTGTCTTCTCTCTTGGATGGTATTCAAGTAAAAATAACTGTTAATGCTGCCATAAAGCACCTACTCTGCAAATATTGAATGAAGTTTTGAGAATTTTTGTGCCAGGTAGCATAATCTACTCTTAAACTGTAATGCTCCAGAGTGACCCAAAATGTTTTACTGTGCTAGAAATGTGCTGTTCCTTTAAGCCAAATCAATGGGAGCTGAGGAGATAAAGTGCTCTGCAGCAAAATCACAATGGTTGCCTTAATCTTAAATTTCATGAAGCTGTCAATAAAGGATAGTGACATCTTTCTACTTTATTTCATAGCATGATCAGTGATGCTATTACATCTCATAGTAACACTTTAAATTAGGATTCTCAAATAAAGCTCTAATCCTTTGAAGATGACATTTTCCAGACTGCCAGCCAAGCAGATACTTACGAGGACATGTATATAACTCCTGGGCCACTATTCTTCCCTTTGAAGCATGTTTTAAGGCTTCTGTTGATTTCAGTAAAAGTTCAATATACTAAATGTCTGTGTTATACAAAGGTTAATTAAAATGTAGCAAATTGTTCTTAAATGTTCATCATAGCATGACTGTTGCTAAACCTGTTCTATTCACTTCTAAAGTCATAAAAATGATGCATCTGCACTACCTGGTTGTTATTGTTAATACATAATGAACTCTTTTTACGATAGCTTCCAACATGTACTTTTGGAAGAAGATATTTTAGTTTTCTGCTCTTACGAGTTGGGTTGATCTTTGAAGTAAATGAAATATTTCTGTTACTACAGCTCACTTTCAGAATAATTTTCACATATTCTAAATTTTCAGTTTAATAAATATTTTATAAGCTTCTGATATGATTTTTTTTGTTGTTTACTAGTAGTTTTGGACTTTGAGTCTTCTGGGTTCTATGAAGTTATTTATTATAGTTGCCCTATTTTTTTTTCCACACCGTGTAATTAGAGTTATGGTAATGCGAACATTTTTTTCACAGATTATGTGGTCACTCTCATTAGCAAAACATGATCAAAAGGCATAAATATTCATAGGTGAATGTGACTAATGTTTAAGAGACATCCTATGGTTATACAAAAAGAAATATTTTTCAGAAAGTTGAAGAATACTGATCTTGTTGCACACTGTGAGGTGAGCATTGGTAAAGCGAAATGGGTCACTGCTACGAACACATGATACTCTGAAGCACAGCACAAAGATAATGGAATTATAAAAATATTGCTTAGAAGGAACCTGTGGAGGTCACCTAGTCCAACACACCACTCACAGTAGGTATTTTGTTGGCACTGGATCAGTCTGGTGAGAATTTTTCTTGCTAAGTCTCGAAAACCTCCAAGGGTGGAATATTTGCAAGTTCTCTTGTAATCTCTTCCAGGACTGTCATACCTCCCTAGTGAAATGAAGATTATTTTTTTTCTAATGCCCAGCCTTTTATGTCCCAAGATCCCAAACTAGAGATGATTTGAGCCAGTGCAAAACCAGTTTGTCAATACATTTGTCAAAATCATTGTCTTTTAATCCTCCTGCACTTGTATACAAGCTCTGACTGTAAAGCAATACATGCAAGTTCACCCACTCAAAGTAATATACTGTCTGCTGTCTGAGTTTATCAGCCTTACTGTGGCATGGGTTTCTATTGCCTTGATCTCAAATGTACAAATGTAAAACTACCTATATGACTTTGATACTGCTCTGCTTCCTCATGAAACCAGCATCAAAATGTACATTCAACTGGAGCTCAATTCAGCTTTCAGCCCTGTCTCACAGAGAAGAATCCATGTCACATATGACATTGTTAGTCCTGCAGTTAAACTGGGACTAATGATTTCGCATAGTCTAGATGAAGCGTATCGATAGATGTTTTTTTCTTTTTAGGTGGATAACCAGAAGTGATACTTGTATACTTGTAAGAAAGGCAAGGCAGAACTTTGAATTTCTAACTCTTTCCATATCTCTAAGATCTTCCAGAGGAGGCATAACTTACAATAAGCAGGTATCGGAATTTTCTCTAATTTAGTTTTGGTGCTATGACCATGACCTAAATGTCTGAAGGGAAATTCTGTCTTTATTGAAGGATTAAAAAATATTGTAACTTTCAGAAGATTCAGGATTTCTTTGTCACAGCAAATTCACAAGAAAATTCAAAAGTTATAGGAAATGTGAAAACTTTAGAGTACAAGCAAACATTGCAATATATGATATCATTGTCTCCGGAAATTTGTATACTGTAGGTATTAGTTTACTGCCCACAAAGCTTTTCATACAGTGCTTTAGAATAGTATACATACAGCATCGAGCCAGAGCCAAACCATGACCCACAGACAGCAGGTTAAAAAGAGACCACTACCCAAAGGGAAGCTCTGGAGGCAGTGGGGCATTGCAAAAATTGATGTTTTCTTTGGCATTCAAGTCCTTGCTTCTAGCCTGAAAATGGTATGAACTTTTGTTCAAGATTCGTAACCAAGGACTTTCACAGGTTCTTAAGGTTTTTCCTTTGCACAATGGACACGAGTGACTTGTTATTTTTTGAAATATGTCTTTCTTTTCTTTAAAGACATTCTTGAGGTGGAAGAAACTGATAAAATACTTCATCCATCCTTTCAACCAGGAGCTGGGGGTAAGATTTTCCCCTTTCACATTCATTTTTAATCACAAAACTGCAGGATGATGCTTGTATTTTCTTTCTGTTAGTAAAGGCAAAGCAAGCTCTCATACCTCTGTGAAAAATGTAACGGTTTCAACAGAAGGTTTTGAATCTGTTCCTGTTTCAGAATAAATTTAAGCTTGGAGACAAGACAAGTTTTGATGTCACTTCAAGTACAAACTGAAATAGATGTGTTTTAATCAATGAAATACAGGCTGAGAAACTGTTTGAAATTTCTTGTGTCCATGCCATAAAAGATAACAGATTCTTACATTTGATATTTAGCCACTTATGCTGCTAAAGGTATAGTTGATATGAAAAGCTGGTAAATGATATTTACATCCTTTGAACTTAAACAAAATACATGGAGTTTTTATCTATTTCTCATGGCCTGGCCTAGAGAATGAGCAGGTGAATGAACCCATACCTGTATTTACCGTAAGAACTTTGGAAAAGGTATTTGAATGTTATTAAACAGGACAAAATATGTCATGATTAGGTGCTGAAAAGACATAAAGAAATGTGGGAATAGGGAACATATAAACAAAATTCTCCTTTAAGTGTTTAACACAGAAAATAGATTATGGCAGAAAATTGGCGCTATGTGACAATCTCACTAAGCGAGTAGCTTTACATATCAGACAACGTACTTGCTGGAAAATGTCTACTGTGCCTCTTTGCATTCTTGTGCTTCTTCTGTAGTAAACAGATCTGGAGCTGACCTATTTTTTTAATTAAAAGTATCCCTTAAGAGATTTTAAGATTATTTTCATAAAAACAATATGTAGCCTCTGACACCTTCTGTCTTCAATAGCAACTAAGCAAGCTAGTTCACTTCTAGAAGCAAGTAAGTCACTAAATCCCTTAAAAACGTGTAACTCTGTTTCCTATACAGAGGTGAATGCTACAGAGGTGAGATATCTTTTTTAATATGATCACTATGCAGCAGAGGGAAGTTTTGTGAAAAGTACTGTGTTCCTGCAAATATTTTTTTATTTTTTAATCTTGAAACATTAATCTCTCAGTAATGCAAGTTCAGACTAGGAAGATACTACCTGTAAAAAAAATGTAAAATCAAAATAAATTTGAAAACCACATTGTGAAATTTCATACAGTAGAACAGCAGGGAAGATGTACTTAATCTTCAATTTCTAGAATAATTATATCAACTACTTTGGTGATTTATGTGTCTTTCTTTCTGCGTAATGTACCTTTTGAGAACACATATGACTTTAGGGCACAAGTCTAACATAATGTTGGGATAGGTCTTAATTTATATAAGATGTCTAGTCAAAAGGATTGCTATTTGAACTTATAAATTTTACAAGTACTGAACTATTGAACAATAACTTTCCTCTTGTTTCTTCTGAAGTTTTACAGATGAGAGCACATTACCAGCCCAGTGCAGAAGATATGTGTTATCTCACACAGGAGTCTGCTTACACAGAGAGGGAGCTCTGGTTTAAATGGTGATGCATGGGAGAAGAAGGGTCAAAATGTAATAATTTAAAATGAAATTAGATAAGACTCATGGAAAAATGGCAAGGATAGAAAATACTTCCTTATTTTCCTTCTTAAATAGTGATACCCACCATTCCTGTGCAGTAATTGTTACACTTAATATAGTAGGGGACTGGAAGAGAAGATTATATGGTTTTGTCACTGGAGTTCCTGGGTGTGTCTAATGGGCAAATTCATTTGACGAATTGCTGCATGTCATTCCTAGGGCGACTGCCACTCTTCTGTGTGGGCTTGGCAATCAGAGCATGCAATGAACAGGATTGAAAGTGATGTTTGGTGTCCCCAGGTCAAATCCAGAGTTTGAAGAAAAGTGTCAGAACATGCTAGGGAAAAGAGGAGAATTGTTGGCACTTTATTCAGGAACACATGTCCAGGTGTTACACACCTGGACAGAGGATTGGTGTGAACCGCTTTTAAAAAGAAAGGAAAATAAAGGGAAAATTAACTCTGAAAAGAAAGAGTAAATGTCACAGATTTCACTTCAAGTTCTGTCATATGGCAAGAGTTTGAGAAAAATCTAGGAGTAATTAAACAGCATTAAATGAAATAACGTACATGGATTGATGATGTAGGAGACTGCGCAGACTGCTGTGTACCCTTGAGTGGCTGAGGGCAGTGTGGGCTGCAACATATCTGCAGGTGACCTCTGCAGGATTGCAGCCAAATGCAAGGTGTGTCCTTATTCATGAGAAGCTGGAAGTGCGCAGCTCCACATCGCTCATCCTCAGTCTTCCACGTCATTTGGTCTAGCTTCAGGATAGCAGGAGAGATTTCCTGTTGCAAAATATTTTGCTTTGTTTGTGAGCTATCCGTTCGCAGTTCTGGCTCCTAGCATTATAGATGAATTTAGCTGGTTTTCAACAGCAGCATTTCAACTTAGTATGTCTTCAAATTGTTCTGGTGGCTTCAGCAGAGTTTTCTAATAGATATTTAATTAGGTCCAGAACTTTTAAAAACGCCTCAATCCAGTTTACAATGGTGAAGTTGTGAAGCTTTACAGCCCTTCAAATTTGAAAAGAGGTTTAAAAACAAATGTAGATCTGAAGAGGGAAAGTTTTGTATAAGTAGAGTCAGTGATTATACAGTGTAATCCTCAGTTCATAACATTGCAAAACTTCCACAGTCTCCTTTTTGGTTCGTAGTTCCTCCATAAAATATTTGCTATAGCCCCAAAATATTTGTACCCCTCTGAGCTTTAAATTGCCCTAATCATCTGTAGTTACTAAGACTTAACACAACAGGTAAGCAACTTCTGACTCCACCATACTTGAACATTTCATGCTAAAAGTGCAAAGCCTGATAATTCAGCTAGACAAGTCAAGGCAAGATCTGTGTTAAGGTCAGAAATAGCTTGGATGATCTGTGTATTATACAAAGGACAACAAAGGCTTTAAAGAAAGTAAACAATCTTTCTTACGAAGCAATAAAAAATTGTAGCCTTCTTTGTGTTAGTAATACATGAGGTGAAAATGTAAAACAAAGGCATTTTTATGTGCTTGAGCATTTGTACACCCAACATGTAGTGCAATAAATACCAAGCAGAAAAAATGCAGAAAATTCTGAGAATTTTCACTTTTGTGCACATATGCTAGCTGCTTACTAGAAACACTATATCTCAGATTTTTAAAATTACTTTTCTAATACCCAAAGACAACAACAGATGAAATACGATTAATTTTTCATGATACTTAAGTGGCCTTTATGTTAGAAAAACATAAAATATGGATACATAAAACACCAAGATTTTTGCGAACTAGCATTTTACATCAGCAAACTAGTTGAAAACAAAAGCATGTGAGAGAAATGAACTCTCCATGTATGAAATTTGAAATTGATTGTTAAATGTGAAGTGAAATTTTAGAAAACTCTTACGGTGTATTCCTATGTAGAAAGTATATACAAGAAACATCAAGTAACTCCCATTTCTGTGACAAAACAGTTAAATCAAATTAATTCCATTAACTTTGTTTGTTTACTGTTGTCAGTCTTCATTAAATTTGTCTGTACTATCAAAGAAAAGACTGTATATTTACCCCACCATGAAGTGAAGCACTGACTTGGATGATCAACTGTAGTTTTACAAATAACACTCATTTTCTGTAAGACATCTGAATAAAAATATAGTGATTGAATGATCCAATTCATCCTTTACAGAGGTCGACTGATGAATCATTACATGATGGTACAATAGTACATAATTTAAAAATAAATATAAAACTCAGATTTTTTTATTTCTTTGTGTCTTTAATATGTAAATAATAGTGCACCTTCTGCTCTTGGAAAGTAATTTTTTCAGGAAGTACACTTAATGTGAGATCATTTTACTGGACCTATGTCGTCAAAGATATCATATTGTCTTTTCTTTTGTGCTTTGCTAGACGGTGCTAAGTATTTTTATTTTTAAGGCTTTTTCAGTTGCTGGTCTTTCCATCTTACATGTTGACTAACTTTATATTAATCTTTAGATCTTTTTCCATTTTTTTTTTCTTTTTTTGCATTGCAGACGTAAGCTAGTTTGTCTTGCGGTGTCTAAATATAGATCAGAATGAATGTTCCACAGTTATGATTCATTTAAGACAAATATTTCTGAGTTTGAAAGTTCATCTTGTCTATATTACAGAAGCCAGACCCATGCAATCCAGGTGATCTACCTAATTGACCTGCATGGCTCTTCTGCAGTGGAGACATTTTCTCCCTTTCTCCTTTGATAATTCTTCCGACCAGTGGAGTCCAGAGGGTTTTCCATTGGTAGAAATAGTTATTTCCATTGGTAGAAATTACAACATCAGTTGCATACAGAGATATAATTGAGCTTGTCAATGTATTCTCTTCTGAGCAATGAGGGCAGAAAAACCCCCAACCAAACAGAAGTAGAGAAAATAAGAGTTCAAGGAGAGAGAATTTGAACAATGAAAGGTCGTAGGACAGAAATGTACTTACTGGATCTGTGAAGTAAAAGCTGGAAAGAGGTGTTTTGATGAAGAGTATTTTGAGAAATTGATGCATGGGAAAAAGACCTCTGTCTTCTAAAAACATGGCTCTATGCTTGCACATTGTGAAAGGAAAACAGAGTAGAATTCAGTGATGACGATTTTCAGCAGGAAAGTTTGTTTTGAAATGAATTGGAAATTCTTAGATTAATTTCTTTTGCTGTTCTTACATTTGCAGAAAAACAGAGAGGATTTAGAACTGCTGCATGGAAACTAGATATATTGGAAATATGTTGATTTTCAGATATACCCCGTCACCCAGAAAAATTATAATGAGTGCTTGTGATCAAAGGAAATGTGAAAAGCTTTTGTTCATTTAGAATATTAGGATTGACTGTGGTTGCTGATGAACTGCAAAATGAAATTCTAGTAATTACGTGAAAGAGGGTACAAATAAATCCAGAGATTTCCTTTCCAGGGAAAAGAGAAACAATTTCAGAACTGTCAATGAATAATTCCTGTATTGGATCTGGCTGAGATGGAGTTAATTTTCCCCATAGCAGCCCT
>Ga0181612_146705_pt1 | contig 13164 bp, 6 predicted proteins | sample HoacroProtozoa21_FD_119630 | JGI IMG/M metagenome (GOLD analysis project Ga0181612, IMG submission 119630) | Hoatzin crop microbial communities from Cojedes, Venezuel. Combined Assembly of Gp0051906, Gp0051904, Gp0051908
ATTGAGTTCTCAGCAAATTGAAGACTGGAAGAATAAGGTGATGAATCCTTGGTATGCCCAACATGAATTGGATTCTAATCCTCACATTATCAAGAGTGAATATCGTGTGAGTCCTGACAACACGATGTTCTATGAGATTTCTGATTTCATTAGCAACAAGACGCTACGCTCATATTTGAGCCGTAATACTGACTTGACTGTATTGAACAAGTTTCAGATTATAATCAATGTTGCTAGTGCGCTGAAGAACATCGCGGCCAATGGAGTATGGCATAGAGATATTTGTCCAGAGAATATATATATTCTTAGCGATGGTAGTGCAGCAATAGCCAACTTCGGTAAATCTTATTTCTCTAAACATGAGGATAAGAATTATACAGTGAAGACTATGCTGGCAACTGATTCTAGTCCATATACTCCGCCAGAATTTGCCGTTGATGATGCCTTTGAAACAAGCGATGTCTATTCTCTTGGCGTTATCATCTATGAAATGTTTGTCGGTCATACACCTTATGCGAATACATTAACATTCAAAACCCATGGTGGTGTTGTTGAAGACGATTTACTGCCGTCTCATCTTTCGGATAGTTTACCAACGTGGTTGGATGAAGTCGTTCGTCATACGGTTGTCGAAGATGTAGATGAGAGATGGACTGCCCAGGAACTTATCCAGTTTATAACGTCTAATCTTTATGCATCATCTGGTGGAGGTCAAGGTGCTGGTACGACAACGGACTCCAAAGAAGTTCATCTAAAAGATTTGAAGCCTGGTGATAAAATCTCAGGTTCTTTAGTGTTGTATGAGGAATTAGGTTCGGGTGCATTTGGTCGTGTATTTAAGGCAAAGAACACATTAGTAGATAAGTATTTTGCTGTAAAACTATTTGAACGCTCAGCTGAATCAATAGAAGATACAAGAAATGAGTACCTTGCTTTGAGCCAGATTGTTCATCCTAATGTTGTAAAGATATATAACTGCGATACTTCTTTACAAGGTCTCTTCTATACTCAAATGGAACTATTGGATGGAGAGAACCTTCGTGACTACACTAAGGGAGACTTAAAGTTGCCACCAGAGAAAATTTACGAATTAGCGCATTCTATATTAAGTGCTTTGGTATATATGCAGGACTTAGTTCCACCTATTTACCATCGAGACATAAAACCCAATAATATAGTTTGGCATAAGCGCGAAAAATTTGTTCTAATTGATTTCAATATATCTGCGACTGATGAGAATGAAACACCAGCAGGAACGAAGCCGTATATGGCTCCTGATTTGATGGTATCCAGTAATAGATATGAATGGGATGCTAGTGCCGACACATTCTCATTGGGTGTTACATTATTTGAGCTTCTTACTCATGCTCTTCCTTGGACTGGTACAGATCCAGTGCCAAAGGTGACAGTTCCAGCTACAGACATTAGTTCTTATCGCAGTGATTTGTCGGAATCTTTTGAGCAATTTATAAAGAAGTCTCTTATTACAGATAGAACGAAACGCTTCCGCAATGCACAAGAGATGCTTGATGCATTGGAAAGTATTGGAGTGAATGGATTGCTGCGCAAAAAAGAAACAACAACAAATACTGATGTAACGATTATACACAAAGGTGAGGATGCTGACATTGTGGATTACATCAATTCTCTCTATAGTCAAAGCGTTCATGGTAATGCAGGTACGCGTTCAAATGCTACGCAAAACACTTTGGATGATTTGACATATACGGAAACTCGTCTTGACAAGAAGTTGATTACCGACATTAAGGCCTTGAAATATAGGTTAGTCATTATAACAGGTAATGCTGGAGATGGAAAGACCGCATTTATACGCAAGGTGGAAAAGTGTGGAAATAATTGTGTCGGTATTGAGGGTGGAAATGGTTCAAAATTCGAGCTTAATGGTGTTCCTTTTGAAAGTAATTACGATGGTTCTCAGGATGAAGGAGAAAATGCCAATGATGCAGTGCTTGAAAAATTCTTCCAACCATTTGCAAATCTGACCGATTATAGTCAGGTAAGTGAAGGAAGAATCATTGCAATTAACGAAGGCCGTCTTGTCGATTTCTTGCTGGCTCACAAGGAACTTGAACCTCTGCATGAAAATATTGAGGACTATTTCTATAACGAGGGACATGTTGAATTGATTCCAGGCTTGATGGTTATCAATCTCAATTTGCGTTCTGTAACTGCTAGTACCCAAGAAGAAGATAGTCTTCTTCGCTCACAGATAAAGAAATTGACAGCCCCAGAGTTGTGGGGAAAATGTGCGAATTGCCCTATAGCTGACAAATGTTTCATCCGCTATAATGTATCGACATTCCAAGACAGTAGTGCAAGTGATGAGATAATAACCAGATGGGAATGGTTGATTCGCACAGTAGTTTATAAGCGAGAGCTGCATATCACCATGCGTGATTTACGCTCGTTTATAGCATTTATGCTTACACGAGACAACTCTTGCGACCAGGTTAAATTGATGATAGTACACTTGAAAGCAGATGAGATGCCACCAGAGTTCTATTGGCAATTCTATTACTTCAATCTGACTGCTCAACCTTTTTATCGTGTCAACACATATTTCCCATTCCCCGGTCTTGAGTCGAAAGACAGATTGATACAGATGTTAAAAGAGACAGATATAGCTCGTGTATCGTTGCCTGCATACGATAGAGATTTGTTCTTTAAGGAAAAGGTTCCTGCAAATTACTTAGTTTTTGATGAGCGTAAACAATCTCTACTTAATGAGTTCAACGAACGTAATGTTATTCCTATGCCAAGAGATAATGATGTGGATGATGAAGATAATAGTGGACAACCAATAAAAGAATTCACAGATAGTGATGAGTTCTTGCTGGTATATCGCCATCAATCATTTATCCGTCATCAGTATTTTGAAGGCAAGTTTGACTATAAGAAACGATTACCATATCAATCAATCGATGAGTTTTATGGTTATCTGACAAAATTAGAGAACTCGACTGAAGAGAAACTGAACGAAACGAAATCAAACATAGCTGTTGCGATTTCGAGAAGTGAAGGTTGTATCAATGATGAAATCACAAAAGAGAAGATGTTGCTTAGTTGCAATCACATCAATGATCCTCTATCAAAGAGCTATAGAGCCTTTAATGTCTCTGATTTTGAACTTTTCGTTAACAAAACGCCGCATTTGGTGGAATATATTGAATACGAAAGTGATAGTTTGATATTCCGTCACAAGACGGATACATATATCCAACTTACAATTTCGCTTGACCTCTTCGAAATGTTGGAATACATACGAAAAGGATTCAGTCCATCAATCAATGATTTGCAGGGTAAATTCATTGAACTGCAAATCTTCAAAAATCTCTTGGAGAGCAAGACCTATAAAGAAATTCTCGTTACCAAGAATAACAAGAAATTCTTTGCAGTACGGCTCAATGATGACAATACACTTAGTGTCGAACAATTAAATCACGAGAAAGCATGATTATAAAAGTCAATAAGAAAGGTGTAGTCTTCAGAAATGTGGAATTATACGCAGGGGAGGCTAAAACCATAAATTTGGATCATTTGCTATCCAACCTGTATATGCTTATTGCTAACAATGGTGCTCCAGTAGGACTTGCTGTTGTCAAGGGTGGGCATACTATGGACTCTCTTGAAAATAAAAACATGAAATCCCTTGAAGATAAAGAAAAAATTAAAGGCGTTTCTGAAAATAAAGAGGGCATAGAGGATTGGCTTAGAAGTAATTTGGTAAATATGGTGAATCGTGGAAACGTAATAAAAGAAAATGTTTCTGCGTTACGTCCTCTTCACCTTATGAGTTATAAGATTCAAAACAAAAAGCATAATAGAGATTATAACGCATCCGACCAAGTTTATATGATGCTTAGAACTTGTCCAGAAGTGCTGAATGGATTGAAAGAATACCTAAATGCGGGATGGGACAAAACAAGAAACGAGATTGTGTTCTCACAAGAACTGGATGTTGATACCGTGGGTATTCTAATGCTTACTCAGGGTATTATTGAGAAGAAGAAACCAAATACCGAAGTTGTGCATACAAAACCTTTGCTAACAAAGCAAACTGATTTGTTTAACGATGATATAAGGAGGCTCCTGCTATACAAAGACGTTCTACCGCGCACGGTATTCATTGATTATTTGCGAATACTGATAGGTTTCCATCTATCTTTATATGTTATGAAACTTATCTACTTGTTACCACGTATGAGGGAAGAAGGCAAGATAGATGTAGAAGACGATTGGAACATATTGATTGATGTGTCAAATGATATGGATAGCCGTATAGCTCCATTAGCATGCAAGGATATTGAGAGGATAATCAATTCTCTTAATGAGTACTTCCATGCAACATTTGAGATTAACGTGATTCAGAAATATCTTCGTGATAAATCGGTCGATTCAAGTGTTGCGAATGCGCTAGCTACATTGAAGAATGGTTTCGACCGTTCATCAGATTACTTCCTAAGTGGTATAAGCAACATCAAAGAATCTGCGAATGATGATAATGAGCAAATGATAGATGAGATGCTTCAGTATTTTGATGAGACTGATTACTTCGCAAAGTACATCCATCTATTGGAAAAAACGAATGGTGGTAGTAGCTATCAATACCCATTCTATTTACGTATGATTGATAGTTTGAGCATGAAAAATAGCGAATCGCAATTATTGGCTGATGGAAGACGTTCTCGCCGGCATCCTCGTCGTGCCTCTATGGGTTCAAAATTGTTGGAAACATTGGTGCAAATTTTGGTTCTTAAGCCCATGGATGATGGTACGTATAAGTCAAGAGCACTTTCGATAGATGAACTTGTCCAGTTAATTCGAGATAGATACGGATTGATTATTAACGGTTCAAATGAAGAAAGATTTGCTGGTGCAGATGTTGAAACACATGCTGCTTTTAAAGAGAATATGGAAGCGTTTAAGAACAAGTTGCGTCAGATAGGTTTCTATACAGATTTGAGTGATGCTTGTTTGCTCCAAAAGATTCGTCCACGTTATAAAATTTAAGCACTATGGATTTGAAAAAATTATATTACGAGAGATTCCTGCCTTTCTTGGTTAATCATTATAGAGACATTCTGAAAGGTGCAAAGCCTGGACACTGTATGAAGATAACAGGTTTGGCTTTGAGTGAATTAAAACAGTTGATAGGTCTTATTCGTCCTATAAATAGAGATTTGCAAGTCTTTATTTTATCAGAGGAAGAGATAGGACCCGATTATGCACATCCAAACAAGATAGTGGAACTCAGAAATAAGAATGAATTTCCATTACTCGCACTCGTCCCCACAAATTATAGGACTTCGGCAGAAGATTCGTTTGGAAATGCTACATTCCAAGGTTTGGAAGTTAGTGATTTGGAACCGCTGTTCTTTAATGCTTTGCAAGAAAGTGTTCCTCCCACACAACGACCCACGTGGGATAAGATGATGACAGTTCTAGATGCTTTGAAAGTATCATGGGCTGACAGAATCAATTATTTCCTGTTTGTAAACCAAAATGACTGGAATCTTCAAAGTTGGGGTAACGGGCTTTTTCTTTTTGGATTGATTCCAGATAACAAACTGTTGGCCAATATGGCTGATATTGATAGACGAGTTCTTTACAATTTGCGTTGTTCAAGCATATTGTGCAACTTTGCTATCAGTGCAGCGGATAAAGTGATGATATTACCCTTAAATCCGGGTACGATTCAGAAAGATATTGTGAAGATGTTTGCCAGTGAAAGAGGCGTAAACGACAATGTCTTGCTATGTGAACGGATATATGAAAAATATCCGAATATCAACTTTGGTGAATGGAAAATAGACAAGTTGGACAATCCAACAGATAATGTTGTTGTAACGGCAGAACTCGTGCCAGGAAAAGACCCCGAAAAAGAACTCGTCCGTGATACGATGGGGTACTATATTATGCAGATTCCTTCAGGGAAGAAGTCAAAATTGAAACTTAAAATGACTTTTGATCCCTCTCCTTCAGAAATGCCGGAACTTCAGAAATTCAAGGTTGAAATATTCAACTATGATGGCTTTGAGTATCTTGACGAAATTAAACCAGCAACAAATATCAACTCAAAGAATAAAACAAAGACGATAACTCTGAATATCAATAATCCTGGATATGATGATGGAACGTATTTTTTGCGTGTCCATGCATTAGATAAGGATGGATTGATTCTTGACAGGGATAATCCATTTAGGGAGGATTCTGTTCAAGAAGAGTGGAATGCCTTAAAAGAACAAAATAAAGGCGGAAATCTTGAAGAGTTGAGGAAGCAATTCCAACGCGAACACAATGTAATGTCTGTTAACGAAACGACAACATTTACCATCAAAAATATTGATGATACGGATGATAGCGAGGATGTCGCCGTTGACATGAATAAGCGCAATAAGCCAAACAATTTGTTGCAGGCTTACTTTAATTACTGTATTGAGAAAATTCGCAAGGAAAATACGACAGAGTTGCCTTCACCTACGATAAACGAAGATACAGAATGGAAAGAGGGCTCGTTGAACAACACATTTACTTTTGAGTTTGATAACAACGCCACTTTTGCATATCAGATACAGATTGCAAAAAAATTGCTAGAACTGGAAAGAGCTTTTTATAAGCACTCAACTCAATTAGGAAATGTTGAAGCCGAAGTTAGTGGCAATCCTACGGATACTATTTTAAAGGACTGGCATTTCAACAGTCTTCCGAGTAATGTGCCTATCAGTAATGAACTTCTTAACAAACGATACGAGCTGTTTAATCTTATTCAGTCTTCTGCTGCATCTGAATCAGGGGTGATAAACATATTCCCAATATACAATTACATTGATCAGATTAAGGATTATGTTCGCACATATTCAGAATGGCTTCATTCTGTAATAGACCAGCAGCCATCAGAAGATGTGATTATCGCAGTTCAAAACATTGATACTGTACTTTTGCATATTGAGATGCCCGATGGAAGTATCAATAAGGCTAAGCTGATAACGCCGATACATCCATTGAGATTAGCATGGTTTGTTAACATCTTTGACTTGTTCCAAGATTGGGAGGCGAGGACTCTGACTAATCCAGAATTTAAGAAACAATGGTACCGCAATTTGGATAAGCTGTTTATGGGCGAATTACCAATGGAGGTGTCACCTTTAATTCTTGCAGAGAATGCTGTTAAGGTGTATCAATATGTTGGTGAATTGACATTTGGATGGGGATTCTATGCACAGCAGTCATTTAGCCAAAATGATGTTTTCGCATCTGAATTCCGCCAGTTGAAGTCGTATGTTTCATCACTCTTAAATATTTCGAGAGAAAAAATGATAGATAGTGATGTAAGCTTCGACCTTGTCTATAATCACATTCTAAATTACACCAAGGCTCACCGTTACACAAAGAAACTTGTGATAAACATATTTAATGCTGGTGATGCTAATGTGTTTGCGGATGCTCTTGTAAAGATGGAGCAACAAGGAAATATTTATGATTACGAAGTAAGATTATTCGCCGATGATAAATTGATTCAACCTGGTGAGGCTCTTCGTCAGCTAATTAACCCTGAGAATGTCTTGTCGGAAGCAGCTGAATCATTTTCATTGGCTTCCAAAAATAGATTGTTCCCCAAATTGAGGTTCTCTATAAATAAGATTTCGAGTTTCATAAATAATCACAATAACTATCAGGCTCATCTTTCGTTTTTAGTTAACCCATTCCCTGTGAAGACGGGACTTGTCAAGCCAAGTAAAGATGCACGGTCATTCTTCCTAAATGGTGTCATTACAAAGAGTGTGGTTAAACAAGATCGTAATAATGAAGACAAGACCTTTGTCTGGAGTCGGTATTTCGCAGAAAAACCAATACCTTCACCAATCAATGAGTTTGCGAATGACACTGTAAGTTTGTTCTCAAATATGCAATACTTTACTGGTAAAATTATATCGTCAAAAGCAACTACATCTCTTCCTGCAACGTGCTTATATCTTCAAAACGAAGATCAAATGCTTCTATCGTTTGTTCATGACTCTTCTGACTGGGTTGTTACTTTTGATAAAAATATGGGGCCAGAGTTTTATGACCTGCCCAATACATCAGAAAGTGAAATGCCATATCTGTTAGATTATGTGCCTGGACAAGAAAGAACAGGTATATCTTCCTTCTTAACAACAAAACCGACAAGTGAGATTGTAGGGTTAATGCAACCGCATTTTAAGAAGTTCAACATAGATGTACATGATGAAACGAAGTTCAAGGATTTGCTTGAAGATGTTAGAACTGTCAGCAGTTCAATCCTGATGCAGATAAATAGCACTCAGAACAAGGCTTTTGAAGTTCTTGGTATTACTTTTACCAAGAGACTTCTTAAAAAGAAGAAGTGGAGTCTGCTGAGCGAATCCTTTATGATACCTATAGATTTGCATAAGGAACTCTTTAAAGATTTGGAATCGCAAAATCGTGAAAGAGCTGATATTTTACTTGTGAATATTGACGTTGAGAATCGTGAAATAATTTTCCAAATAATTGAAGTCAAGTGCCGTCAAAATCTTTTGCCTCAAAATGAAGAAGCATTAAAGGAAAAGATGCTCAATCAGATAAACAATACGATAGAGGCATTAGATGAGCATTTTGTGCTTAAGGTTGATGCTGATGATCGTCTTGACAGAGAACTAAAGACCATAGAATTGGCAAATCTTTTGTCATTCTATGTTAAACGTTCTGAACGTTATAAAGTTCTTGATGAAGAAATTGCGCAGGAGTACTTGCACTTTTTAGACACCTTGAATGAGGGTTATGATATACGGTTCAAGCGTCTTGGAATTATCTACAACCTTTCTCAAAATGAGAAGCAAATAAAAGATGTATGGCCAGATGCGACGTTCTACATGATGGGCAAGCCTGCAATAGATTATATCTTATCCGATGATAAATCAATGGATACCCAGGTGCTAGACAGTTATGATAAAGAATTTATTATGGACTTTGAGAAAAGCCGTAAAGAGACTATCAAGTCGCGGATGAGAGGTCAGAAAGAGATTGATGATATTATAAAAGATGATTCCGCTCAGGAAAATGATAATGACACGAAATCTGTTGTTATAGAGATTACAAATGAAGAAGACAAAAATGTCGATGACTTAAAAACGGAAAATTCAAAAAATGAGACGGCAAAAGTCATAAGCACAGTTAAGTCTTCTAAAACATATGAGACTATGAATAAAAATCAGGAAGATAGTACTGTTCGCGAACCGGATGTAGAAGAGTATATAGATCCTTCTTATGATATTCTGATTGGCGATAATAAACCAGCAGCACAATATGGTATTCTTGGAAAGACCATTGCAAATAATCGCAAAATTGCAGTTGATCTTGCTGGATGTAATACTTTCAGCTTGTTTGGCATCCAAGGAGCTGGAAAGAGTTATACGATTGGAACCGTAACAGAAATGGTTCTTAAAAGATTGAGCAATGTCAACAACCTAAAAGCTCCGTTGGCAAGTGTAATATTCCATTATAGTGACAGTATGGACTATGCTCCAGAGTTCACTTCAATGGTGTATCCCAATGATGAAGAACGTCAGTTGGCTATGTTGCGAGAAAAGTATGGAGCAGAGCCGAATTCCATTAAAGATGTGGTTTTGCTTGCGCCAGAAAGCAAAGTTGATGAGAGACAAGCAGAATATCCAGACATAGAAGTTCATCCAATCGGCTTTGACTCGGCAGAATTACAAGTTAAGGACTGGATGTTCTTGTTGGGTGCAATGGGCAATGATTCTACGTATATTCGCGAACTTCGCATGATTATGAGAAAGATTAGAAATGATATGTCTCTTAAGAATCTGCGTCGTGGCATTGCAGGTTCTCCTACTATGTCAACATCTCAAAAGAATCTAGCAGGTCAGCGCCTTAACTTTGCGGAGGAATACATTACCGATGGAGTTAAACTCAAAAATTATCTCAAACCAGGTAGGTTAATAATCGTTGATTTAAGGGATGAACTAATAGAGAAAGATGAAGCATTAGGACTATTTGTCGTTATGCTGAATATCTTCTCTGGAGTTAAGAGTGTTGAAGGTAAGGAGTTTAATAAGTTTATCGTATTTGACGAGGCTCATAAATACATGAATAATAAAGAACTCGTAGGCTCTATTACCACAGCGATAAGAGAGATGCGTCATAAAGGTGTATCAATTATGATTGCTAGTCAAGATCCTATGAGCTTGCCGAATGAAATTATTGAGCTCAGTTCTATCGTAATGCTACACCGCTTTAATTCTCCTGCTTGGGTTAAACATGTGCAAAAATCAATATCTCAATTAAGTTCGTTAACTCCATCAATGATGGCATCTTTGAAATCAGGAGAAGCTTATCTTTGGGCCGGAAAATCAACAGATGAGAATATAACAGCTCATCCTATAAAAATTGAGATAAGACCTCGTGTTACAAAGCACGGCGGTGATACGATAAGTGCAGTGAAATGAAAGTATTTGAGTTTACGCATCCTGGCCGCAGAGATGAAAATCAAGACTATGCAATACATAAGTTCTTGAATGATTCTGTTTCTGTGTTCGTAGTTTGTGATGGTATGGGAGGCTATTCCAACGGTGGAATAGCAGCTCATACTGTTGCAGATGCAATAGTCGATTACATCGATACACATATTTCGGAGTTAAATTGTTCTTCTTTGTTAAAGAGCGCATTGAATTACGCTAATGAAGAACTTTATGTAAAGAGATTGTCGCTTGGATGTAAAGAGATGGGATGTGTTGTCGCTTGTCTTTTGATTTCGGATATGACTGCATATATGGTCTGGTTAGGAGATAGCAGGATATACGCCTTTAGAGGTACAAAAGAAATATTCCGTTCTGAAGACCATTCTCTTCTTAATGACATTAAAAAAATAAGGACACTTGATCAAGCTGAATATGAAAAATATGCTTCCATTGTTACAAAAGGAATAATGGGAACAGAAACCATGGACTCTATGGAAATTTATATGATGGCAATAAAATCAGAGGATGTATTATGCCTCTGTTCAGATGGCCTTCATAAGGGAATGAACGTAGAGGATCTTCTTAATTATGGCGATGAACAGTTGCAATCATACTTGGAGAAAGAATCCAAGAATTCAGAAGATAATGTTACATTTATAAAGATTGTTGTGTGATGAAGTTGAGTGAAATTACAATAAATGAAATTAAGCAAAAGTCTGGCCTAACTTTTGAGACAGTCAAGGATTATGAAACTTTGGGTAATTTGATATACTCCTCGATTGGGAGACGGCTAGGTGCTACAACGTTAAAACGGCTCTTTGGGAATATCGAGGATGAGAGAAAACCAATCCTTTATACGCTAAATACGTTAGCCATGTATTTGGGATGTAAGTCGTGGGAGGACTATAACAAAAAACATGATTTGAGTAGCGAATATGACTATACGGATGACGCTGTATATATAAGTCAACTGGAACTTGGAACAAGAGTCTATGTGAAATATCTTAATAGAGAGGTGTCATTCCTAGTAGTGCAACACGAACAGCAAAAAGCTCTAAAAGTAGTATCATGTATAAATAGTAGTCTTCAAGAAAATGACTTAGTTTTCATATATAGGTTAAAACTAGGTACGTGTATTGAGGCAACTCAAATTTTGAGGGACAAGTCTATAGGTAACTATAAGACTCATGGTGAAATAACTGATTTATCTATAATAGAACCATAAAAAAGAAGGAGGATGAAATTTCCTCCTTCTTTTTTATAGTAGATGTACTTATTTTGAACTACCAGCGTTTGGATTAAGAAGTGATGCTATTGAGAATACAAATGTGTAGTCGTTTTGAACATTCTCAATCATAATAGGCATAAGAATTTTCATTGTTTTGCCTACATAAGAGCTGGCTCCAGCATTGAAATCTTCCGTTTTCTGATAGATACTAGGAATCAACAGTTTTTCTCTCCATCCACCATACTGTCCAGAGACATAATACACATTGTCAGTAGGCAGCAAGAGGTCTGAAACACTTGCATTCTTGGGAACAGTAGTTGCCGGCTGGCTGTTATTACGTTCGGTATATTTTACACCTGAATGCATCACACGGCCTGTATTGCCGTTGTAATCTACATAGCTAATGTCGTCCCAGTTAATCTTGATAGTGTGGTTGGACTTGTTTTTTAAGGTGAAGTTAAATTGTTTGGAGGATACATACCATGTGATGTCGATATAGTCGTCTTCATAACGATATTTATCAACATTTTCTTCCTTAAAGGAAACAACTTTAGTCTCTCCAAACTGCTTCTTCGCGTCAGCGGGACTTTCTACTGATGCAAGTTCAACAGCATAATTTGCTGTGTAGGTCTTGAGCATTCCGCAAGAGGATAAGGTCAGACCAACAATGGCGATGCATAATACTTTTTTAATCATAATACTAAAAATTTATGTAATAAGTAAACTTTTTGCAAAGATACGGTCTTTTCTTTGTGGTTGTATGGATTTGCCTGTAGATGGACAAGATGGATAAGGATTGCACCCTCATAAACGCAATATCTATTTAGGTTTTGCGTTTAATTTACAGTGAGTTTGACTATCTTTGCGATGAAAAGAGGTATATTGACAATTTATATCAAAAAAGCCATGCTTCGCTAATTAAATGATTGAATTAAAATCTGAAAAAGACAAATTGATATGCGTGAAAATTATTTGTTATCGCATAGTAAAACGGATAATAGAAGGTATATATAGCAATAAAAGAAATTCTATATGGAAGAAAAGATATGGAAGGCCATAGAGCCTACGCAAGTAAAGAATGCAGTGGAACTGTTCGATGAAGATTGGATGGTTCTTGCTGCTGGTAATAAGGATGCCTTCAATGCGATGACCATCAGTTGGGGGCAGATGGGAGAACTATGGGGCAAACGAATAATTACGGTCTATGTCCGTGATAGTCGCTATACCAAAGAGTTTATGGATAGCAATGATCACTTCACAGTTTCCGCTTTTCCTGGAACATACAGGAGAGCGTTGGCGTATATTGGCAGTCATTCCGGACGTGATGGCGATAAATTATCTGTTGTGGGGTTGCATCCAGAGTTCACGGCTCTTGGTAATCCAACGTTCAATGAAGCGTCGCTTTGCATAGAGTGCCGAACCATCTACAAGTAC